>Ga0074046_10000087_pt1 | contig 74550 bp, 77 predicted proteins | sample BogForMeECP23OM3_FD_94441 | JGI IMG/M metagenome (GOLD analysis project Ga0074046, IMG submission 94441) | Bog forest soil microbial communities from Calvert Island, British Columbia, Canada - Bog Forest MetaG ECP23OM3 | ecosystem: Environmental > Terrestrial > Soil > Wetlands ... | reverse complement strand
GCGACGCCGTTCAGGTCACGCTGCTGCTCGGTCCATCGCACCTGATAGCTGCGCGGCGAGAGCTGAAGGATCGAATCGATCTGAACCGAGACGGTCTGCTTCTCGGCGATCTTGAACGGGTTATGGGAGAAATTGTCGGAGTGGAAGTACTCGTCGAGAAACCGGTCCGCGGCGCCGCGCGTATGCGCGAGCAGCGCGTTGAGCGTCTGATGCTCTACCTGCGCATCGCTGGTGACTGAGCGAGCGTCGCGGATGAAGGCCGCTACCTCGTAGCGTTCCATTCGCGCAGTCACGTCCGGCAGGACCACCGGCGTGAGGGGTTGCGGGACCGTCAGCGCGTATCCCAGCTTGTCGACTTCGACGACATACGGGATGTAGCGGCTCCGTTCGCTCAGCCAGACCATTCCGCTGGCGAGAATCAGACCAAGGAGCAGAAGACCGCCTGCGGCGATCTGCCAGTTACGTTTGCCGAGAACGAGGTCCGCGTATCTCTCGTCCCATTCGCGACGCGCTTCGAGATAGACGTTGCTCTCCATACCGACGCCTCACCGCAGAAATTCCGAACTCACACATCAAAGTGCGGCTCGCTGGATTTGTAGGTTGAGCAACTTCCTTGCCATTGGCGGGCATGAGGGCGACCGAGGAGCAGATGCGAAAGAGTTAGTGCCGTGTCGGACGCGAAGATCGATGCTTCGTCTGGCGAACTCGAAGAGGGGCAACGACCGAATGTCAGCCTGGGCGCTCTCGCCCGAGTCGGAGGCTGGCCGAAGAATGGCTAGGCGAGATCCGTCCAGCGGCCCGCCAGATTCACAACAACTTGGTGGGATCGAACGGGTTTGCCGGCGCGAACTCGCCTTGCCAGGCTCGCTTATGCAGCTCCCACGGCGTGGCGCCCGCCTCGCGCGCAGCTATCATCTTGTCGGGATCGACATATACTCCGAGCGGTCGGCGGTCGAAATCTGGTGAGGTTTGCATATGCTCGATCGCGGCCCAGCGTTCCGGGTAGTTGCAGACATTGATCTCGACGCTGTTGCCATCAGGATCCTCATAGTAGAAGCCGGTCTGCGGCCCTTCGTCGACCGAGAACTGCGGCACGATGCCGAGCGCCTTGAGCCTGGCATAGCTTCCCAGCAGTTCGTCGAGCGTCCCGAATTCGAACGCAACATGCTGTAAGCGCCGATGCTTGGAGCGCTCGGGATCCGCAGTCAGACCAGGGACTTCGATGACCGCGACGCGATGACTCATTTCGTCGTTGCTGATGAACGCGGCCTTTAGGCGGGAGGCAGGAGTGCCGGCAGGTGCGTCCGTGGGATTTTCCGATTCATGGATGGTCCGCATGCCAAGGACCTTTTGATACCAGTCGAGCAAGCGTTGGAGGTTACCCGTGAGCAAGCCGAAGTGCTGCAATTTAGGGTGCATTATTGTTTCGGTGTTAACCATTGAGTTTTCCTTTGCGGGCCGCGGACTGTTTTCGCATTCAACTTCTGAAGTGACCGATGGTATGGCAGCAAAGCATCGCGAGGATCCAACTCACGAGACGGCCATTTCTGGTCCTGCCGCGCGAGCTTACTTCTCACGAAACCCGAGGAGAAGAACAAACTTTCAGAGAGGATCGCGTTCGCGGAATTTAAAGATCTGAGCCTAAAGCGGATCTCCCGCTTCGAGTGCGAACCAATCGTCTAAGGAAATCTGTTCTCGAGAAACCGTGGGCTCGAAGAAGGCGATCGTCGTCTCCGACAATGCGATATTCCATCCGCAAAAGTGTTCCAAAAGTGTACCCAGTCAGTGCCCACTCAGTGCCCACTTCCGGCTTTTTCAGCGTGATCTGAGATGATGTCGATTCGCTGATAACTGTTATATTTCCTGCACTATATGGTCTGGTGTGATCTGAGAAAACGTCGCGAGCAAGTTTAGGAATCCTGTGCTCTATCCATCTGAGCTAAGGGGGCGCCCGGACATCAGAGAAAGTTACGCTGATGCGCCGCGCAGACCAAGGGGACAGCGGCGAAATCGCGCCGCAACCGGTGCCATTTCGCGCGGACGCGCGCTGTTGTACAAATCATTAGTCGGACTTCGATATTTAGTTGGCGCCTGGCCGCTGATCCGGGCGCAGTGGGAAATTTGATATGGCGGATGACAAAAATTCTCTTCGTTCGAATAGCAGCGTGCTGCTTGATGGACCCTCGCGGGCGCCGGCGCGCGCTATGCTCAAAGCGGTCGGGTTTACCGATGAAGATCTCAGTAAGCCGCTGATCGCCGTTGCGCATACTTGGATCGAGATCATGCCGTGCACCGCTCATCTGCGGGATCTGGCTGAGCATGTTAAGCGGGGGATTCGAGCGGCGGGGGCTACGCCCGTCGAGTTCAACACGATTGCCGTGTGCGATGGGATCTCGATGGGAACGCATGGGATGCGCGCTTCCTTGATTAGCCGCGAAGTTATCGCCGACTCGATCGAGTTGACCGTGCGCGGGCATCTGTTTGATGGCGTCGTCGCGATGTCGGGATGCGACAAGACGATTCCAGCAACCGTCATGGCGCTGCAGCGGCTCGACCTGCCCTCGCTGATGATCTACGGCGGCTCGATACAGCCGGGGCGCTTCGGCGATCAGCAGGTTTCGATCCAGGACGTGTTCGAGGCCGTGGGAGCGCATTCGGCCGGCAAAATGAAGCTCGAGGATCTCAAAAAACTTGAGGACGTCGCGTGCCCGGGCGTGGGTGCATGCGGTGGGCAGTTCACGGCCAACACGATGGCGACGGCGACCGAGCTGCTGGGAATCTCGCCTATGGGCTCGAACAGTATTCCCGCGACCGATCCGAAAAAGCCCGAGAGCGCGTTCCAGGCCGGGCGGCTCGTCGTCGATTTACTCAAGCGCAAACTCAAGCCGAGCCAGATAATCACGAAGAAGGCGCTCGAGAATGCGATCGCGTCGGTGGCGATGACGGGCGGCTCGACCAATGCGGTGCTGCACCTGCTCGCGATCGCGCACGAGGCGGGAATCGCGCTTGACATCGACGACTTCGATCGGATCAGCTCGCGCACGCCGATCCTAGCGGACCTGAAACCGGGCGGGCGGTTCCTTGCGACCGACATGTACAAGGCGGGCGGGATTCCGCTGATCGCAAAACGCCTGAAGGAAGCCGGCCTGCTCCACGAAAACGAAATGACCGTGACGGGCAGAACGATTGGCGTCGAGGCCGACGCCGCGCGCGAGACGGCCGGGCAGGAAGTTGTGCATTCGGTTGCGCATCCAATCAAAGAGACTGGCGGGCTGGTGATTCTGAAGGGCAACCTCGCGCCGGAAGGATGCGTGGTCAAGGTCGCGGGGCATGAGCGGATGACGCATCGCGGACCGGCGCGCGTTTTCGATTGCGAAGATGACGCGTTCAGGGCGGTATCGGCGCAGAAGATCAAAGCGGGCGATGTCGTCGTCATCCGCTATGAAGGGCCGCGCGGCGCTCCCGGAATGCCGGAGATGCTCGGCGTCACCGCGGCCCTGTCCGGACAGGGCCTCGGAGAATCGGTCGGGCTGTTGACGGACGGGCGCTTCTCGGGCGCGACGCACGGCCTGATGGCCGGACACGTCGCGCCGGAAGCGGCGGTCGGCGGGCCGATCGCGGCGCTGCGCGATGGCGACGTGATCACGTTCGACATCGCGAAGCGCAGACTCGACGTCTATCTCAGCGACGCTGAGATCAAGCTCCGGCTGAAGGATTGGAAAGCGCCGGAGCCTCATTATAAGAGCGGCGTGATGGCCAAGTATGCGAACTCTGTATCGTCGTCGTCGCGCGGCGCCGTGACCAATTGAGGGAGTCAGTGGAAACGGCAGCGCCGTCGCACGCGCGCTGCGCGCGCGGGCGACGGCGATGCATGCGGGGACACGCATCTGCGGCCTCGCGCCATGCGCGAGGCCGCAGATGCCGGACGACGACGCTCGCGGCGTGCGCGATGCTCGCGGCCGGCGTCGTCCTGCGCGCGCGCCTCGCGCGCGCGCAGGACGACTGGCATGTCATCGAGCGGCATACCACGACCCAGGCGCCGGCCGAGACCGGCGCCGGCACCACGACTCGCGGCCCGCTCGTGGCGTGTGGCGAACCAGCTCGGCCGGCCGGCGAGCCCTACAAGACCATCGTCGCGCAGCTCAATGATATGTGGGGAACGAATTTCCAGGCTTATGAATCGGTCGGCGCCGGCTCGCCCCACGCTCGCAACGGCGGATGCGTCTTCTACAACCAGAAGTTCCTGGACAGCCTGCTTCAGCAGTGGATGAGAATCGACGACCCGGACGCTGTCCGCCCAATGCTGTACGCGATCTTCGCCCACGAGATGGGCCATCTTGCGCACGGCGACTTCGATTCCGACAGTCAAAATGTCCCGGTGAAGAACAAGGAGCTCGCGGCGGATCAGTTCGCCGGCTACTCGCTCGAGCGGATGGGTATGCGTCGCCTCGATCCGACCGAAGTGACGCGCTACTACCAGCTCACGGGTGACGACTTCGTCGGCCATTCGTCAGGCCACGGCAACGGCGATGAACGCGCGACGGCCTTTCAGGACGGATGGCATCGCGCGGAAATCGGACTGCCGGAACAAGGCACGCAACCCGCGGGTGGACTCGGCGAACCGTAAAATCTCAGCCGGGATTTTTAACATGAGTGCCACCATTTCTAACCCATCACCGTCCGCTGCCGACGCTATTCGCGCGGAATCCGGCGCAATCGAAGCGCGCGCACTCGGCTTCCGCTACGGCGATCGCGAGGCGCTCACCGACGTGACTTTTTCGATCGCGCGCGGAGAAATCTTTGGCTTCCTCGGACCCAACGGCGGCGGCAAAACCACCTTGTTCAAGCTGCTCTCGACGCTGGCGCCGATTCAGTCGGGAAGTGCGCGACTGTTCGGTGACGATCTGGCGGGCGAGACCAGTGCCGTGCGGCGGCGGCTCGGCGTCGTGTTTCAGCATCCGAGTCTCGACGGCAAGCTGACGGTCGGCGAAAATCTGGCCGCTCACGGTCATCTATATGGAATCACCGGTAAGCGGCTGCGCGAGCGAAGCGCGGCGATGCTCGAGCGGCTGGGGTTGTCGGCGCGCGAGCGCGACCGGGTCGAGACGTTGTCGGGCGGACTGCAGCGGCGGGTCGAGTTGGCCAAAGCTCTCCTGCATGAGCCGGCGTTGCTGCTGCTCGACGAGCCCAGCACTGGGCTTGATCCGGCGGCGCGCCGCGAGTTTTGGAACTATCTTGAGCATCTGCGCGAGAACGAGGGCGTGACGGTCGTGCTGACAACGCACTATATGGAGGAGGCGGAGCGATGCGATCGCATCGGCATCTTGCATCAAGGCAAGCTGGTCGCGATCGCGCCGCCGGGCGAGCTCAAGTCGGAAGTGGGCGGCGATGTGATCGTGATCCGAACGGAAGAGCCGGAGATCCTGCAGCGGAAAATCCTCGCGCGCTTCAAACTCAAGAGCCAGCTGGTAGACGGCGCGATTCGGATCGAAAAATTGCGCGCGCACGAGCTGGTTCGCGACTTGATCGACGCCTTCGGCGAGGAGATCGAATCGGTTTCGTTCGGCAAGCCGACGCTCGAGGACGTGTTCGTGCATCTGACCGGGCATCAATTCTTCGCGAACACGCTGGACACGGAGTAGGCGGCGATGGGCGAGATTTTCATTCAGGCCGAGACGCTCTGGTATCGCGAGGTCGTGCGGTTCATCCGCCAACCGATCCGCGTGATGAGCGCGATTGCGACGCCGCTGGTTTTCTGGCTGCTGCTCGGCGCCGGTCTGCAAGCGTCGTTCAAGCCGAGCGGAATGCCGGCCGGTCTCGATTACGTGGAGTACTTCTATCCCGGGGTGATCGTGCTGATGCTGCTGTTCACTGCGATCTTCGCCACCGCCTCGACCGTTGACGATCGCCGCCAAGGGTTTCTGCAGGGCGTGCTAGTCGCACCAATCTCGCGCGCGACGATCGTGCTGGGCCAGGCGCTCGGCTGCACCACGCTGTCGCTGATGCAGGGCGCTATCTTTCTCGCGATGGCGCCGCTGGCGGGAATCCATCTCAGCTTCGCCGCGATCGTCGTGTCGCTAGCGATGATGGGGCTGATCGCGTTCGCGATGACGGGCATCGGACTCGCGATGGCGTGGCGCACCGAATCGACGCAGGGCTTCCACGCGTTCATGAACATGCTGCTGCTGCCCATCTGGATGCTGTCGGGCGCGGTCTTTCCGGTGGCGGGCGCGCCCGGATGGTTTCAGTGGACGACGCGGCTGAATCCGCTGACCTACGCGGTCGATGCGCTCCGACGCGGGCTCTATCTCGCGGAGCCGGCGTCGAGCGGCGCAACGATGCCGATGGCGTCGTCGGCGGCGATTGCAATCGCATTCGCCGCGTTCGCATTCATCCTGGCAACCCGCGTCGCGCGCACCGCCTCCACGATTTGATCTAGCGCGGCGGCATCCGCAGCGCGCCGTCGAGGCGAATCGTCTCGCCGTTCAGCATTTCGTTCTCTACAATATGGCGCGCGAGCGACGCGTATTCGGACGGCTTGCCCAGGCGCTGCGGGAACGGAATCTGCGCGGCGAGCGCTTTGCGATTCGCCTCAGGTAACCCCGCCAGCATCGGAGTCTCAAAAGTTCCCGGCGCGATCGTGCAAATGCGGATGCCGAGCGACGCGAGGTCGCGGGCTATCGGCAACGTCATCGAAACCACGCCGCCCTTCGACGCCGAATAAGCAACCTGCCCGATTTGTCCGTCGAAAGCGGGGACCGACGCGGTATTGATGATCACGCCGCGCTCACCGTCGGGACCGGCCCATTTTTCGCCATCTGCGCCGCCGCCAGCCGCGTGACGTTGAACGTACCGATGAGATTCACCGCGATCACCTTGCTGAACAGGTCCAGCGAGTGCGGGCCGTCCTTGGTGACTGTGCGCATAGCGCGGCCGATGCCGGCGCAGTTCACGGCGATATGAACCGCGGCAAACTTGGCGACCGTTTTCGCAATCGCGTCCGTCACCTGATCGGATGAAGCGACGTCGGCCTCGACAAAGAGCGCGTTGGCGCCGAGCGACTCGGCGACCTTTGCGCCGGGCGAAGCCGGTAAATCGAGAATCGCGACCCTGGCGCCGGCGGCTGCGAATTCGCGTACGGTTGCTTCGCCGAGTCCGGAGCCGCCACCGGTCACAAGCGCGACCGCACTTTTGAGATTCATATCAACCTCGCGGAAGTGAGTGCTGCAAACGCGAAAACGTTATGACCACAGGCGCGATTATGCAACCTGCGAGGCAAACAGAGAGAAAATCACGGCGAGGCTTGTTGCTGAGCAGGAACCGGGCGAGCGGTTTCGAGCAGTCGGCGGGCCGTGGCCACGGCGTCGGTCGAGCCGGCGAGTTCGAGAATGTCGCCCGCACGCAGAATTTCGTCGCCGGTTGGTACTACCACTTCGGACTCGCCGCGACCGATTGCGACCACCACGGCGCCGCTGTTGGTGTGCAAGTCCAGCTCGGACAGTTTTTTGCCGACGCCTTTGCTGTCGGCGGGCAAAGGGACTGGCGTGATCATTCCGATGCCAGGGACTTCGTATGAATCGGTTCCCGCAAATGCGGGAGCGCCTCGGAGGGCGGTGGCGATCAGGCGCGTGGCATTGCGGAGCTGGCCCTGCATCTGGCGCGCGCTTCGTGTCACGACGACTATCATCAGCACGATCGTGATTACGATGATTCCAATTCCTTCAACCGGCGCCATGAACGGCTGAACGATCGCGAGCAGCGGTACTGCGGCGACCAGCAGAATCGTGATCTGCAACAATTCGATCATCGCGCTCACCGCGGGCGCGCCACTCGGGGGAAGTTCGGCGAAGGCGCGCGACGCGAGCGCGGTCGCGAGGCGGCGCGAGGCGAAATACATCGCGGCCGCGGGCGCGGCGCACAGCAGCAGCCCGAACGCGTCGACGAACAGGCCGGCGGAGAAATACGACAAGTGCTCGAGGTTCGCGACCGTGGTCGTCACGTCGAGCGGATCGCGTTCGTTGACGATCAGAATCGCGCCAATCAAGACCGCGCTCGACACGATGGTGGCTGTCGGCCATCCGATCGAATTGGCTTTTCGTGCAGGCTGCCCGGCGTTGCGAATCCGCTCGAGCCACGAGTCGTAGAGCGCCTCGAGCACTCTGAGCGCGCGCGGCATCCGCGCGGTCACGAAATCGGCGACCGGAATCGAGCCGCGAATCATGTAAGGCGTCAGAAGGGTGGTGACGGCCGAGACCGCAACGGCGAGCGTGTAGAGAAAATCGCGAGTCGCGCCGGCCTGCAGCCCGGCGCCCGCGATGATGAACGAGAACTCGCCGATTTGCGACAAGCTCATGCCCGCTTCGATCGAGGTCTTGGTGCCGACGCCGCTCAGCATCGAGGCGAAGGTCACGCCGATGATTTTTCCGCCGACCACGGCGGCCGTCAGCACGATCAGCGCCTGCCAGTGCTCGGCAATCAGCTTGGGATCGATCATCATACCGACCGAAACAAAGAACACCGCGCCGAATATGTCGCGCAGCGGCTCGACCAGATGTTCGATCTGCGCGACTTCGCCCGATTCCGCGACAAGAGAGCCCGCAAGGAAGGCGCCGAGCGCGACCGAGTAGCCGGCATGCTCGGCGAGGATCGCGAAGGCGAAGCAGAGGCCGACGACCGCGACCAGGGTCGTCTCGGCCCGGCCCATCCGCACTACGAATCGCACGACCGGCGGTACGACGATGAATCCGATGCCGACGAATGCGACCAGGAACAGAATCAGGCGCGCGACCGTCACCGTCATCAGCGACGCCGACACGCTAGCGCCCGAGGCCAGCGTGGTCAGGATCGCAAGCTCGACCACGGCGGTGAGATCCTCCGCGAGCAGCACGCCGAACACCAGTTCGCGCAGCCCTTCGGAGACGGGAGTTTCATCGTAGGCCTTCGCGACGATGGTCGTGCTCGAGATGGAAAGAATCGCGCCGGTGAAGACGCTCTCGAGCGGCGTCCATCCGAGCGCGCGCCCGCACACGTAGCCGAGCCAGATCATAAAGCCGATCTGCAGCGCGGTGATAAATCCTGAGGTAGGCCCAAGGCGAATCAGCTTGCGCACGCTGAACTCGAGCCCGAGCGCAAACATCAGCAGGATGACGCCAAGCTCTGAGAGGGTGCGGATGCGGTCAGGATCGGCGAACAGCGGAATCGGCAGGTTGGGACCGACGATCATGCCGGCGATCAGATAGCCGACGACGACCGGCTGGCGGATTTTCTGAAAGATGATGGTGGTGATCGCCGCGACGCATAGCACCATCGCGAGATCTTCGAGGAACGTGTGTGAAGTTAGCATGTCCGCGGCGACGTGGTCGGCGCATTCTAACTTGTGGGTGAGAGCGCGCGCGAGGGTGTGAGCGATCGCGCGCGGTTACCGAGCGTCAGCGACGCGTGGCAGCACCTTGGTCCAGAACAACTCGATCGTTTTCATCAGGCGGTCGTGCGGCATCAGCCCGTTGTACATCCACGCGAAGACCCATCTTATCGGCAAGCGCTTGAGCAGGTGCTCGACTTGGCGGGTAACAGTGTCAACCGTGCCGACGAACGCGAGACCGTTGGACCATAGGTCGGCGGGCTCGCCGGTCTTGGGGTCGTCGAGGCCCTTGGAGAAACCGAACGGCTCGAACCATTCGTGACCGCAGAAGTAACCGCTCTCGCGCCAGATTGCGCGCGCCTCGTCGTCGCTGTCGGCGATTACTATGTCGCGCAACACGCCCATCCCTTCGCCGAGCGGCTTGCGCGAGACCTCCGCATAGACTTCGCACAGTTGATGTTCGAGCGACGGATGCAACGGCGGCAGAATTGCGGTGACGCCCTCCTGCGCGCACCATCTGATACTGCGCTCTGACGACGCGAACGGCTGGAAGATCGGCGGGTGCGGTTTCTGCACGGGCTTGGGCACGACCGACACCGCGCGCACGATTCCGTTCTCGATACCACCGCCCCATTTCGCGGTCGCGTCAAGCTGCCACGGCGTCTCGCCGGGCGGGATGCGCCAGTACTTGCCCTGGTATGAACTAAAATCCTGGGTCCACGCCTGCTTGATGATGCGAAAATTTTCCTCGAAGGCCGCGCGATTCGCATTGTCGATCTCGTCGTGCTGATGCGGCAGCGCGCCGTGAATTCCGTGCGTCTGCTGCGCCATGATATCGACCCATCGCCGCTGATAGCCGCGCGCGAAGCCGGCGTTGGCGCGCCCGCCGCTCATGTGATCGAGCATCGCAATGTCCTCGGCGACGCGGATCGGATTCTGCGACGGCAACACGATGCCGAGCTGGCCGACGCGCAGCCGCTTGGTCTGCATCGCGATGTAAAGATCGAGCAGCACCGGATTGTTCGACAGCTCGAAGCCTTCGACATGAAAGTGATGCTCGGTGAAACTGATCGAATCGTAGCCGAGGTCGTCGGCGAGGCGGGCCTGCGCGGTGATGTCGCGCAGCATCTCGTCGTAGAGATGACCCTGCAATCCCACGCGGCCTTTTTCGATGTCTGCTTTGCTGCCGACCGACGGTAGATAGAAGAGCGATACTTTCATTGTTACCTCGCCGTTGCTGCGCGCGTCCCGACTGTAGAACTCCTCGAAGGAAAACGGCAAACCCCCGTGATCGTAGCTGCCTTTGCCGATTCGCGCGGGGCGGCGCTATAGTCGGGGCGCCATCGGAGAGCGGAAGCGTTCCGGCGATCGGCAATACTCTTTGGAGAGGTAAATCGATGTCGCAACAGCAACTCCAGCAGATCATCCAGATGCTCAAGGCGCAGCCGATCGCGGGCCATCCGACGGTCCAAGAGACGCGCGCGAATTTCGAGCAGATGGCCGCGCTGTTTCCCGTCGCCGCCGACGTCAAATGCGAGCCGGTGAATGCGGGCGGCGTCAAGGCGGAATGGGTCACGGCGCCGGGTGCCGACACCGGACGTGCGGTGCTTTACCTGCACGGCGGTGGCTACGTGATCGGCTCGATCAATACGCATCGCGATCTGGCGGCCCGAATTTCACGCGCGGCGAAAGCGCGCGTGCTGGTAATCGACTACCGGCTCGCGCCCGAGCATCCGTTTCCGGCGGCCGTCGAGGATTCCGTCGCGGCGTACCGCTGGATGCTCGCGTCGGGACTGAAAGCCTCGCGTATCGCGGTCGCGGGCGACTCCGCCGGCGGCGGGCTCACCGTCGCGACTCTCGTTGCGATTCGCGATGCCAAGCTGGCGAGCCCGGCCGCGGGAGCGTGCCTGTCGCCGTGGACCGATCTCGAGGGGCTGGGCGAATCGATGAAGACCAGGGCGTCGGTCGATCCGATGGTGAACAAGGAGGCGCTGCTCGAGATGGCGAAGCACTACCTGGCCGGGCAGGATGCGCGCAGCCCGCTCGCGGCTCCCCTGTACGCCGACCTCGCGGGACTGCCGCCGCTGCTAATCCACGTCGGCACCGCGGAGACCTTGCTCGACGACTCGACGCGGCTGGCCGAGCGCGCACGCAAGGCGGGCGTGAAGGTCACGCTCGAGCCGTGGGAAAATATGATTCACGTCTTCCAGGTTTTTGCGCCGATGCTCGACGAGGGCCAGCAGGCGATCGAGAAGATCGGGGAGTTCGTCCGCGCCAACGCCGCGTAAGACAGAAGCGTCTATCGGACAGCGCATCGCGGCGCTGGACTGGGCGCGCATCGAGCGCGATCTCGATGCGCAAGGCTACGCCACGACGGGGACGGTGCTGCGTGCTCCCGAATGCGCGGAGCTGATTGCGCTATATGGAGAGCGCGAGCGCTTTCGCAGCCGCGTCGTGATGGAACGGCATCGCTACGGCGTTGGTGAGTACAAGTATTTCGCGCGACCGATGCCGCCGCTGGTCGAGGAGTTGCGCGTCGCGATGTATCGCGAGCTGGCGGCCACGGCGAATCGATGGGCCGAGCGGATGCGCGCGCGCGATTCGTATCCGGCTTCGCTCGAGGAATTCCTGGAAGTGTGCGCCGCTCACGGACAGACCAGACCGACGCCGTTGATCCTTCGTTACGAACAGGGCGGCTACAACTGCCTGCATCAGGATCTGTACGGCGACGTCGCGTTTCCGCTCCAGTTCACGTGCGTGCTCAGCCAGCGCGGTCGCGACTTCGAAGGCGGAGAATTGTTGCTGGTAGAGCAGCGGCCGCGGGCACAATCGCGCGGCGAAGCGATCGCGCTCGACGCGGGCGAGGGAATAATCTTCGCGAACCGGTACCGTCCCGGGCCAGGCGCAAGAGGATACCATCGCGTGAACCTGCGTCACGGCGTCAGCACGATCAAATCAGGCGTGCGCTACGCGATGGGCGTCATCTTCCACGACGCCGCGTGAACCCGGCCTACGGAGTGTGGTCGTCGGCCGGACACTTGCCGTCGTTGCACTCGCAAGTCGCGCCCTGGTTGTCGGTACGCCACTGGCCGCAGAAGTCGTTGCAGGCGGTCAGGTTATCGTCCGTGCCGTAGAAGCCTTTGCATCCTGCTGCGGCGGTTGGAGTCTTCGGATTGCTGAAGTCGGCGTGACGATCGCGGTCAGCCGCAAAAGCCAGTCCCACCACCGCGATCGCAAACAGTCCCGACATGATGATCTTTCGCATCGAATCGTCCCCCTAGGCACGAAGCCCCCAAGCCGCGTGCGAGAATCGTTCGACGCTATCAGCACCCTGCCCTATTCACAAACTGAGCAGCCGAGCAGACGCGCAAAGGACCTGCTGCGCCGTACCTTTCACACTTTGTTGTCACCCAAATGACAGACTGCTAGGTTGCGATGAGATAGCGAGCCTGTCCTCAAATTGTGGGATTTCACATGCAGCGGAGCCTGGTCGTGTTGCTTCTGTTCGTGTCCACGGCGATCGCGGCGTGCGCGTCGCAGAGCACGTCGCAAGGCGCGTCGAGCAACGGCGGCGGTTCGTCGGACGTGAAGGTGCTTAACGGATGCAGAGTCGATGCCGCGCGGATCTGCAATAACATCCGCGGTCAAAACGTCACGATGAGCGACACCGGGTTGTCGGCCGACCCGCGGATGGTCGAACAAAATTCGGCACGCACGGCGAATATTTTCGTTCCGATGAAGAGACTTAACGGCGACGAAATCTTCGAAGTCGAATGCGGGATCAACACGTTGAATCAGTCTGTTAGCTGGGCGTATATCAAGACTGGGCCGACGGTCACCGACGACGACGCAAAGTTTCTACGCGCGTCGGGCTATTGTTCCGAACCGTGAACGATACATGCAACGGAGCGTGCTGTTTTGGCGGCGTGCGCATCGCATACCGCGTCGAGCGGGAGCACCAGTTCGTCAATTCTTCATGCGATACTTGAAGTTCGGAATTGCGACGGTCGTTGTTGCGATGCTGCTAGCAATGCAGGCGATTGCGCAGCAACCCGCCTCTACAACATCGCCCGGCGTACCGCCCGACTTTGCCTCCAGCGCGAACACGCGAGTGAACTACTATCGCGCGATGGCGAAGCTGCCGCCGATCGTCGACAACGCCGCCGTCACTGCCGGCGCCTTGAATCACGCGCGCTATCTCGTCAAGAACGGAATTGCCGGCGGCGATATCGTCCTCGATCACGGACGACTGCATTTCGATACTCCGCAAGACGCCTTCCGCTGGGAGGACAAGGGCAGGCCGTTCTACACCGATGATGGCGCATCGGCAGGCAGAGATGCGGTGGTCCTGACCGCGCGGGAGATCGACTTGAGCGGCGCGGAATTCGTCGATCGCTTGATGACAATGCCGTTCAGCGGGCTGATTCCGATGGTACCGCAGTTTTCCGTGGTCGGGCTCGGTGCGTATTGCGATCCGGGTGAGTGCGCGATCGTGATCCCGTACCGCTTCGCGTTGGAGAAGTCCGTGCGCATCGCGCTCTACGACGGACCCGCGAGCGATCGACTCTGGAATCCGAGGCTGGGGCTTATTCCTATCGAGACCGGACGGTTGAGAACGCCCGTTGAATTTCCTCCCGACGGCGCCACCGTTAACCTGCAATCGTTCAACGGCGACGACTATCCCGATCCGCTAACCGCGTGTCCCAGCTACAACGCACCGACCGGCACTCCGATCTCGATCCAACTTGGAGAAGGCTACGGCCCTGACGGAACTCTCGAAGTGTCGGCGGACTTCCTCACACGCGATGGGGCAGAGGTCGAAGCGTGTCTAATCACTGCAGCGTCGTACATCGGCCGCAATGACGCACAGACGCAGGCCGGCAAGGACGGCCTCGCCCGAATCGGCGCGGCTGTCATTCTGCCGCGCGAGCCTCTCGCTCCTGGGCACTCAAGGTCGCATTGAAAGAAGCCGGCAAGCTCTACGAATGGGGCTTCACAGTTGCGGCGCCGGCGACTCGCTAGCCGGTTCGTATCGGCTTAGCGGGATCAGCAGCGCAAAAGACGCGAGCGCGACTGCGAATGCGGCGGTGATCGCGACGCGATAGCTGCCGGTGCGATCGATGATCAACCCCACAATCGGAGGGCCGACCATAGCGCCAATTCCACCGCTGGTGTAGAGCGCGCCGAGCACCGTGCCCATCCGATTCGTGCCGAACAGATGCGCGATCACCGCGGGCGAGAGCGCCACGTAGCCGCCGTAGCCCGCGCCCATCACGAGCGCGAACACGACCATGATTGGATATGAAGCCGCCGCCAGCCAGATACCGTAGCTGAGCGCGAGAACGAGAAAGCTTGCCTGGTAGAGCCGCACCACACCGGCGCGATCGGCCAGGCTGCCCAGGCCCATGCGGCCCGCGACGCTCGCGCCACCGATGATGCCGACGAGCGCGGCGCTGGCGAACTCGCTTACTCCGCGATCGCGAGCAAACGACGGCAGATAGACGAACGGCACGAACAGCACGATCGAGACCGTCACCGACGACGCGTAAAAGAAGCCGAAGGCCGGACTGCGAATTGCGTCGGTGAGCTGGACTCGCGACGGCGTGACGTGAACGGGAGGGCGCTCGACGATCCAGGCGCATCCGAGCAGGATCGCGGTGGTGGCGATCGCAAACACGACGTACGTCACGCGCCATCCGACACGAGATATCAAGGAAGCGGCGAGCGGCGCGCCGAATACTGTGCCGAATCCGATTCCCGCCACTGCTATTCCGAGGGCGGTGTTGCGCCGCCGAAGGAACCATCCGCCGACCACCGCGACCATCGGAACGTACGCGCACGCGACTCCGACGCCGACACCGATTCCGTAAGTCAGGTAGCCGAGCCAGAGACGATCGATCACCGACGTCAGCGCGAGCCCTAGGCCCATGCCGAGCGCTCCCGTCGCGACTACTATTCGCGGACCGAAGCGGTCCGAGAGATGGCCCGTGACGGGGCCGAGGACGCACCACACCAGCACCGTGATCGAGAATACCGCCGAGGTCGCGCTGCGGCGCGCACCGAACTCCGCCGCCATCGGTCTGAAGAACGCGCCGAAGCTGTAGGCGACGCCGTACGTCGCGCACATCGCGACCAATGCGGCCGCGACCATCCGCCACGCCCGCGGCGAATCGAACAGCTCGAGCGATGGCATCGGCTCGCGCGATTCTCCGTTGGCGGATGCGCCCGGGTCAGCGATTGCCTTCATGCTCGAGCGCGATACGCGCGGCTTTCAATTCCTTGCGCTTGGCGGCATCGACGGTTGGATAGTGGAGATTCAGCTCTTCAAGCGCGTGGATGATCGCGGCGGCCACCACCAGCCGCGTGTACCATTTCTTGTCCGCGGGCACGACGTACCACGGTGCGTGCGGCGTCGCGGTGTGCTGGATCATTTCCTCGTAGGCCGCCATGTACTCGTGCCATCGTTCTCTCTCCGTGACGTCGGAGGCCGAAAACTTCCAGTTCTTGTCGGGCTCTTCGAGACGTTTCAGGAAGCGTTTTTTCTGTTCCTCCTTTGATAGGTTGAGAAAGAACTTCCGGATGACGACGCCATTGCGATACAAGTAGTGTTCGTATGCGTTGATGTCGGCGAAGCGTTCATTCCAGATGTTCTTGGTCACGAGCGATGGCGGCGTCCGTTCGCGCTCGAGCAACTCCTTGTGCACGCGGACGACGAGCACTTCTTCGTAGTAGGAGCGGTTGAAGATGCCGATTCGGCCATGCTCGGGAACGCACTTGCTGGTCCGCCATAGGAAGTCGTGATTGAGCTCCTCGGTGGAAGGCTGCTTGAACGAAAAGACTTCGCACCCCTGCGGATTGACGCCGGACATCACGTGCTTGATCGCGCCGTCCTTGCCGGCAGCGTCCATCGCCTGGAAGATCAGCAGAATTGCCCACCGGTCCTGCGCGTAGAGCTTGTCTTGTAACTCGCTTAGCTGCTCGACACCGCGCGGCAGTTCCTTTTCAGCGACCTTCTTCGATTTGACACCGCTGCTATCGGCGGGATCGAAGTCCTTCAACCGAAACTTGCGGCCATCATCGACGCGGTACCGCTTGGAGAAATCAGGCACGGCTGACATAACGCTGCGCTCCTCCCGCTAGGTCCCCAATTAACTATCCTTGACCAGTTCGGCGGACCCGCAAGATCGTTACACCACGCCCCGCTCGACAGTCGAGCGCAACCCGCGCGCGCAATCTGTCTATTGTCGGTTGCACTGTATCAGGGGTTTTGAGAGGCTGTCGGCCAACAGAGTCGGTTAGTCGGCGAAGGATTGCCAACGTGGGGAGGGGTTCATGGCAGATCGAAGTCTGCGTTTTGCGCTCGGAGCAGTTGTGCTGCCGCTATTGTTTTTGGCGATGTCGGGGTTGGCGCGTGCCGCCACAATCGTAGTCAATACGCTGGACGGCGGTAGCCCGCCTGCTCCGTTATGCACACTGGAGGATGCAGTCCTCGCGGCCGACACGAAGTTACCGCAAGATGGGTGTATCGCGGGAACCGGCAACGATACGATCGAATTCAGCGTGACCGGCACGATTAACATTGACGCGAAAATGACCATTAACACCACTGATCCTGTATCGATCAACGGTCCTTCCGTCGGCGGGATCATTATCAGCGGCGGCAACAGCAAAGAAATCTTGCTTGCTGACGTCGGCAGCAAGGTCACGCTCAATAACCTGACGTTCATCGACGGGTCCACCTCCGGCGGCGGTGGCGCCATCGATGCCGATGGGACCTCTCTCGAGGTCGACAATTGCACCTTTAGCAACAACGACGCAGGTGAGATTGGGGGGCAATCAACGCTTCAGGCGGCACGGTCACGATCACGAATAGCACCTTTGCCGGCAATGATGGCACCCTCCAGGGTGGCGGCGTCGGTAACACCGGCTCCGTCCTGAAAATCACCAACAGCACCTTCTCCGGGAACGAAGCGGTGGCTGGCGGAGCCCTATATACGTTTGCCGGAACCTCCGACGTCAAGGGCACGATCTTCGCGACCAGTACCGGCGGCAATTGTGGGTCCGCAGCTGTTACCAACGACGAGGGTTATAACCTTTCCGACGACGCCAGCGGCTGCTTCAGCGTCGCTACGAGCAAAAATAAGGTCTCCAACCTCCATCTGGACTCACTGGGATCCAACGGCGGGCCGACGCAGACTATCGCGCTTCAAAATAATAGCGAGGCGATCGATTTTATTCCGGTCGCCGATTGCACCGACCAGTCATCGCCGACGCCTCTTGCGCTGACGACCGACCAGCGCGGCTTGCCCCGGCCCGACCCCGGCAATCCAGACTTCTGCGACGCCGGTGCATACGAATTGCAGACGACGCCCTTCGTGCTCGCGCCAAACAGCGAAAGGCTGCAGATAGCGCGTTCGACCACTCCAAATTCTGATCAGGTGAACATGGCATTCACCTTTACGGAGAATGGATTCCCGGCGTGCGACGCGGGCGACAACGCGTTCAATGGCATCACGGTCCTTCTTAGGACTGGCAGTTGTGGCGCGCTTGACGATGCCTCACTGGAGCTGATGCTGGATCCTTGGGTGGTGCACACGGTCAACGGCATCAGCTATGGAACTCTCTTCCAATCGATGCCGCCGGAGACGGTCTCGGCCAGGATGGTCGAGCTGCCGACGCCACCAGCACCCGCATGCGGAGAGTGGACGCTGAACATCGAGGTGGCAGGGATCGATTCGTGGGGTCTGGGCAACGGCCCGTTTGCGCTGGTACTTAGCAACCCGGATGGCGATCAGGGATGCTTCGACATCACCAACGCGATAGTCGGCATGCAGATTCCGGTGCCGATCCGCAGTGTGCGGCGCGGGGTCCGGCGGTAGGGGACGGTCCGATAAGTGGCTTAACTTCGCTGGCTAGGTTGGAAGGACACCTTCCCTAGTCGGCTTGGGGCTGGCGTTCCCTGTTGCGCTGGCCCGTTTCTTTCTTTCAGGCTACTTCGCCAGCTCGTCTTCGAGGGGTGGTTGGTGCGCCATGAGGGACTTGAACCCCCGACCTGATGATCCGTAGTCATCCGCTCTAATCCACTGAGCTAATGGCGCATCCGGACCCTAGAAATTTTCATATCCCAGCCCCGCGAGCAAGCCACTCCGGGCTTCCTCGCCCCCTAACCTAACAGGCGCGAAGCGCCGCATCCGAATACTGGGTGCGGGGGTCAGCCCCCGCGACGGTGTCGATGCCGCCCACCGCGGAGGTGATTCAATTCTGTGCCGCTGGGATCCACACTGACACCGTCGTGCCTTCGTGCACCTTGCTTTCGATGCGCAGCGCGCCGTGATGCAACTGCACTATATGCTTGACGATCGCCAAGCCCAGGCCGGTGCCGCCGAGCTCGCGCGAGCGCGCGCGGTCGACGCGATAGAATCGCTCAGTCAGCCGCGGAATGTCCGCGGCTGGAATCCCCTCCCCCGTATCCGTGACCACCAGCGCGACGCCCGGCTTCGAGGCCGCGCCGTTGGATTCCGCGGTTTCGCGCGCCTCGACCGTTACCCGGCCTTCGCGCGGCGTGTACTTGATCGCATTGTCGATCAAGTTGAGCATCACCTGATGTAGCCTGTCGCGGTCGCCGGCCATCTTCGGCAATCCCGGCGGGCAATTCACTTCCAGGCGCAGGCCACGCCGTCCCGCCTGCTCCTGCATCAGCTCGGCCGCTTCTGACAGCACGCGCGACGGTTCGAGCTGCTCGATCTTGAGCGGAGTCAGCCCGCGTTCCAAATCCGAAAGCGAGACAAGGTCGTCGAGCAAACGCGCGAGGCGCCGCGCCTGCCGCTCGATGATGCCGAGAAAGCGCGTCGAGGTTTCGCGATCGTCGACCCCCTGAATCAGCGTTTCGGCGTAGCCGTACAGCGCGCTCAGCGGCGTGCGCAGCTCGTGCGTGAGATTCGAGATAAAGTCCGCGCGCAGCGTCTCGTACGACTTGAGCTGCGTGATGTCGTGAAAGACGAATACCCACGCCGCGCCGCGCGAGGTGCGAATCTGCGCGGCGCTGGCGCTGACGTACAGCGGCGCGGGATTCTGAATCATGATTTCCGCGCTCACGACCTCGTTGTCCGTGGATCGCATCGAGCGCCCGGCAAATTCCTGCAGGCGCGGGTCGCGGCACAACTCGACGAACGGCCGATCGCGATAGTCGGTGTCGGCTCCCAGGGCGAAGATGCGCCGGGCCGCGCCGTTGAGCAGGATCACCTCGCCGCGCGCTCCCGTCACGACCACCGCCTCGGCCATGCTGCGCAGGATCGCCTCGAACTCGTCGCGCTGCTCGGCCAGAGAGTCCACATCGGCGACGATCGAATCGGCGGCGTCGAGCAAGTGATGCTCCGCGCGGCCCATCGCGTCGCTGCCGTCGGGCAGCAGATGCGGCGGCGGGCGCCGGTTCTGCAGCGCGGCGGCAACGGCATCGAGTCTTTCCGCTCGGCGCGAGAGCGCGCGTCCGATCGCAAGGGCCGGAATCGCGCCGAGCGCAAGTCCGAGCACGATTACGACGACGGCCCACGCCGGCGACGCCGCTCCGGTGACGGCAAGCACTACCAGTAATATGGCGGCGGGCGCGAGACCGATTCCTATCGCTGCGATCAGTCCGGCGGTCGGCGATCTATCCAAGCGCTTCGGGGTTGAAGCGGTAGCCGACGCTTCGCACCGTTAGGATCAATTCCGGATTGGCGTCGTCGCGCTCGATATGCTGGCGCAGGCGGCGCACGTGCACGTCGACGGTCCGCGGTTCGACGAACGTGTCGCGGCCCCACACCATGTCGAGCAGTTGTTCGCGCGTGTACACGCGCATCGGATGCTGCACGAAGAATTTCAGCAGTTCGAACTCGCGCAGCGCAAGCTCCTTGCGCTTGTCTTCGACGAACACCTGGTAGGTGCCGAAGTCCATCCGCAGCCGCCCTTTCTCGTACGCGCCGCCGCCGCTGTCCGGCTCTGAGAGCGGATTTGCGCGCCGCAGTAGCGCCTTCACGCGCGCGACCAGCTCGCGCGGGCTGAACGGCTTGACCACATAATCGTCCGCGCCCATCTCCAAGCCGAGCACCTTGTCCACTTCGGTGCCCTTGGCGGTGACGATGAGTATCGGCAGATGCGCCGTCTCGCGCTCAGCGCGCATCTGGCGGCAGACCTGCAAGCCCGGCATCCCCGGCAGCATCAGATCGAGCACCATCAGATCGGGCACGCGCCGCTTGACCTTCTCGAGCGCCTGCGCGCCGTCGGCCGCCTCCTCGACGATGAACCCTTCCTGCGCGAGGTTGTAGCGGATCAGCTCGCGGATGTCGGCGTCGTCCTCGACGATCAATACGCGATACCGAATTCCGCGTTGCGTCTCGGATGCCGTGCTAGTGGCCTGGCTGGTTTGATTCATCGCTTCACCCCTTCCACCTCGTAAATCAAGTTCCCCGCTTCTTGGTTTCCACGTGACGGATCATTTTGCCCTTGACCATGAACGTCACCATCTCCGCGATGTTAGTCGCGTGATCGGCTATCCGCTCGAGATACTTGGAAATGAACAGCAGCCGCGTCGCCGACGCGATCGTGTGCGGATCCTCGGCCATGTAGCTGAGCAGCTCGCGATAGACCTGGTAGTTGAGCAGATCGACTTCATCGTCGCGCGCGATCACCTGATCCGCCAGATCGGTGTCGTCGCGCATGAACGCGTCGATACTGTCCTTGACCATCGACTGCGCGATCTCCGCCATCCGCGGCAAGTCGATGTAGGGCTTGAGCTGCGGCACTTCGTTCAGCTCGAGCGTGCGCTCGCAGATATTAACCGCGTTGTCGCCGATTCGTTCGAGGTCGGTCGTGATTTTCAGTCCGGTCGTGATGAAGCGCAGGTCGCTCGCGGTCGGCTGATGCAGCGCGAGCAGCCGGATGCATTGCTCGTCGTTGTCATTATCCATCCGATTCACTTCTTCGTCCCGCGCGATCACCTCACGCGCATGCTCGCTGTCGCGATTGACGAGCGCGTCGACGGCCTCGGCTATTTGACGCTCGACCAATCCGCCCATCTTGAGCAGACCGGCGCGCAAACCGCGCAAATCTTCTTCGTACTGCCTGTTGGTATGCTGCGGCTGTGTACTATCCATTTGACTCTTCCCCGAGATCAGCCGAATCGCCCGGTGATATAGTCTTCAGTCTCGCGCTTGGTGGGGTTCGTGAAGATCTGCTTGGTCTCGCCGTACTCGATCAGGTCGCCGGTGTACATGAAGGCGGTCATGTCTGAGCAGCGGGCGGCTTGCTGCATGTTGTGCGTCACAATGACGATAGTGTACGCCGACTTCAGTTCGAGCAGAAGTTCCTCGATGCGCGCGGTTGAGATCGGATCGAGCGCCGAGCACGGCTCGTCCATCAGCAGCACCTCGGGCTGAACCGCCAGCGCCCGCGCGACGCACAAGCGCTGCTGCTGTCCGCCCGACAAGCTACCGCCGGGACGCCGCAGGCGATCCTTCACCTCTTCCCAAAGCGCCGCCTGGCGCAGGCTCCGCTCGATTATCGCGGCACGCTCGGCGCGGCTTACCTCGACCCCGTTGAGCGTCAGCCCGGCCGCAACGTTGTCCTCGATCGACATGGTCGGGAACGGCGTCGGCTTCTGGAAGACCATTCCGATTCGCCGCCGCACCTGTACCGGATCGACCTCGTCGTCGTAGATATTGTTGCCGTCGAGCAGCACCTCGCCGGTTGCGGTAGCGCCGGGCACCACCTCGTGCATCCGGTTGAGGCATCGCACCAGCGTCGATTTGCCGCATCCTGAAGGTCCGATGATCGCGGCGATGCGATCTTCCTCGAAGGACAGGCTGACGTCTTTGAGCGCGCGATTCTTGTGGAAGTACGCGTTGAGATTTTTGACGACCAGCTTTTCTGCCATGACTACCTTGGCGCCTTCGCTGCCCCACCCGTCACCCATCGCACGCCCAACTCGAGCGCAAGGATTATCGCCGTCAGCACCAGCGCGCCCGCCCACGCCTGCCGCTGCCAATCGGCAAACGGCGAGATGGCGTAAGTGTAAACCTGCACCGTCAGCGTGTTTATCGGATGAAACAGCGAAGTTGACCAGAACCGGTTGCCAAACGCCGTGAACAGCAGCGGCGCCGTCTCGCCCGACACTCGCGCCACCGCCAGGATGACGCCGGTGGTGATTCCCGACAACGCCGTACGCGCGACCACCGACAACGTCGTGCGCCAATTCGGCACGCCCAGCGCCAGCGACGCCTCGCGCAGTTCGGGCGGCACCAGCAGCACCATCTCTTCGGTGGTGCGCGTGACGAGCGGAATCATGATCGCCGCGAGCGCGACCGAACCAGCCAGCGTCGAGAAACCACCGAACGGCCGCACGACTACCGCGTATGCGAAAATTCCGACGACGATCGAAGGCACACCCATCAGGACGTCCGCCGAGAATCGCACCCAGTTGGTGAACTGGCTCGCGCGATTCGCCGCGAGATAGAGACCCGCCCCGACGCCGATAGGCACTCCGATCAGGCACGCGATTCCCACCACCTCGAGCGTGCCGACGATCGCGTTGGCCATGCCACCGCCCTTTTCGCCGACCGGCGCCGGCATGTCCGTGAAGAATGCCCAGTTCAAACTCGCGAATCCCTTGGTGAGCAAATAGCCAAGCACCAGGAACAGCGGGATCAGCGTCACGATCGTTGCGCCGACCGTGACCGCCATCATCGAATCGCTCTTGAACTTGCGATAGCGATAGCTGGTCTCGCCGTGAAGATTGCTGACTCCCGCCGCCATTACTTGCCAGTCTCCTGGTAGCGGCGTCGCTGAACGCCAAGCACCAGCGCGCGCGCCACGACGTTGAGCACGATTCCGAGAATCAGCAGCACCAGTCCAAGTTCGATTAGCGCTGCGACATAGAGGTCAGAGGTGGCTTCCGCAAATTCGTTGGCGATTACGCTCGCAAGCGTCGCCGCCGGCTTGAACAGCGACGACGAAATCTGCGCCGAGTTGCCTATTACCATCGCAACCGCAATCGTCTCGCCAAGCGCTCGCCCCAGCCCAAGGATGATCGCGCCGATTACCCCGGTCATGCCGTATGGGATCACCGCCGTCTTCACCATCTCCCACTTGGTCGCGCCGAGCGCGAGTGCAGCCTCTCGCTGCGTATGCGGAACGACGCGAAAGACGTCTGTGCAGACCGACGAAATGTACGGGATGATCATGATCGCGAGAATGATCCCCGCCGAAAGCATGCCGACTGCTACCTTGGGGCCCTGAAAGAACGGCAGCCAGCCGAAGTAATGCGCCAGCGGCGGCTCGACGTAGTCGCGAATCCACGGACCCATCACGAACACGGCCCACAGCCCGTATACGACGCTCGGAATCGCGGCCAGCAGAACGACCAGGAATCCCAGCCGATGGCTGAGCCAGTCGGGCGCCATCTCGCTCAGGCATAGCGCGACGCCCAGGCTCAGCGGCACCGCGACGACCAGCGCGATCAGCGATGAAACGAAGGTCCCATAGATAAAAGGCAGCGCGCCGTATTGGTCGTTAACGGGATCCCAGTCCGTGGTGACGAAGAAATGCAGCCCGAACGCGCGAATCGCGGGAAAGCTGTCGGCTATCAGCGCGACGCCGAGTCCAACCAGCAAGGCGAGAATCGCCAGCGCAAGAATAAATGTCGCGGTGTTGAAAATTCGATCGCCGAACAGACGCAGGTGCACGGGCGCCCTCGCGCGCTCGCGCCGCACCGTCGGAATACTGTCGGCCATCGAACCTTCTAATTCGGACAAACGATCTCTTCCTACAGAATTTTTTAGTGCGCTCACATCGGGACCGGCCGGTACCTCGCGGCCGGACTTGTCCCTCGAGCTTAATCATACGCATCGATTGTTGCGGGAATGTTACGTAACCTGAAAATCGCAGTGAATCCACGAATTTAAGGCGAAATCACGAGGAAATGTTGGCATTTCGGCTCGGTCCAGCCTACCCCCTTCTAACAGGGACGAAGTCCCGCATCCTCTCTTACATTGGGTGCCAGGGGTCACCCCTGCCCAAGGAAGCGTGAAACCCACGGTGGGTTTCACGTTAGATTTTGCGAATCCGTTCCATCCCACCCATATAAGGCCGCAAAACCTCGGGAATCGTGACGCTGCCATCTTCGTTCTGATAATTCTCAAGCACCGCGATCACGGTTCGCGGCAACGCCAGCCCCGACCCATTCAGCGTATGCACCAGCTCGGGCTTGCCGCCTTTGGTTTTGAAACGAATCTTCGCGCGGCGCGACTGGAAGTCCGTGCAGTTCGAAACCGAGCTGACTTCGAGCCATTCGCCGCACCCGGGCGCCCACATTTCCAGATCGTAAGTGACCGCGCTCGCGAAACTCAGATCCGCCGTGCACAGCTCGACAACTCGAAACGGAATTTTCAACCGCCGGCAAATCTCCGAAGCATCGTTCACCATCTTGTGAAACTCGTCGTCCGACGTTTCCGGACGCACCAGCTTGACCATCTCGACCTTGTCGAATTGATGCCCGCGTTTGATCCCGCGCACGTCGCGCCCCGCCGACATCTTCTCGCGCCGAAAGCACGGCGTGTACGCGGTCAGGTAAATCGGCAGACTGTTCTCGTCGAGCGTCTCATCGCGATGCAAGCTCGTCAGTGGAACCTCGGCGGTCGGGATAAACCAGAAATCATCCTCGTCGTCGTGGTACATCGTGTCCGCGTTCTTCGGCAGATGCCCGGTACTGGTGGCCGTCTCGCGACTAACCATCAACGGCGGAATTATTTCGAGATAACCCTGCTCCCGCTTGACGTCGAGCATCCACGCAATCAGCGCGCGCTGGAGCCTCGCGCCGGCACCGCTCAAAACATAGAACCGCGTCCCCGACAGTTTCACCCCGCGATCGAAATCGATGATCCCAAGATTCTCGCCCAGTTCCCAATGCGGCAGTGGCTTGAACGCAGTGAACTCGAGCGGCGTACCCTCGGTCTTGATGACGCGGTTATCCGCCTCGCTCGTGCCAACGACAACATACGACCGCGGAATGTTGGGCAGTGTGAGCGCCAGCTCTTCTACTCTCTTCTCCGCAAGGCCGAGTTGCGTGCCAAGCATCAGCAGCGGATTGCTGGCATCGACCGCCTCACCCTTGGCAAGTCGCTCTTCATCCGCTTCCTCGGCGCGAATCTTCGCGATCTCAGTCGCGCGCTGCTCAGGCGGCAGCTTGCCGACTTCCCGCGCGCGCCGCTTGCGATCCGCTCGCAATTGATCGACCTCGCCCTGAAGCTTGCGGCGCTGCTGATCAGCCTCGAGCAGTCGATCGACTTCGGCGGGCTCGATCCCTCGCTTGGCGAGTTCGCCCTTTACGAAATCGGGCCGTTCACGAATCAGCTTAATATCCAGCATTCAGAATGCGTTCCTCAACAATTCAATCTCCAGCCGCTTGCCCGACGCGTCAACCGCCACGATATCAAAGCGCATCTCGGTCTCGTCCGCTCGATAACGCTTCGCAAAAGCTTCCGCCGCGCGCCGCATCCGCTTCTGCTTGCGCTCATCGACGGCCTCCTCGGGCGCACCCGCCGTGCGGCTCCGCCGAGTTTTCACCTCGACGAACACCAAAGTGTCGCCGTCCATCGCGACGAGATCGATCTCCGCTCCCGCCGCGCGAAAATTCCGCGCGACGATCCGGTAACCGTTCCGGCGCAGATGCTTCTCAGCAGCGCGCTCCCCGCGCCGTCCAAGCGGAAGCTGTACTCGAAGCGCTGCCAGCCACGCCACGGCCCGGTCAATCGACTCGCGCGCCTTCATCTTATCCAACGCGCTCCCATTCTCGCGAGATGACTTGGGGGACGAGGCTAGAAGGCTGCACGAGTCGCCGCAAGCGAAGCCGCTCAGGGATGAACTATTCAGCCTGACGCCGCCGACTTTAACGTGCTACTCGTACGCCATGGACACCCGTCAGGATGCGCGACACTCGCCAGACTCGCTTCGAATCGGCGAGGCCCGCTTCCGGCGGGAAACAATTTTTGACGGAACGAAGCTACCGTTAGTGGCCGAACCCTTCTAAAGCCACTACCGATGGTATGAATTGTACCTCCCTCCTCTCCGCGATTTGGTCCCCCTTCCCGCGCGGGAACGGGGTTAGGGGTTACGTTCCGGAGGCTCCCCTGACATGGATCTCACGGAATGTTACGATTTGCGCGGGACCATCATGGCTGAAACGAAAATAACGCTCGAGCAGGTGCGCCACGTCGCGCGCCTCGCGCGCCTGGAATTGTCGCCGTCCGACGAAGAGCGCCTGCGCGCCGACATGGATGAAATGCTCGCCTACGTGGACAAACTGAACGAACTCGACACCAAGGATGTCGCGCCGACGACGCAGGTCGGCGAGGCCGGCACTCCCATGCGAGACGACGAAGTGACGAACCGGCCCGCGGCAGAAGCGATGCTCGCCAACGCGCCGTCGCGCGAGCGCGGCTACTTCAAAGTGCCGAAAATAATCGAGTAGAAATTTTCCCGAACATGGCATCGGAACTGAACAGACTTACGATCGCCGACGCGTCTTCGAAGCTCCGCGCGCGCGAAATCACTGCGACGCAACTTACGCGCGATTGCCTCGACCGTATCGCCGCAGCCGAGCCCAAGCTCCACGCATTCATCACGGTGTGCGAGAAGGGAGCGCTCGAGCAGGCGCGCACGGCCGACGCCCGCCTCGATGCGGGTAACGCGCCGGCGCTGTGCGGAATTCCGCTCGGCATCAAGGATATCTACGCGACCAAGGGCATTCGCACGACCTGCGCGTCGCGAATCCTGGAAACCTTCGTGCCGCCGTTCGACGCGACAGTGATCGAGCGGCTGCGCGCGGACGGCGCGATTTTCGTCGGCAAGACGAACATGGACGAATTCGCGATGGGCTCGTCGACGGAGAACTCCGCGTTCGGCGCGACGACGAATCCGCATGATATTGAGCGCGTCGCCGGCGGCTCGTCCGGCGGCTCGGCCGCCGCGGTCGCGGCGCACGAATGCCTCGGCGCGCTCGGCACCGACACCGGCGGCTCGATTCGCGAGCCGGCTTCCTTCTGCGGCGTGGTCGGGATCAAGCCGACTTATAGTCGCGTCAGCCGCTATGGCGTCGTCGCATACGCATCGTCGCTCGACCAGGTCGGGCCGTTTACGAATTCGGTGCGCGACGCCGCGATACTCCTGCGCACGCTCGCCGGCAAGGACGTTCGCGATTCGACCTGCTCGGCGCGTCCGGTGCCCGACTACGAGCGCGCGCTCACGGGCGACGTCAAGGGACTTCGAATCGGCGTGCCGCGTGAATATTTCGTCGAAGGGATGCAGCCCGAGGTCGAGAAGTCGGTGCGCGCCGCGCTCAAGAAGTACGAATCGCTTGGCGCCTCGACGGTGGAGATCTCGCTGCCGCACACCGGCTACGCGATCGCGGCGTATTACCTGGTCGCCACCGCGGAGGCGAGTGCGAATCTCGCGCGCTACGACGGTATCCGCTACGGGCTGCGCGTCAACGCCGAGGACAACGTCGCGCTGTATGAAACGACGCGCGCGCAGGGGTTCGGCGCCGAGGTCAAGCGGCGGATCATGCTCGGTACCTTCGCGCTCTCGGCCGGTTACTACGACGCCTACTACCTGAAGGGGCAGAAGGTGCGCACGCTGATTCGAAATGACTTCGAGCGCGCGTTCGATAAATGCGATCTGATCGTCACGCCGGTTGCGCCGACGACCGCGTTCAAGCTCGGCGAGAAAATGAACGACCCGCTGACGATGTACTTGTCGGACATCTTTACTATTTCGGTTAACCTGGCCGGTCTGCCCGGGATGTCGATGCCGTGCGGGCACGACGCGAACAAGCTGCCGATCGGCATGCAATTGATCGCGCCGCCGTTCGCTGAGGAAACGATTTTGCGCGCGGGCGACGCCTACGAGCGCACGGGAGCATTCAAGCCGCGGACGCCCGTGGTCTGATGTGACAATTGCGATGAATCGAGAAGCATACGAAGCGGTCATCGGACTCGAAGTCCATACCCATCTACTGACCCGCTCGAAACTTTTCTGCGGATGCTCGACGACGTTCGGCGCGGGGCCGAATGAAAACGTCTGCCCGGTATGCATGGGGATGCCGGGCGTGCTCCCTGTACTCAATCGCCGCGTCGTGGAACTGGCTATTCGAACTGGGCTGGCGGCGCATTGTACTATCGCTCCCTACTCTATTTTCGATCGAAAGAGCTACTTCTATCCCGATCTGCCGAAGGGCTATCAGATTAGTCAGTACGAAACACCTATCTGCAAAGGTGGCTATATCGATTTGCCGCCGACTGAGAATGGCGAGTCGCGTCGAATCGGGCTCACGCGGATCCATATCGAGGAAGATGCGGGCAAGAATATCCACGGCGAAAGCGCCAGCCTGGTCGATTTCAACCGCTCGGGCGTGCCGCTGATTGAGATCGTCAGCGAACCCGACCTGCGCTCTGCTGAAGACGCCGGCGCGTACTTGCGCCAACTGCGCGCTATACTTCGATACGTCGACGCGTCCGACGGCAAGATGGAGGAAGGCAGCTTCCGCTGCGACTGCAACGTGTCAGTGCGCAAGCGCGGCTCGAAAGAATACGGAGTAAGGACTGAGATTAAAAACCTCAACTCATTCCGCTTCGTCGAAGATGCAATTGAGTATGAGGTTGATCGCCAAATAGCTATTGTCGAATCGGGCGGCAAAGTCGCGCAGGAAACTCATCTGTGGGATCCCGCGCGCAAGCAAACGCGCCCGATGCGCTCGAAAGAGTATGCGAATGACTATCGCTATTTCCCCGAGCCCGACCTGCCGCCGCTAATTGTGCCGCCCGAGATGGTCGAGCAGGTGCGTGCGTCGATGCCCGAGCTGCCGGCGGACAGGAAGGCTCGCTACGTCCGCGAAGGCCTGACGGAATACGAAGCGGGCGTGCTGATCGCCGAGCGCGACGTTGCCGACTACTTCGAAGCGACGCTGCCCGGACTCAAGAATCGCAAGAGCGCCGCGAACTGGGTGATGACTGAAGTGCTGCGCGTCGCGCGCGACTCGGACAAGCCGTTCGCCGACGCTGTGCCACCGGCAACCGAAGTCGGCGCACTCCTGCGGCTGGTCGAAGGACAGAAGATAAGCCTGAACGCCGCGAAGACCGCATTTGCCACGATGGTAAAATCCGGCAAAGGCGCAGAAGCGACAATCGCTGAGCTGGGCCTCGCGCAAGTGTCCGACGAAAGCGCGATAGCGGAGGCCTGCGACAAGGTACTCGCAGCCGAACCTGAGAAGGTCGCTGAGTACCGCGCAGGCCGCGACAAGCTATTCGGTTTCTTCGTCGGCGCAGTGATGAAATCGATGGGCGGCAAAGCAAATCCAAAAGTGATCAACGAAATCCTGCGCGCAAAACTCTCCGGCTAACGAGCTACTTCGGAATATATACCTTGTACGTAACCCCGCCGGGGCCTGGCTCGCCGGTGGCGAATGCCTGGACGTCGTTGAGCCACGCGTATTTGCCCTTGGTCGAAGTCGCGAAGACGGGAGTTGTCGCCAGACCATGAGGACCGCTCGGACCAATCTTCGCGCGGCCCGTATAGGTCATGTAGATGTTCTCGCCGTCGTCGGTCCTCAGCACGAGGCGCACATCGATGATTCCGGCCTTGCCGTCGGAGCGAACCAGGAACCAATCGGCGCCGCTGGCGAGTACGGAGCCCTTGAGGCGCGGGCCCTCAAATTTGCCGCCGGTTACGTGCACGATTACACGGGTCCCGTCGGGCGTATCTGGAATCAATATTGGCGGCGCGATTTGAGCGGTGATTTCGAAGAGCGGTTCTAGTTCCATGTTGAGTACCTCGTCGATTGCTGGATTGTCGTACTCGCGATCATCCCTTGGGGAGGCCGAGAGTTCGCTCGCCGATTATATTGCGTTGGATTTCGCTGGTGCCGCCGGCGATTGTGTATTGGCGGGAGCTGAGGACGCGGTTCAGCCATCGCGGAGAATCGGGGACCGCGCCGGTGGGCTCGCCGACGAGGCCGTAGGCGCCGAGCAGTTCGGTCGAGAAGCGCGCGATGCGCACGCCGAGTTCGGAGCCGAACAGTTTGAGCATCGAGCCCTCGGGCCCCGGTGGCAATCCTCGAAGTTGGCGCGTGAGTGAGCGCAGGCGCGTATAGCGCGCGGCCTCGCATTCGATGATGAATTGCGCGAGCTGCTGCCGCACCCATTCCTGCTCCCACGCCGGCTTGCCGTCGATGCGCACGATCTTCGCGAGTTCCGCGAGGCGCCGCACCTGCGAGCCGTGGCCGCCACCGCCGGCGAACGAGCGCTCGTAGCTGAGCGTCGTCATCGCAACTTTCCATCCTTCGTTGAGCGGGCCAACCAGGTTTTCTTTCGGCACTTGCGCGTTGTCGAAAAAGACTTCGTTGAAGTGCGAGTGCCCATTCATCAGGACCAGCGGGCGCACGGTGATACCGGGACTTTTCATATCGAGCAGCAGGTAGCTGATCCCGCGATGCTTGGGCGCCTCGGGGTCGGTGCGCGCGAGCATGAACATCCAGTCGGCGTATTGCGCGCCAGAGGTCCAGACTTTCTGGCCGTTGACGAGAAAGTAGTCGCCCATATCGGCGGCGCGCGTGGACAGCCCAGCGAGATCGGAACCGGCGCCCGGCTCCGAGTAGCCCTGGCACCAGATGTCGTCGGCGCCGAGGATTCGCGGGATGAAGCGTTTCTTCTGCGCCTCGGTGCCCCAGTTCATCAGCGTGGGACCGCACAGGCCGAGCCCGAAATATCCGGGCAGCACGGGCGCGCGGGCGCGGGAATATTCCTCGTCCCAGATGACCTGCTCGATGAGGCTCACGGCGTGGCCGCCGTATTCCTTAGGCCACGAGAGGCCGGCGTATCCGGCGCTGTGGAGCTTCGATTGCCACGCGCGGCGGCGTTCAAAGACGTCGCGATTGGGCGCGATGCGTTCGTCCTGGGCGTCATCGACACACAGGTCCTTGGGGAGGTTCGTGTCGAGCCAGCCGCGGACCTTGTGGCGGAAGGACTCCTGTTCGGGGGTGTATTCGAAATCCACTTTGAATACTCAGCTGAAATTGAACGCTCTGGTTGCGTTGTCCCAGAGGATCTTCTTTTTGCTCGAGTGTGGAATCGATTGTTTCAATAGCGCGTCGATGCCCCAGGGGAAGGTGCCGTCCGGATGGGGATAGTCAGTGTCCCACAGGAAGTTGTTGTCACCTACTAAGTCGAGCGCTGCCTTCATTGTTGGCTCGTCGCCGCGAAAGGCTACATAGAAGTTGTTTTTGAAATACTCAGTCGGGCGTTTTCTCAAATACTCGTGCTCAGAGTTGCCGCTGAAATCCCAATGCTGTTCCATCCGCTGCAGCCAGTATGGAACCCATCCACCGTCAGCTTCGACCTGGACGACGCGGAGCTTGGGGAACTTCTCGATCACGCCATACCAGATGAGCCCGGCCATCGCGGCCATCGCCTCGAACGGATGCGACAGGATGTGGCCGGTAACGTGGGTGTCCATCCGATCGCCGAACGATTCAACGGACGCGGAGCCGGAATCGTGAGTGGAAATCGGGCGGCCGATCTTTTCGACCTCGGCCCACAGCGGCAGGTAGTCCTCGCGGAAGATGGCTCGGCCGCGGACCGGGTTGGGGCGGACGTAATAGCTGATTGCGCCGTTCTTCGCGGCGCGATTCGCTTCCTTGATCGATTCGCCCACGTCCTGCATGGGTAAAATGGCGGCCCACTTGACACGGTCGCGGGTCTTCGAGCAGTAGTCGGCGCTCCAATCGTTGTAGGCGCGGCAGCATGCGGCGAGCAGTTTCGGGTCGCGAAATTCGCGACCCAGCATCTGACCGGCTGCGGTCGGATAGACAATCTGGACGTCCACGCCCTGCTCGTCCATGTCCATGATGCGGCTTTCGGGGCTGAAACCGAGCTTGGCGGCGCGCTCGAAGCGCTTCATCGCCTTGCGGACGGCGTCGAGGAAGCCGGGCGCCGCCATCGGGTATTTGCCTTTTTCGCGGGTAAAGGGTTCCCCTTCAACCAGGAACGTGCGGCGGCCGGATTCGGGTGCGATACCCATTTTGGGTGCGGAAGATTTATAGCGTTCGTCGATGTAGCGTTCGAATACGTAGTCAGGTTCCATCAAGTGAGTATCTACGTCGGCGATTTTAAATCCGTCTTTCATGGTGACGCTCCAAATACTAGTCGATTAGCTAATAGCTAGTCGCTGGGGATAATCAGTGCTTTAACTCCGCGGCGTTCGCGCAGCAAGTCGAATGCTTCGAGGCCGTGCGAAATGGAATAGCGATGGGTGACCATCGGACGTAAGTCGACCGCGCCGCTTGCGACAATCGCGATTGCGCGGCGCCAGGTTTCCGGGGTGCGGATGCGGGAGTTGATGATCGTCACGCCGTGGAAAAACAGCGAGCGCAATTCGGTGGATTTGAGATCGCGCGCGGGCCATCCGACTTCGACCAGCTCTCCACCGCGGCGAAGCAGTTCGCGCGGCGAATCGATCGCGCCGGCCGCGTCAAAGACGACATCGGCGCCATCGGAAGGAAGCATCGCGCGTGCTTGCTCGATCCAATCGCGATCACCGGTCGAGACGGTTCTGAATCCCATCGCGCGCGCCAGCGCCAGGCGATCGGCGTCCACCGCGAGGCCGGTCATTACAATATAGGTGACGCCGAGGGCACGCGCGGCGAGCGCGATGCTGAGGCCGATGGGTCCGGGACCTTCGACGACGGCGCTGTCGCCAGCCTTGAGACACGACTGCTCGACGGCGTGTAGGCCGGTGCCGAAGGGCTCGAGCAGCGCGGCCTGCTCGATGTTCATCGTGGAGGGAACGAGGTGCGCGTTCTCGACGGGCGCGACAGTAAACTCGGCGAAAGCGCCGGAGAGCGTGGTCGGCGAGGAGCAAAGATGGAAGCGGCCCGCGCGGCACGGACCGCATCGCCCGCAATGGCCGAACGGATCGAGCGCGACGCGATCGCCGACTTTGAAATTGGTGACGTGCGCGCCGACCTCGACGACTTCGCCTGCGGGTTCGTGGCCGAGAATGACGGGGAGCCGCGCGACCATCCGCTCGGTACCGAGCTCCCAATCGACTATGTGCAGGTCGGAGCCGCACACGCCACACGCGCCGACGCGAACGAGCAACGTCGAGTCGGCGGGCGCCGGCACGGGCGTGTCGATCAGTTCGGCGCCGGGAGCGGGACGGGTCTTTGCGATCGCTTTGATTCGCGGAACCTCCGAGTACCTTCAATACGACGGCGCGGCGGTTCGCGTCAAAAAGAAATGTAGGCTCGAAACTTTCGCGGAGGCTGGAACGCTATTCCCAGTGGCGCAGCGGGGCGCCGCGATAACGCATGCGCGGACGTATCAAACGGTTGTCAGCGTATTGCTCCAGTGCATGTGCGATCCATCCGGAGGCGCGGCCAATCGCGAAAATTGCCGCCGGCATCGAGCGCTGAAAACCGAGCATGCGGACGCATACGGTGAGGTAGAAGTCGAGATTGGGGCGCAGGCGTTCGCGTTTGGAGACGGCGGCTTCGACTTTGAGCGCGGTCTCAAAGAGGCGCCGGCCGCGGTGCTTGGCTATCGCTTGTGCGACTTGCCGCAGCAGCGCGGCGCGCGGATCGCCGTCTGGGTAGATCGCGTGACCAAAGCCCGGCGGCAGGCGATGCTCGCGGGTGAATGCAGCGAGGCATTCGTCGACGCGCGCGCCGGATTCGAGCTCAGCGAACATTGCCTCGATTCGATCGCACGCACCGCCGTGAATGGGTCCGCTCAGCGAACATAACGCGGAGAGCACGGAGGCAAACAGGTCGGCGCCGGTGCTCGCGATGACGCGGGCGGCGAAGGTCGAGGCGTTGAGCTCATGCTCGGCGCACGCGATCAGCACGCGATCGAGGGCCTCAACTTCCCACTCGGAAGCGGTCGAGCCGGCGACCCATCCGAGCAGGCGACCGGCCATGCTGGGGCCGCCGGGCGAGCCGGGTGCGGGAGGCTGCGCGAGTGCGAGCGGAAGCTGACTGATAATGAGCTTGGCGCGATCGATTCGCGTGCGCGGCGGCTGGCGGCGATCCCACGCGGCGAGACTCGGCATCACGGCCTCGAGCCGCAGCAGCGGGGGCGCGTCGTCACCGACGGCGGCGAGGGCCTCGGCGACGGAGGCCGGCATCTGCGCGCCGTGGATCTCGGCACGCAGCGCGGCGATTTCCTCGGCGACCGGGCGCTCGCCACTCCACAGCAGGAGGCAGACTTCCTCGAACGACGCGTGCGCGACGATTTCCTCGATCGGATAGCCGCGATACGCGAGCTTGCCCTCGTTGATCGAGCTGACTGCCGACTCGGCGACGATGACGCCGGGCGCGCCGTCGTCGATGCTCTTGGGTTGCGCGACGGTAACCCACGTCGATGCGGCCGGCAGGCTGCGGCCGCGGCGGCCGCGCTCGGTGGAAACGACTCCGCGCAGCGCTTCGATATCGGCGCGGCGATAGAGCGCCTGACGGCCGACTTTGCGGCGGTAACTTTTCAGCCAGCCGCGGCTAACGTAGGCGTACAGCGTGCCGAGCTTGACGCCGAGCTGGTCGGCCGCCTCGTTCGCGGTCATCATGCCGGCGCGTTCGGAATTGACACGTTCGAGATTGCGAGTCGCCACCATGAGAATCACGCCATGCGCGCAGGGGCGGCGTCAAGTGGTGCCTGATCAACTTGCGTCCAGATAGACACAGTTATATACAGTCAAGTTCACGGAGGAACGGCACATGAGCTCGGCGGAAGTGCGTTTCAAGGAGTTGCGCGCGGATTTTGGGAAGACGGCGAGCGACTATGGACGCCATCGCGCGGGGTTCCCCGACGAATTTTTCGAGCGGCTGGCGGCGTCGGGAATCCTGCGTGCGGGAATGCGCGCGCTCGACCTGGGAACGGGTACGGGAACGATCGCGCGCGGGCTCGCGCTGCGCGGATGCGAAGTTACCGGGCTGGACCGATCGGCGCCGCTGATGGAACAGGCGGCGGAACTGGATCGAGTCGCGGGCGTCGTCGTGCAGTACGTCAATGCGGCCGCCGAGGAGACGGAGCTGGCGCCGGCTCAATTCGATCTCGTAACGGCGGGACAATGCTGGCATTGGTTCGACCGTCCGCGCGCGGCCGCGGAGGCGCGGCGCGTGCTGAAGCCCGGTGGCAGGCTCGTGATCGCGCATTTCGACTGGATTCCGCTGCCGGGCAACATGGTCGAGGCGACAGAAAAGCTGATCGAGAAACACAACCCGAAATGGAAGTTCGGCGGCGGACTGGGAATCTATCCGGGTTGGCCGCGCGACATGGCGGTCGCGGGTTTCAAAAAAATCGAAACGTTCTTGTTCGACATCGAAGCGATCTACTCGCATGAAGCATGGCGCGGGAGGATTCGCGCAAGCGCGGGAGTAGGCGCGAGCCTTGCACCGGAAGCAGTTGCGGCGTTCGACGACGAACTGCGAGCGATGCTGGCGGAGCGCTGGCCCGAGGATCCGCTGCCGGTGATGCATCGCGTGTTTGCGGCGATCGGCGTAGCACCGTAGCGCACTTTGACGAGTGGCGGTGAAGGTCGGCTATAGTCGCGTTCCGGAGAGGAAGTGACTATGGATTTTGGAACACTGATATTCACCAAGCCGGAGCGCGCGATCACCGACGCCAAGTACGTCGAGGAGCGCGGCTTCAGTCACGCGTGGATTCCCGACTCGCACATGATTTGGGGTGACACCTACGCGTGCATGGCGTTGGCTGCCGTCAATACGAAGAAGATCAAACTCGGCACGGGCGTGGCGATCGCGTCGAACAGGATCGCGCCGGTGACGGTGCATTCGATTGCGACGATCAACCAGCTCGCGCCCGGGCGCGTGATACTGGGATTCGGCACGGGTCATACGGGGCGGCGCGTGATGGGACTGCCGCCGGTCAAGCAGGCGGAGTTCCGCGAGCAGGTACGCGTGATTCGCGATCTGCTTCGCGACGGCGAAGCGATATACAACACCGAAAGACTGAGCCGGAAAATCAGGTACCTGCATCGCGATCGGCGTTTTATCAATCTCGACGACAAGATTCCGCTGTACGTGGCGGCCAACGGGCCCAAGACTTTGGCGCTTGCGGGCGAGTTTGGCGACGGCGCGATCACGACGGGAATAACGGACGCGGATCGAGTCGGAGCGGTGCGGAAAAGCCTCGAGGCGGGCGCATCGAAGGCCGGGCGAAGCGCGGACAAGATGCCAATCGTATCGCTGACGCACATCTGCGTGCTGAGGCCGGGCGAGAAACTAGATTCGCCGCGGGTGAAGGCGATGACCGGGCACTGGGTAATGGCGAGTTTTCACGCGATCGCGGCGGGATACGCGCGCGCCGGCTATCTGCCGGAGGCGGTCGCTCCTGTATACAAGGCGTACGAGGAGTACGTCGCGCGCATGAAGACGCCGCCGGACGAGCGCTACCTCGAGTTGCATATCGGGCATTGCACGTATGTCGCGCCACTCGAGCAGAAGTACGTGACGCCCGAGACGATCGCGGCGACGACAATAATCGGGCCGAAGGAGGAGGTCCTCGAGCGGCTGCGCTCGATGGAGCAGGCGGGACTGTCGCAGGTGTTCATCAATCCGCCGATGGACGGCTACAACGACTGCATCGACGAAATTTCGCGCGACGTGATCGCGCGGATGTGATTGCGCTAGGTTGCCGCGACTTCGGCGAGCGCGATCGAGTCGGCGGCGATCGCGGGAACATAGTAGGCCTCGGGCGACCCCCACACTGTCGCCGGTCGCGGGCGCGCTCCAACCGAAAGCGGATGCTCAAACACCTGCGCGATATTCGCGTTAATGCGCAAACAGTTGGGGGCGAGCGGCTCGGTGATTTTGCCGTCGCGAATCATGTACGAGTCGCCGGTGACGGTGCAGGTGAAATCTCCCGCGCGCTGGCCGTTGATTGGATAGGTGTACCAGATGCGCCCGACGTAGATTCCGTGGCCGACGACGCGCACGAGTTCACCGTCGGTGACGCCGCCGCGCGCGCGCATCACCACGTTCGTGCCCGCCGAACCAGGACTCGCGTCGAAGCGCCTGCCCCCGCCTTCGCCGAGCCGGTAACCGCTCAACGGTGGGAAGTTGAGCTTCGTGGGCGCGGTGGCCCCGAGCTTTTCGGCGCGATTCTCGTCGGTAAGCAGGCGATGAGTATCGTAAAAGTTCGAGAGCAAACCGACGAGCTTGCCGTCGCTGATCAATTCAACACGGCGCGTGGGGATTCCTTCACAGGTGATTCGGCGGCGAATCGCGCCCGCGCTAAAGGCAGGGTCGTCAGCCAGGCTCAGACGTGAATCCATCACGGGCGCGCCGAATTTTGCATGGTAAGCGGAACTGGCGGCATGAAACGCGCCGGCGGTGAGCGAACCCATCACCATATAGTTGAGAATCTCGGCGATCGGCTGTGGTCCCAGCACCACGCGAAAATTTCCCGACGCAGGCCGGACGCCGTGAGAGAGAGCGAGCGCGCGGCGGACGGCGTCGCGGCCGAGCGCGGGCGCGTCGCGGCGCATCGCGGCCGCCGAATCGCCGAGCGCGCTGGCGGTGCCCTTGGCGTCGAGCGATTCGATGATCGATGTGACAGAAGCATTGAAGTGCGCGCTTTCGTCGGTGCGAACTTCGGTGAAATTCGAATTGAAAATTGCGATTCGATCGCGAATCACCGATACATCGCCGCCGATGATCAGCCCCGGTTGTTCCGTGCGCGGGTTCGCGGGCCGTTTCGCGAATGTGGCGAGCGCGCCGTCGAGCACGCCCCACGCGGCGGCGGCGAGCGCGCCGTCCCCCACTCTCGCCAAGTCGCTTTTTTCGGACGGCCCGAGCTTGCGGGCGAGCGGGCCCGCTGGGAAGCCGGAGAAATGAGGATCGACGACGGCAGCGCTGCGTGCGCGCCGAAGCGCGTCGCGGACGGAATCTGAGGTGAAATCGCCGGCTTCAAATGCGGCGCCGACTTCGTGCGGATCGCGGCGCATCGCAACGCGCAACTGGAATCCGTCGGCATGAAGCGATTTGAACTCCTCGAGGCCGCGGCTCGGAATGTCCGAAGTATAGTTGAGGCGCGCGATTCGATGCTCTGCCGTGGCGCAATAAATTTCGTAGCTCCCGAGGTCCTTCTCGCGCGCGAGAATCCGCGAAGCTTCGCGGGTGAACGACTGGAGCTCGGCCAACCGGCGCATCAGTTGCCCGCCAAGCGTGCGCGCGAGCGCAGCGTAGGCCCGCCGTTGGACATCCGCTTGACCTGCATCGGCTGGCCCTTGCCGCAGTTGGGGATCGCGATGAGGCGCAGATCGTTGCCGACCGCGTCGACGTTGGTGAAGAAGCTCTTCGAATCAGCGATCACGCTGCCGGAGCGGTAGAGTTGTCCGATTCGTCCGTGGTCGATTTCGTAAACGCGCCGGGCGGAGATACGAAAGTTTTCGCGCGACTCGGAGATCGACGGGACCTGATTCCCGCAGACGTAGTAGCCGTGCTCTACGTCGCCGATGATTTTTTCGGTCGGCGTCTCACCGGGCAGAAAGAAAGTATTGGACATCCTGATCAGCGGTACGTGCCATCCTTCGCTCGCGCGCGCCGAGCCATTGGGTTCCGTGCCAAGCACGGCGGCGGTCGCGCGCGAATTCAGGAAGCCGCTGAAGACGCCACGCTCGATGTGCATCACGCGTCGCCCGCGTGTGCCTTCGTGGTCGTAGCGGTAGTGGCCGTAGCCGTCGAGGCTCGGATCGGAGCATGCGGAGAGTAACGGCGACGCGACCGCCTTGCCCAACTGGCTGTCGGCGAGCGAGCGCAGGAACCAACTGCGTCCGGCGTAAGCAGCCTCCATCTTGAGCGCGCGGTCGGCTTCGCATGGATGGCCGATGACCTCGTGCGAGACGAGCGCGTTGAAATGCGGGTCGGTAACGACGACGATTTCGCCGTCGGGCGGTCTGAGCACGGGGGCCGCGGCAAGCTCGCGCGCCTCGGTGGCAAGGTCGACACAAAATTTCGCCAGCGAAGGATTCGGCATCAGCTCGCCACGCCATCCGTCGCTCAAGCATTCGAGCCCGCGCTGCTGTCCGATCGAGTCGTAGCTTTCCTGGTGACCGTCGCCGATCTGCGCGACGACGTAGCAGTCGCCCTGCGAAAATGCGTATGCCTCCGAGACGACGGTACCCGAGGTATCGATAAAAATTTCGCGGCGCAGCTCGGTCATCGCGGCGATGCCCTGGTAGGCGATTGCGTCGCCAAGTGCGGCGACCTCGTGCGATGCGTCGAGCGAGATTCTCTTGAGCTCGTCGGTCGAGAGCGAGAGTGGATCGCGGCGAAAGCTCGCGTCGACCTCGTCGCGAACTATTTCGCGCGATGGAATTGGCGCGACCAGAAGCCCCTTCGCCGCGTCGCCGAGGTGAGCGATGATCTCGGCTTTTTTGCGGGCGTTGAAACGCGCGCGGTCATAAGCCTCGTCGAGCCCGCGCCGCAGTTCTGCTACGAGCTTAGCCGGCCGGCTCGCGAGCGCGCCTATCTCGGCGCCAGTTTGCCCGTGACCAACCGGACCCGCCCGGTCGGCGACATGAGCCGAGACCGCGTATGCCGCACTCTCGCTCTCGGAGCCGTCGCGCGGTTCACTATTCACGGCGGTGCCGGAACGATTGAAAACGACTTCGAAGCGAAGATCGGCGTACACGACTCCGCGCTTCGAGCGCGCGAATCTCGCAAGGATCCCCTCGCCCTCGCGGCGCAGGTACTCGATCGCTTCGAACAGGTCGCCGCGCCCGATCAAGTGAGCCGCATCTAGATGATGCCTTCGCGCTTGAGATCTTCGAGCTGGCCGGCGCCGAGCCCGAGCAACTCGCCATAAACATCTGCGTTGTGCTCGCCCAGCAGGGGCGCGGCTGTCACTTCGACCGGCGAATCCTCGAGGCGGACGGGACATCCCGGCATCGTGAAGTCGCCGCGCACGGGATGTTTGATGGTGACGATCATGCCGCGCTCCTTGAGATGCGGATCATTGAGCAACTCGACGCTGTCGAGCACGGCGCCACACGGGACGCCGGCCTCGCCGAGGATGCGCATCACCTCGAACTTGGTGTGACGTCCGGTCCATTCGTTGATCATCTCGGTCAACGAGTCGACGTTTTTGGCGCGGTTCCGCCCCGCGAAACGCTCCTCGCTCGCGACTTCGGGACGGCCGATCACCTTCCACAGGCTCTCAAACATCTCGGGCGAGGTGCACAGGATGTAGCAATAGTCGTTGTCGCCGCCGGGCGCGCATTTGTAGATGTCGCCGGGACCGCCGCCGCCGACGCGGTTGCCGGTGCGCGGCGTTGGTTTGTGCGTGACGTAAGTGCCCATCATCGGGACACGCACGAAATTCAGCACCGCTTCCTGCATCGCGACTTCGACTTTCTGTCCCTTGCCTGTCCGTTCGCGCTGGATGTACGCGGCGAGCACGCCGACGGCCGCGTGCATGCCGGTGCCGGTGTCGCCGATGGTCGGTCCGGGCTTCAGCGGCGGTGATCCGGGGAAGCCGGTCAACGCCATCGCGCCGCCGGACGCCTGCGCAATCATGTCGAAGCTTTTGTACTTGCTGTACGGACCGTGCGTGCCGAAGCCCTTGATGGTCAGGTAGATGAGGCGCGGATTTATTTCGCGCAATCGATCGTAGCCGAGGCCGAGGCCTTCGAGCGTGCCGAGCGAGAAATTCTCCGTGAGCATGTCGACCTGCTTGACCAGGTCGATGAACATCGCGCGGCCCTTCTCGCTCTTCAGGTTGAGCGTGATGCCGCGTTTGTTGGCGTTGAGCAAAATGAAGTAGTAGGAATCGACGCCCTGCTTTTCGGTGAGCAGCCAGCGACCCTGCTCGCCCATTTTTGGCGACTCGACTTTGATGACGTCGGCGCCGAGCCACGCAAGCATCTCTGTGCACGAGGTGCCGGCCTCGAACTGCGTCATGTCCAGAACTTTGACCCCGCTCAGCGCCTTTTCCATCGCGATCTTCCTCCCGCTTGCAACTACCTGATCTAGCGCCAGCAGCGGAGCGGCGGCAAGCCTCGAAGCGCGCATGGGGTTAAGTCTTTGGCTGCGGTCTGGTAGAGATCATGATGAAAAGGCAAGTGGCAGACACCGCATTATCGAAGCTCGCGCGAATCCGTGAGGAACTGAACCGGATGTTCCTCGAACGAATCGATCTGATCGACGGCGCAATCGTGGCCATGCTGTCGGCGAATCACGTTTTGATCATCGGGCCGCCGGGAACCGCGAAGTCGATGCTCGCCGACGAACTGTGCCGCCGAATCGAAGGTGCGAACTATTTTCAGTGGCTGCTGACCAAATTCAGCACGCCGGAGGAAATTTTCGGCGCGGTCAGCCTCAAGGGACTCGAGGAAGACGACTACCGGCGCGTCACCACGCACAAATTGCCCGAGGCGCACATCGCGTTCCTGGACGAGATCTTCAAAGCCAACTCCTCGATCCTCAACGCGCTGTTGACGATTATCAACGAGCGGATTTTCCACAACGGCCGCGAGCGCGTCGCGGTGCCGCTGATCACGATGTTCGGCGCTTCGAACGAACTACCCGACGAGGACGAGCTGACCGCGCTTTACGATCGCTTCATGCTGCGCTTCATGGCCGATTACATCACCGAGGAGCATGGCTTCATCCGCATGATGGCCGGCGGTCCGGATCGTGCGCGCACGACGCTGAAATTTGCCGAGCTCGACGAGCTGCGCGCGGCGGCTGCGGCAGTCACGGTGCCGGGAGCGATCCTAGAGGCGATCGCGCAAATCAGGCGCGAACTCGCGCGCGAGCAAATCATCGTGTCGGATCGGCGCTGGAAAAACTCCCTCGGCATTTTGCGCGCGCACGCGATTCTCGCCGGACGCGGCGCGGTCTCCGAAGATGATCTGATGTTCCTGGCACACGTGCTGTGGAAAGATCCTGAGGAGCGGCCGAAGGTAGTCGAAGCACTGCGCCGAATCGTGCGAGGATACGAGGACAAGCTGCAGGAGCTGGTGTTCGAGAGCCGCGAGCTGCGCGAATATGCCGAGGGTGCGTGGGAGAGCGAGGAGCTCCGGCGGCGCGCACTGACCGAGGCGAATGCCAAGCTCGCAAATATCGCGGCGCGCTTCGACGTGCTGATGAAGGAAGCGTCGGACTCGGGAAGGGCGATCGCCAACGCAGAGCGGATGCGCGTCGAGGTCAAAGATATTCAGCAAGCCGTATTCCGCAGAAGCGTCGGCGACTAGAAATTCATGCCGATCGAAGAATCAACCCCGGCGATCGTGCTTCGCGCACGCGACTACGCCGAGTCGGATCGAATCGTCACGCTGCTGACGCTCAACGCCGGCAAGCTCAGCGGAATCGCGAAGGGCGCCAAAGCGTCGCGGCATCGCTTCGAGCGCAAGCTCGAACCGTTTTCGCACGTAGTCCTGCACTATCGCCGCCGGCCGCACGGGCAGTTGGTGTTTATTACGCGCGCCGAAGCGGCCGACCTGACGCAGCACGTGCTCGACGACGACCTCGCGAAGATCGCGCTCGGCAGCTACATGCTGGAACTCACCGACGCGCTGACGACCGAGGAGAGCGAGGCGGCGGAAGCGTATCGCGTGCTGTCGGAAGGACTCGGCGCGCTCAGCACGCGGTTTGCGGACGCGGCGCTCCGGCAGGCTTTCGAGATGCGGCTGCTCGGATGGGCGGGATTCGGACTCGAGTTCACGCGCTGCCGCATCTGCGCGACCCCCAACGGCGACAACGGCGCGACGGTGTATTTCGTCGTGTCGCGCGGCGGGATCGTGTGCGCGAAATGCCGGCCATCGGTGGCGGAGGGCGCGATCAAGCTGTCGAGTAGGGGCGCCACCAACCTCGCGCGACTAGACAGGTTGCCGATGGACGCCTCGCCCGGATCGGAAGCGGCGGGCCCGGACGGTGCGCTCGCGCTGGCGCGGTTCATCGGCTCGATCGTTGATCGACGGCTGCGCAGCCAGGAATTTCTCGATTCGGTTTTGCCGGGCGGGGCTAAAGCCTGACTATCACCCGCCGGATTCTTGCGCCGGAGTTTCGCCGTACACCACTTCGGGCTCGCGGTAGCGTCCGCCATGATGCTCGATCACAACGATGCCGCAATTCGGTGGCACATGCGCGCTTTCCCACTCGCCGGTTACGTGAGCCCAAACCGCTCGCATTACGCCGCCGTGGCTGACGATTACGATCTCGTCGTCGGAAAATTTTCCAGCTACGCGATCGAGCACAGGCGCGACGCGCCTGAGAACGTCCTCATGACTCTCGCCGTGCGGCGCGCGCCACGCCCATGAGCGCTTGGGATCGAAAGTGGGATCGTTGGCGATAGAGTCGTACGGCTGCCCCGCGAGGTCGCCCAGACTCATCTCGCGGAACTCCGCCTCGTACTCGATCGGGATGCCCAGTTCGGCGGCGATGATGAGTCCGGTTTCGCGGGCGCGCGTGAACGTGCTCGCGATCACCTGCACCGGCTGAAACTTCTGCTTGATTCTCTGCGCCGCTTCGAGAGCCTGGCGGCGGCCAAGCTCCGTGATCTTCGCGTCGCCCGAGGTGGTGAAGCGCCGAATCGCGTTGCCTTCGCTCTCGCCGTGACGAACCATTATCAGCTTGCCCATAGGGTACAAATTTTCTCCGAAAATTCAGTTTGGTGCCAACGAAACGACGCGGCCCTTCAGGTCTTGGGCTTGTCGTCGCCGATGCCGGCCGCTTTCGCAAACGCGCGGAACGGTTCGAACAGATCGATCGGCATCGGAAAGACGGTGGTGGAATTGTTTTCGGTCGCGATCTCCTTGAGCGTCTGCAGATAGCGAAGCTGGAGCGTTATTGGACTCTTGCTCATGATCTCGGCGGCATCGGCGAGCCGCTGCGACGCCTGGAATTCGCCCTCCGCCGCGATCACCTTGGCGCGCCGCTCGCGCTCGGCCTCAGCCTGCGCCGCGATCGCGCGCTGCATGTCCTGCGGCAGATCGATATTTTTCAACTCAACCAGCGTGACCTTCACGCCCCACGGCTCGGTTTGCGAATCGACTATTTCCTGGATGCGCGCGTTGAGCTTGTCGCGCTGGCTGAGCAGTTCGTCGAGCTCGGTCTGGCCGCCGACGGAGCGCAACGTGGTCTGCGCCAGTTGCATCGTGGCGAACAGGTAGTTTGCGACCTCGGTCACGGCGCGCGACGGGTCGACGACGCGAAAATACAGCACCGCGCTGACCTTGACCGTCACGTTGTCCTTGGTGATGACGTCTTGCGGCGGGATGTCGAGCGTCACGGTGCGAAGATCAATTCGCGCCATCCGCTCGAGTACGGGAATCACGAAAATCACGCCCGGCCCGCGATACGGAGTGAGACGCCCGAGTCGAAAAACGACGCCACGCTCGTATTCGTTGAGGACCTTGAGCCCGCTCAAAATGAAAATTACGCCGATGAAGACGACTATCCCGACTCCGCTCGCCATCGCGATTCTCCTTCGCCCCAAAGCGCACGAGGGCTTGAAGATAACCTGCGCTATCCGCCGGCGCTAAGCTACCTTTTGCACTTGCAGTTCCAAACCATTGATCGACTTCACGCGTGCGTGAGCGCCGGGGCTGAGCGCGTCGGCGCTGACGGCGCGCCATATCTCGCCATGCACGAACACCTTGCCTGGCGCGCCCGGAGCGATCGCCTCGCGCACTTCCGCGACCTCGCCGACAATGCCTTCCGCACCGGTGGTCGCGCGGCGGCGGCGCTCGCGGGCCACTATATATCCGATGCCGAGGATGATCAGCGTCAGCGCGGCGGCGGCGCCATAGATAATGTCGCGATTGACGACCAAGTCAGTCTTTGAAGTGTCGATCAAAAACAACGAGCCGATGACGAAAGCAGTGACGCCGCCCAGGCCGAGGATTCCGTAGCTGGTGACGAAGGCTTCCGAGATCAACATTCCAACACCGAGAAAAATCAGCAGCAGGCCGGTGAGGTTCACCGGCAGAACCTGGAACGCCGCTAGCGCGAGCAGCAGGCAAATCGCGCCGGCGACGCCGGGAAAGATCACGCCGGGATGCGCGAACTCGAAGTACAGGCCGATCAATCCCGCCATCAGCAGCAGATAGACGATGTTGGGATCGGCGAGGACGTTGAGCAGTTGCTGGCCCGGCGTCATCCGCATGCGGCGCACTGTGGCGTCGGCCACCGCGAGCGTCACGGTCTGGCCCGCGACCTGGACCTTGCGGCCGGTGGCTTGCGTCAACAGGCTGCGGAGGTCGGGCGCGACGATGTCGATGACATTCTTCGCCAGCGCCTCGCGCTCGCCGATCGCGACGCTGTGGCGGACGGCCTGCTCGATCCAATCTTCGTTGCGCCCGCGCTCCTGCGCGATCGTGCGCGCAAAGGTCGCGGTGAAGTTCTCGACCTTCTGACCCATCGCGCCCTTGATGTCGTCACCGCCCTCCTCGACCGGATGAGCCGCCCCGATCGTTGTTCCCGGTGCCATCGCGGCTACGTTGGCGGCCTCAGTGATGAAGGTGCCGGCGGACGCGGCGCTCGCGCCCGACGGCGCAACGTAAATAATCACCGGAATCGGCGCGGCCAGGATCGCCTTGACTATCTTTTCCGCCGAGTTGAGCAAACCGCCCGGCGTATCGAGCTCGATCACCAGCGCGCTTGCTCCTTCGGTATTTGCGGAGGCGAGCGAGTCTTCGATGTAAGAGGCGGTGGCGGGATTGATCGAGCCGTCAATCGTGATCAATTCGACCCAGGGCGGCGTATGCGCGGCCGCTTTTGCGGGTACGTCGGCGGCAAGCATTTGCTGCGATGCGAATGCCGCGGTCGCGATCGCCAACGCCACGACGACGAGTCTTAAGCGCACGCTCACGACACGGAACCGCCGCGGCGCGGAATCGGCATCCCGAGATATTTCATCACTTCCTGAATATCCGCCCATACCAGCCGCTTGTCGCCGGGCGTGCGGAGCAGGTACGCGGGATGAAACGTCGGCATGAACCGTATGCCGCGAAAATCCTGCCAGTTGCCGCGCAGCTTGCTGATGGGAATCTTCACCTTGAGCACCGCCTGCACGGCGAATGTGCCCAGTCCGACGATCGCGCGCGGGCGCACAATGTCAATTTGGCGAAACAGAAACGGCTCGCACGCAGCGACTTCGTCGGGCTCCGGATTTCGATTGTCGGGCGGGCGGCACTTGATCACGTTGCAGATGTACACGTCGGCGCGGCTGATCCCAACGCCGCGCTCGATGATGTCGGTCAGCAACTGACCCGCTCGGCCGACGAACGGCTCGCCGCGCGCGTCCTCGTCGGCCCCCGGCGCCTCGCCGACGAACATCAACTGCGCGTTGGGATTGCCGACGCCGAAGACGAGATTGGTACGGCGCGGCGCGAGCTTGCATCGCTGGCAATTCCCGATGAACTCGCGCAACTCGTCGAGCGTCGAGGATTTCTCGAGTCCGGGATATTTCGAGAACAGTTCCGTCGGTATTGGTGCGGCGTCGGCCTTGCTCACCGCAGGAGCCGACGCGGCGGGCATCACGCGTGGTGCGGACGACGCAGGCGCGGGCAGTCCTTCCATACCCTCCTCGCGCAACTGCTCGACGTAGTCGCGGATCGTGGCGACCAGCGTTCGGCGATCCGGCGGCGATGACGCGTCCATTCGAAAGTTATCTGACGGCGCGCAGGCGCGCGGATTTATCCGCGCGGCCCGACTTCGGTTTGGCGGCGCGGAGTGCGACCATTCGATCTAGTATCAAATCCGCGACCGCGTCCTTGGACATCTGCGGATGGCTCTGCGAGCGGCCATCGGCGCCGATGAGCGTGACGATATTAGTATCGACTTCGAAGCCGGCGCCTTCCCGCGACACATCGTTGGCCACGATGAGGTCGAGTCCTTTGCGTTTGAGTTTGGCTCGTGCGTTGGCTTCGAGATCATCGGTCTCGGCCGCGAATCCGATCAGAATGCGCGCGCCCTTCTTCGCCGCCAGCCGCGGCATCTCGTCCGCGATCGACTCCATCTCGAGTCGAAGCCCGCGCGCGTCCTTCTTGATTTTGCCGCCCGCCGGATGCGCAGGACGGAAATCCGCAACCGCCGCCGCCATCACGAGCGCCGTGGACCACGGGAAATTGCTCGACGTTTGCGCGAGCATCGCCGCCGCCGTCACCGTGTCGATTCGCTCGACGCCATAAGGCGTCGCGAGCGCGGACGGTCCCGCGACTATTCGAACTGCAGCACCGCGGCGCCACGCCGCGCGCGCAATCGCAAATCCCATCTTGCCCGACGAACTATTCGAGACGAATCGCACCGGGTCGATCGGTTCCCGAGTCGGGCCCGCCGTCACCAGGATATTTTCGCCCGCGAGATCCTGCGCGGAGAGCATCTTCTCGATTTCCACGACGACGATCGCCGGGTCCGGCAGGCGCCCCTTGCCCTCGTAGCCGCATGCGAGTGCGCCCTCACCTGGCTCGATGATTACCGCGCCGCGCGAGCGCAGCCTGGCAAGGTTCTCGATGACCGTCGGATGCTCGTACATGTGCACGTTCATCGCGGGCGCGAACGCGACTTTCGCGCGCGTGGCGAGCAGCACGGTCGTCAATATATCGTCGGCAATACCGACGGCGGCCTTAGCGATCACGTCGGCCGTCGCGGGCGCGATCACGATCGCATCCGCGCTATCGGCGAGCCGGATGTGCCCGATCTCGGATTCCTGCGTGAGCGAGAAGGTGTCTGTCGCAACTGGATTCGCGCTGAGCGCCTGGAGCGTGAGCGGCGTAATGAACTCGGTGGCGTTGCGCGTCATCATGACGCGAACATTCGCGCCCGCATTGACGAGCATGCGCACGAGTTCCGCGGATTTGTAAGCGGCGATTCCGCCACTCACGCCGAGCACGATCGTCTTGCCGCTAAGCACGCCCATCAGGCTTTGATTCTAATGCGGCGCGCCAACGGTTGAAACGGCCCGCAAATGGATGGTCAATCGTAGTATTCGAGCCCGAGATGCGTGATCAGGTCCTCGCCGCGCATCCAGCGCAGCGTGTTCTTGAGCTTCATTAGCTGAATGAAAATGTCGTGCTCGGGATAGATGTTCGGCGCGTGCATCGGCGCCTTGAAGTAGAACGACAGCCATTCCTGGATTCCGCGCATGCCCGCGCGATGCGCCAAATCCATGAACAGCACGAGGTCGAGCACCAGCGGCGCCGCCAGGATCGAATCGCGGCACAAAAAATTAATCTTGATCTGCATCGGATAGCCGAGCCATCCGAAGATATCGATATTGTCCCATCCTTCTTTGGAATCACCACGCGGCGGGTAGTAGTTGATTTTCACCGAGTGGAACACGTTGCCGTAAAGCTGCGGATGCAGCTCGGGTTGCAGGATCTGATCGAGCACCGACAGCTTGGTCGCTTCCTTGGACTTGAACGAACCGGGATCCTCGAGCACCTCCCCGTCGCGATTGCCCAGGATGTTGGTCGAGAACCATCCCGACATGCCAAGCATGCGCGCCTTCAAGCCCGGCGCGATCAACGTCTTCAGAAACGTCTGCCCGGTCTTGAAGTCCTTGCCGCAAATCGGGAGATTCGTCTCGCGCGCGAGATCGAGCAGCGCGGGCGTGTCCGTCGTCAGGTTGGGCGCGCCGTTCGCGTACGGGATTCCCATCTTGAGCGCGGCGTACGCGTAAATCTGGCTCGGCGCGATTTCGGGATCGTTGCTGGCGAGCCCGGCCTCGAAGGCTTTCAACGTCTCATGCACCGCGGCCGGGCGATGGAAGACCTCGGTCGAGCCGCACCACACCATGACAGTGCGCGCGACTCCCGTGCGTTTCTGGAACTGCCGGATGTCGTCCATGAGCATCGCGGCCTTGTCCATCTTGGTGCGCGCTTCCTTCAAATTGGGGCCGCGGATGTTACGCACGTAATCCTGATCGAAAACCGCATCCATCGGATGAAGTTTTTCCAAAGGCTCGCGCACCTGCTCCAGGAGCCCACGATCGAGCACCGCGGCGTTGAGCGCGGCCTCGTACGCGCTGTCCTCGTAGATGTCCCAGCCGCCGAATTCGAGATCCTCGAGTTTAGCGAGCGGGACGAAATCCTTGATCAGCGGCGTGCGTCCCTCGGTGCGCTTGCCGAGTCGAACGGTGGCGAGCTGCGTCAGCGATCCGATCGGTGCACCGAGGCCGCGCTTAACCGCCTCGACTCCCGCGATAAACGTCGTGCTGACCGCGCCGATGCCGGGAAGCAGCACGCCCAGCTTGCCGTCCGCGGGCGCGATCGAGATGGGACCTTTTGTCGTCAAACTTGAGAACTCCTTGGCGTCAGCCCTTTCGAAATCGCGACGGAAATTCGGCGCCGAAGGTTTGATCGGGATGCAGCACGCGAGCGCGTTCGATCAGCACCTCTTCGGTCTCGGGAATGTTGCGATCCGGGATGCAGCAATCGACCGGGCATACCGCCGCGCACTGTTCCTGGTCGAAAAAGCCGACGCATTCGGTGCACTTGTCGGGGACGATGTAATAGATGTCCTCCTTGATCGCGGGCTTGTTGGCGCCGTTGAGTTCCCATTGCGCGCCGCCTTCATAAATCGCGGTGTTGGGGCACTCGGGCTCGCACGCACCGCAGTTGATGCATTCTTCTGTAATCAGCGTCGACATTTCCCAGCTCCGAGCACAGTCGCGGATTCAACGAAACGATCGAACGGCAACAATATCGGCGCGCGGCAGGAGGAGCAAGTATTTCAAGGCGCTGCTCGGTCAGTCGGCGACGGTGTTTGCGATGCGTCGCGCGAGCTCGAGAAACGCGATGCTCGCCGGATGCACCGGGTTCGCGACGACAATCGGCATGCCGTCGTCGCCGGCCTGGCGCACGTCGGAATAGATCGCGATCCTCGCGAGCAGCTGCGTACCTTCCTCCGCAGCCATCCGCTCCCCGCCACCGTAGCCGAAGAGTTCGTCGCGCTCGCCGCAATCGGGACAAACGAAGTAGCTCATATTCTCGACCACGCCGAGAATCGGGCAGTGCACCTCGCGAAACATCTTGACCGCGCGCGTTGCGTCGAGCAGCGCAACGTCCTGCGGCGTCGTCACGATCACGGCGCCGTCGAGCGAGACCTGCTGCGCGAGCGTCAATTGCGCGTCGCCGGTGCCGGGCGGCAGATCGACGACGAGAAAATCTTGGCTGCCCCACAGCGTGTCCTTAAGAAATTGGCGCACCGCGCCCATCACCATCGGTCCCCGCCAGATCACCGGCGCCTTTTCGCCGAGAAAAAATCCGATCGAGATCAACTTCACGCCGTACTTTTCGATCGGGAAGAAATTCTGTCCACCCGCCGACTTTGGCCGCTCGTCGCCAACGTTGAACATCATCGGCACCGACGGCCCGTAGATGTCGGCGTCGAGCAGCCCCACGCTGAGCCCCAATCGCGCGAGCGCCACCGCAATATTCGCCGCCACCGTCGATTTGCCCACACCGCCCTTGCCGCTGCCCACCGCGATGATGTGCTTGGTGCCCTCTAGCCGCACGCGCCCGGTCTTCTCGCCAAGCTCGGCTTCGATTCGATGCACCCGCAGCTCGACGCTCGGAACGCCAAGGTCATGCGTCAGCGCCCGATGGATATTCGCAGCCAGCTCGCGGATAACCTCATCGCGCTCGGTAACCTGCCGCAGAGTGATCGAATACCCGCCGTTAGGCGTAGGCTGCGCATCCTCAACCAGTCCAAGCGCAACAATGTCAGCCGAGTAACCGGGATACTTTACGTGTCCAAGCGCCTCGATAACCGCATCATTGGGGACCTGTCCTGCCACTAATGCAATTATCGCAGATGTATTAGCCAGTCGAAAGCATAGGGGCGTGTATCGGAGGCTTCGTTGACAACCCACGCACGGCGGCGGACATAATGAGTGCGCTCTAAATGAAAAATCGCGCCTACATAGTGAACGCCTTCTGGGACACGGAAGCCAAGGTCTGGGTCGCCACCAGCGACGACGTTCCGGGACTCGCTACCGAAGCGCGTGACATCGATGCGTTGATAAAAAAACTCCGCGTCATGATTCCAGAGCTTCTGGAAGCCAACGGGCTTTTACCTCGCAAGCGTGGTCGCGCCACCCTCGAAGTTCCCTTCGAAGTTCGCGCTGAATATCACGAACGCCTTCGTTTGCAAGCTTGAAAGGGCTTATAGGGGGAATTCTTCCCCCCTACGCGCTGTTCTCAGAGCGGCTTAAAGTTATTGCATTCACCTGCCAAACCTATAGGACTCAAGGGGAGCATTCTAAGCCCGGATTTGCAGCGTGTCGCAGAGTTTCACTCCTAAATTAAAGAAGCTCCTCAGAAGAGCCCGCTGTAATTTTGTCCGCCATGGAAAAGGCGACCACGAAATCTGGATCAATCCGGCCACTCTGAAACAATTCACCGTCGACGGCAAAATTCTATCTCGACACACTGCCAATGCGGTGCTCAAAGAGGCGGGACTCCCCAAGGCGTTCTAGTCGTGCACAGTCGACGACTCCTTCGCTAGGGCTGGGTCGCTTTGATCGAAAATATCGTCGGGATCGGATCGCCCTCGATATGCGACATTCCGTCACTGCTTTGCTTCATGAACGGGAAATGCGGGTAGATGCACTCCGCGAACTCGTGCAGGAACTCGATTCTTAGCCCCGTCGCCGCGAGCGCGCTGACGATGTCTCCGAGCCGGTGCATCCATTGACGGGTCTCAGGAACGGTCTTGCTCGGGTCCGAATAGTCAGGGCCCGGCGGATCTACAATCATCGCTGCGTGGAAGTACGAAATCTCTTGCTCGATCTTGGTCGTACCCGCGCGCTTGTCGTTCATCAGCGTCAGCGGATGAAACTCGGCCATGTAGAAGAAGCCGCCTGGCTTGACGAAACTCGCCGCGATCTCGGCCCATCGCGTGATATCAGGCAGCCAGCACAATGCGCCGTAAGACGTGAACACGATATCGAACTGTTCGCGCAGAACGTTGGGCGCATCGTAAATGTTCGACTGCACGAATCGCGCGGGGATTTTGCACTCGGTGCTGATCGAGCGCGCGAGCGCGATTGCCTCATCGGAAAAATCCACTCCGGTCACGTTCGCGCCCAACCGCGCCCACGACATCGTGTCGAGCCCGAAATGGCACTGCATGTGCAACAACGACTTGCCGCGAACGTCGCCTACTTCGCGCAGCTCGATCGGCTTGAGAACATTCTCGCCCGCCTTGAACTCCGCCAGCCGGTACTCGCGCGACGCCGCATGAATCCCGGCCATCATGTTCCACGCGTCGAGATTTGCTTTCAGCCGCTCGTCCATCGCACGCGCCGGACACTACGGACGCTCCTGGCTGTAGTCCCACGAGACCGCGTGCGAAGGCTTGAAGCTCACGACCACGACCTTGTTGCCCTTGAGCGATTTCGCGTAGGCCTTGCCGAGTTTCTTGCCCAGGTACTCGACCGCCATCCGCTCCGTGCGCTTGTCGTCGATTTTTTCTTCGAGCGTGGCGCGCCCCTTCAGCACCACCGTCTTGTACGGCGCCTTCTTGGTATCGACCACAAGCGTGACGCGCGGGTCGCGTACCAGGCACTTGTATTTGAACGACTCCGCCGCCGTGTGAAACACCACTTGCCCGTCGGCGTATTCATACCAGGTCGGCACCGCGTGCGGCGCGCCGTCGGGCGCGGTGACGGCGACAACCGCGACGATCGGTTTCTTGAGCAGCTTCTCGATATCTTTCTTCTTCATCGGCATCGAAACGAGTTCTCCTGTGGCGGTGCGAGTCGAACTGAACTCACTTGCCCTTGAAATTCGGTTTGCGTTTTTCGCGAAAGGCGCGCATGCCCTCGCGCACGTCCTCGGACGGATTGGTGATCATCACGTTGAGCGCGGCGTCCTCGAGCGCGTTCTCGAGCGTCATCTCGCGCTGCTTGTACATCATCCGTTTGGCCAGCCTTATTGCCAGGGGCGGTCCGTCCGCGAGCCGCCGCGCGAGATCCTGCGTCCGCGCCTCGAGCTCCGCGTGCGGCACCACTTCCGTCACCAGCCCGAGTTCGAGCGCCGTCTTCGCGTCATAGACTTCAGACAGCAGCGTCATCTTGAGCGCGCGGTCCAATCCCATGAAGCGCGGGAACAGGTACGCTCCGCCTTCGTCGCAGAGCAGCGCGAACTTGAGCGCCGTGTCGCCCAGCCGCGCCTGCTCCGACGCGATTCTGAAGTCGCAAGAAAGCGCGAGCGTGAGCCCGCCCGCGACCGCCGCGCCGTTAATCGCCGCGATGACCGGCTTGTCGAAGCGATGCAACGAGATCACCAACTGATGGAATCCCTCGCGCATCTCGAGCATGTGGTCCATCGGATGCCCATGAAACCGCGAGCGGCTCTCCGGCGCGCCGCTGATATCGCCGCCCGCGCAGAACGCGCGTCCGCTGCCCGTGATAATCAAAACGCGGATGTCGTCGTCCTGCCGCGCGAGATCGATCGCCGCACACATCTCCTTGACCATCGTCTCGTTGTAGCCGTTCATCCGCTCGGCGCGATTGATAGTGATTTTCGCGATGCCATCGCGTGACCCGTAGATGATCGTCCTGAAGTCCATCATCGACCTCTCTCTTCTTTTCGTTGTGTCATTCTGAGCGCAGCGAAGAATCCCGGCGGCAGTGCGGAGGCGAGTACCCCAATCCGGGTTCCTTCGCTTCGCTCAGGATGACACAAAGACGACGCGCGCCCCTCCGCGCGGTTGTTCCCCTTCCCTCGAGGGAAGGGTTCAGGGGTTGGTTGCCGCCCCTACCGACCCTTAAACGTAGGCGCCCGCTTCTCCAGAAACGCCTTCACCGCCTCGCGATGGTCCTCGGTCCGCCCCGTCATCGTTTGTCCCCACGCTTCGCGGTCGAGCAGCTCGTTGAACTCATGATTCAGCGCCGCATTCAGATTCGCCTTCATATAGCCGTACGCGATCGTCGGACCGTTGGCGATTCGCGACGCGATCGCATGCACCTCGTCGCGGAACGACGCCGCCGGTACGACGCGATTCGCCAGGCCTATCCGCAGCGCCTCATCCGCGCCGATCACGTCTGCCAGGAAATAGAGTTCGCGCGCCTTCGCCGATCCCACCAGATGTGTCAGCGACCAGGTGCCGCCGTAGTCACCCGAGAAACCAACCTTCGCGAACGCCGTGCCGAATCGCGCCGCGTCCGACGCAATCCTGATGTCGCACGCCATCGCGAGGCTGAGCCCCGCGCCGGCCGCCGGGCCGTTGACCGCCGCGATCGTTACCTTCGACATCTCGTGTAGCATCAACGACGCCTCTTCGCCGCGCCGCAGCCCCGCGACGCGATCCTCGATCGTCTGCGTTGCCCCTTCGCCGGCCCCGCTTTCGTTGCGCGCGCGCATCCCGCCGATATCGCCGCCCGAGCAGAATCCACGCCCCGCTCCCGTCAGCACGACGGCGCCAATTTCGGGATTGGTCGCGGCGCGCGTCAGGTTGTCCACCAGCCCGCCCATCATCTCGGCGCTCATCGCGTTGAGCTTGTCGGGCCGATTCAGCGTGAGGTAAAGCACGCGGTCTTTTATTTCGGTCAGCAGGTCTGCCATTTTAGGCCTCCAAAAAATCCGGGTTCGACTTTTTCACTCTGGTACTACTTCACGTCCGCCAATCTGTCGAGTGCCGCCGCGACCGCCTGTGTTCCGTCCAGGTCGTGGCCGAGCACCGCGGCCGAGTTGAACATCGAGGCCATCAGCGAAAGTCCCGGCAGCGCGAGTCCCGCGTCGCGCGCCGCCTCGGCCACCAGCCGCAGGTCCTTGCGGATCAGCTTGATAAAGAACCCAGGCCGATAGTCGCCGGCTATTATTTTCGGACCGAGATTCGACAACTGCCACGACGCCGCCGCGCCAGCACCGATCGCCTCGACCACCCGCGACGCGTCGAGGCCGCCCGCGCGCGCAAACTTGATCGCCTCGGCCGCCGCTTCGAGCGCAAGCGCGACCGCGATCTGATTCGCCAGCTTCGTCATCTGGCCCGCTCCCGACGCGCCCATGTGCGTGATTCTTTTCCCCATCAGCTCGAACAGCGGACGCGCCCGCTCGAACACGGCAGCATCTCCGCCGACCATGATCGCGAGCGTGCCCTCGCGAGCGCCCACGTCGCCGCCTGACACTGGCGCATCGAGGTACTCGACGCCGCCGCGCTTCAGCCGCGCGGCGATCGCGCGTTCAGCCGCCGGCGCGATCGTGCTCATATCGACGAGAATCTGCCCCGCCTTGAGCGCAGGCTCGATCTTCGCGACCGTCGCTTCGACGTCAGGCGTGTCGGGCACCATGATAAACGAGACTTCCGCGCCCGCGACGCATGCCGCCGGATCCGCCGCAAAATTCGCGCCGTCGCCAACCATCACACGCGCCTTCTCGGGCGAGCGATTGAAAACGCGCACGCGATGCCCGCCTGCCATCAACCGCCGCACCATCGGCGCGCCCATTATCCCGGTCCCAATCCATCCGATTTCCATGTAGTGACTCCCGCGAATACCCCGGGCATAGCATCTCGTCGTTAGCGAGAGGTCAGGAAGGAGCCGGGATTCTTCGCTTCAGCAACTTCCGCTCTAGAATGACACAACGAAAAGACCACACAGAAAAGCACACTGCCAGCCACACGACTTCTTCCACCCTTAAACTCTTCCAACAGGGCGAAGCCCGCATCCTTGTCTGGTACCGGGTGCATGGGTCACCCCTGCCGAAGGAAGCGTGAAACCCACCACGGGTTTCACTTCAATCAAGCTCCTCCCTCCATAAACCTCCCACTGCTCACCGCTATTTCACGCACCTTCGCGACGCGCGACTGTATCGCGCGGCTGCGGCGCATGCGCTCCAGCGTCAGCGGAATTCGATACGTCCAGTTGAAATCACTGACCACTCCGGGCCGATTGATCCGCGCGCTCCATCCAAACAAATCCTGGATTGGAATTATCACCAGCCGCGACCGCCCCGCGTACAACAGAGCCAAGACAGCATCGAGCGCGGCCTCCTCGAGCATCCGGCGCGGATTCACTTTGCCTTCGAGTCCAAGCTCGCGCACGAATTTCTCGCGATCGGCGATCGGCTGCGCATGCCACCACACCGTCAGAGGTTCGGTGTCATGCGTCCCCGTCGTCGCAAGCGAGAGTTCAGGATACGTCGATGGGCTGAGAAATGGTTCGTCGCCGTGACCCCAGTCGCGCTCCCATTGCATCACCTTGTATCCCGGCACGCCCAGCCGCGTGAGCGAAGCGCGCACCCATGGCGGCACCGTGCCCAGATCTTCCGCGATCAACTCCGTCGCGCCCGCCTCCTCGTTGATCGTGCGAATCACCTCTTCGCCCTGGTGCAACTGCTCGTCCTCGTTTGCCGGCGTGAAAGTTCCCGGTGCGTCGGGATCGGATCCGAAATTGAACGTCCGATAAAGCCCAACCACGTGATCGATTCGCAGCAAATCGTAAAGAGAGCTGGCGTGACGCGCACGCGCGCGCAGCAGCTTGAATTCCTCCGCGCGCATCTGCTTCCAGTTCGGCAGCGGCAGGCCCCATCGCTGCCCCTTGGGATTGAAACCGTCAGGCAGCGCACCTACCGTGCGCGACAAATCGAACTCGTCCTGGTTCGCCCACACCTCGGCGCTGTCGCGGCATGGCGAGAACGCGAGGTCTCCGCCGATGAACGCACCGTGCCCGGCCGCATACGCGCGCATCTCCGACCACTGCCGATGCGCGACGAATTGCCAGTAGCCGTACATCTCGATCGGGTCAGCCAGCTCCCTTCGCGCGAGCGCGAGTGCGGTGGGCTCGCGCTTGGCAATTCCAGCCGGCCACGTTTCCCAACTGGTCCAGTTGAAGCGCTCCTTGAGTGCGCGAAACAGCGCATAGTCCTGAAGCCAGTACGAGTTAACCTCGATGAAAGCGTCGAGCTGCGCACCCTCATCGCGTCCGCCGCGCGCTCGACTCGCTCGGTATGAGCGCTCGAGCAATGCAAACTTCTCCCGCCGAATGATCGCGCGCGGAACAAAGCGCGCCTTTCCCACCGCCTCGCGTGCGCGCGCCGCCACGATCCGCCCGACGCCCGGCAGCCCGCTGATCGAGATGTACATCGGATCGATCGCCATCACGCTCATCGCGCTGTACGGGCTGAGATCTTCGGGCCCGGTCTCATCCAGCGGCAGCAGTTGGATCACGCGATGACCCATCGAGAGCGCGAAATCGATCATGGGCGCGAGATCGAGGATTTCCCCGCGTCCGAGATCGCCGCGCGTGCGGATCGAGAACAGCGGAATCAGGATTCCCGCGGACCGCGTCAGCATCGTGGCAACATCAGCGGTCCGCAGTCCGCGAACTTCAAATCACGTAGCCGCCGTTGGGGCTGAGCACCTGGCCGACCATAAACTTCGAATCCTCGCACGCCAGGAACAGCGCCGCCGCCGCGATGTCACTAGGTTCGCCGAAGCGCCCTATCGGCGTCATCGCTTCGATCTGCTTGCGAATCTCGCCGTCGATGATCGCGGTCATCGGCGTGTTGATAAATCCCGGCGCGATGCAATTGACCAGAATTCCCATCGTCACCACTTCGCGCGCGACCGACTTGGTGAACGAGATGATCCCGCCCTTCGCCGCGCAGTAGTCCGACGCGAAGGCCAGCCCCGTCGTGCCCGCGATTGATCCCATATTGATGATGCGTCCCGACAGTTTCGGGATCATCACCTTCAGCGCCTCGCGCGTGCAGTAGAACGTCGAGTCGAGATGCGTCGCGAGCATCTTGTGCCAGTCCTCATCGGTCTTTTCATGGGTCGGAGTCGCCACGCTCGTCTCGCGACTTCGCCCTATGCCCGCGTTGTTGATCAGTATGTCTATCGTCCCGAACGCCGCGATAAACTCCGCGAACATCTTGGCCACGGCTGCGCTGCTCGACACGTCCGCGACGAACGGCCGCGCCTTGCCACCCGCGCGCTCGATCTCCGTCACGACGTTCTGCGCCGACTCGGGCCTGATATCGTTGACGCCGATTTTCGCGCCCTCGCGCGCGAACGTCAGTCCCATCTCGCGCCCAAGTCCCGAGCCGCCGCCTGTTATCAGTACTACTTTGTCCTTGAGTTTCATCGACACCCTACTTCTTGCCTTCCTTGAGTTGCCGTTTCCAGTCCAGCCGCCGCGCCTCGGCGCCGGCCGCCTCCGCCTCCGGCACCATCCCCTTCTTCTGATAAAACATGCTGAGGTTGGTGTACGCCAGGATGTCTTCCGGCTCCTGCGCGATATATTTTTTCGTCAACTCGATCGCCGCGTCGAGATCCCCCTTCGCCTGGTAGCACATCGTCATCCCGTGAATCGCATCGACGTATTTCGGATCGATCTCCAGCGCCCTTTTGTAAAGTTCGATCGCTTCATCGAACTTGTCGTCGGCGTATGCGTCAATCGCCTCGTCGTATAGCTCTTCCTTATCCGGCATATCGGACCTCCGCTGAATGGCGCCGCGCGACCGCGATTTCGCGCACACCCACCCTCTTATATACTAGACTCCGCTCTATGGAGAATTCGCCCGCACCGACCGAAGCCGACGTTTACGAAGTGCTGCGCGAGTGCTACGACCCCGAGATTCCGGTCAACCTCGTCGACCTCGGACTCATCTACGGCGTTCAGATCGAGAACCGCGTCGTCAACGTCACAATGACGCTGACCGCGCCCGGCTGCCAGATGGGCATGATGATCACGCAGGACATCCAGGACAAGCTGCTCGGCATCCCCGGATGCGACGACGCATCCGTCGAGATCGTGTGGGATCCGCCATGGACACCGCACATGATGACCGACGCCGCGAAGAAACAATTAAAGATCGAAGACTAAATCGAATCTCCTCTTCCCCTCTCCCTGCAAGGGGATTAGTCGGGAGTTGACAGTCATCTTAATCTGCGCTACTCTATCATCATGCAGACGGTAGACGCATTCGATAGACAGTTCCGCACCGAAGATGACTGCAAGAATTTCCTCGTCTCGATGCGCTGGCCCGATGGCGTGCGATGCCCTCGTTGCAAGAGCGCAGAGCGCATCTACGCATTGAAGGCGCGCCCGTTTCATTGGGTGTGCTGCAACAAGGGATGCGGAGGGCGGCGCGGCTATCGGTTCAGCGTCATCACTCACACGATATTCGAGAACACGAAAATCCCGCTCAAACTTTGGTTCAAAGTTGCGTTCCTGATTCTGACTGCGAAGAAGGGAATCAGCGCTTTACAGGTCCATCGCGTCATCTTCGGAGAGGAATCGACGCACGCCTATCACACAAGCTGGTATCTCTGCATGCGCTGGCGCGCCGCGATGAAAGGCGACGTGATGCCGCTGGATGGCATCGTGGAAGTTGACGAAACTTTCGTCGGCGGAAAAGCACACAATATGCACGCCAGTCGACGCAAGGCGCTCGGTTTGACCGGCACAAAAAACAAAGTCGCAGTCATCGGCGCGATTGCTCGCAAGGGAATGATCGTCGCGAAAGTAATCGAGAATACCGATACCGCAACGCTCGATAGTTTCGTCCGAAAGACGGTTTCAAAAGACGTGAAGTTGGTTGCGACCGATGAACATTCCGGATACCGGCTCTTGGGCGCGGACATGGATCATCGCGTCGTGCGCCACAGTCAGGGCGAGTACGTAGTCGGCACCACGCACGTCAATTCGATTGAATCGTTTTGCCCTCTTCAAGCGCGGAATCATCGGCAGTTACCACAAAGTCAGCAAACAGTATCTTCCGTTGTACGTGAACGAGTTTGCATGGCGTTTCAACAATCGGAAAAATCCCGCGATGTTTGCTGACTTGATCCAAAGCGTCAGCCGCTAGCCGCGCAAATCTGGAAGCGCTAAAGTACACGGGTGGCTTCCACCCGCGCTCGCAAAAGTATCACCGCAAAAACCCGCGCCGAAGACGATCGGCTAAGGGAAATGCTAAAGCACGCCGACATCGGCAAGCTGAAAAAGCTGATGGCTCCGTTGATCGAACGATCAACCAATGTGCCTGGCGACAACAAGCGGAAATCGCGTAAAAGGGATGTAGGAGGTTGAGGACTATGGGCAGGATCAGCAAATCGAATCGAGAGTGGGCATGGGAACAGGCGAGCAAGATTCGAGGTGAAAATCCGAATCTATGGCGACGCGATGAGATGGGCAATCCAATCTACAAACCCTCTTACGGCATGGGTGGTGAAGTTGGTTGGGAAATTGATCACGTAATCCTGTTAGTCGGGGCGGCACGGATCATAAGCGCAATCTTCGGGCACTGCATACTGAAACAAACGAACGTCATCGAGGACGCTGAGCCTGCTGGGTGCCAACTCCGGCAAAGATTGCGCCTGTCGATCTTAAGCGGATGGCGCGCTCAATCGCCGCGACGTATGGCGATAAGGGCGCGATTGTCTTGACGGTCGGTGCAGAAGGCATCCGAGTTGGGGTGTTCGGCTTGGATGCTCGCGAAATTCAGGACGCGCTCTGTGTCGGCATCCACTACAATTTCGAGATGGACCGCCAAATCTAGCAACCCTGCATGAAGCTCCGCCGCGCAGCCGTGCTCGCGCTTGTTGGCTGGGTCATGATTCTCCCGCCGGCCAAAACTGGCGGCGGTGGGGCTAATGTCAACGCCCCATTGGGGGCTTGGATGACGGGAGATATTTATCGTTCTAAGAAGAGTTGCGAAATTGCTTTGCAGAAGGATCGTAAGGTTTTACCGGGACGGTTTCGCGAAGCTGCAAAAAAAGGGCAGGTTGACCAGCAAACGGTGAATTGGCTGATTCCGGCTTATGCGGCGGCGCGCTGCGTCTCGTCGGACGATCCCCGGCTCTCGTGGATCGAGGATGAGTCCAGTTAAATTAGGACACCCTCGATTTCTAGTTAGGACAGCGCCGATCCACACCTATCTAAGTGAAAGTGAATCCGCGCGCATCGCTCCGGCGCTTAAATTCCTGAAGGTCGGCTGGCTTCAGGTACAACGATTTTCCCTGAACGCTGCGCAACGCATCCTATGTATTTGATTCCAGACGGCAAGTGCTGCGCGACTGTAGCTGTTCGTAGTAGTCACGGCGGCTATGCCACGCGAACAGGTCAGCCATCTGTAAGGGTAAGAAGTACTTGTCATTCTCGAAGCGTGGTCGCCCGACGAGTAAGTCCATCTGTTCTTTGGGGAGATGTTCCAGCATCGCAGCGTACGCTGCATTGATGTTACGTTCTCTACCGATTACTCCCTGATCGAAAATCAACTCGATTCTTTCGCGCGATGGTTTCTTTGCCGTCGAATCGAGCATCCAAATCACTACATGCGCGAACACGAGTGCATAAGGATTCTTCATCTGGCCTGTCGGCCTCGCCAGAATCCTTTTGAAGTCGCTGTAACTCACGCCTACCGATATTGCGATCATCCGATATTTGACGAGAACTGCGGCCATCTCGGCTAATTTTGCGTCACGCTCGTCTGCGGTCCATCCGCTGAAATTGCCGTTCAGAGCGGCTGCTTCCTTGCCCTTCAGATAATCAAGTCGTGGCTTCTTACGCATGATGCGCTTTAAATCATCGGATGCCGCTTCCCAATTACGGGCGCGCCCAGCATATCCGGCGAGTACGAACACGGGATTGTCGGGATTCTCGCCACGACCACTGTCATCGACAAAAACCTGCAACATCAGCCAGCGTCTCCGTGCGCGCTCGCTTGATGGCATGCCGCACAATAGGCGGCGAAGCCACAAGTACGCCTTATCGTCATCACACTGGCTATGATCAAACCCATTCGATAGATTCTGCCGTGATTCCGGCTTGACTGTCAACATCCGACTAATCCCCTCCCTGCAAGGGAGAGGATCGAAGGTGAGGGTCCCTGTTCAGCGCGCGATTCCTTCCGCGCGCGATCCAAGATTCTGCGCCTTATTGCTCCGTGCTTCCCGCCTCAATCCGGATCGATCAGCACGCCCGGATTGAGAATCGCGCGTGGATCGAGCGCGCGCTTCGCCGCCTTCAGCGCCAGCGCGAATCCATCCGGACGCTGGCGGTCGTACCACGGCCGATGGTACCTGCCCACGGCGTGATGATGCGTGATCGTCCCGCCAAGCGTGATCAACTTGTCCGATACCGCCGCCTTTATCTCGTCCCATTGCTCGATCTCGGAGCCGCGCTTGCCCGGCGCGAGAACCGTGTAGTACGGCGCCGGCCCATCGGGATACACGTGCGTGAAGCGGCACGTGACCGTGCCCTTGCCGCACACCCTCGCAATCGCATCGCGCGCGCACTCCATCATCTGTCGATGAAATTCCGGGAACCGCTCCCACGTGATCGACGTCTCGAACGTGTCGCTTACCATCCCCATCGCGGCCACCGTGTCCATCAGGTACGGCGCGTTAAGAAACGCGTTGCGCCACGCGCCGGCCGATCCTTCGTGCGTCGCCTCGGCGTCGGTGCGAGTCTTCGCGGCCTCCGCCGGAATTTTCCCGCCGTGATCGGCGCAGCACTCCAACGCCCGCTTCATCCACGGTTCCAGCGGATGGTCCGCGGACTCGAATGCGAGCACCAGCACTGCCTCGTCGCCATTGCCGGCGCCCGAATTGAACGCCTCGCCTTCGTCGAGCACGCGGCAGTTGGCAGGATAGATTCCCGCCTGCGAAATTTGGCGCACCGCGTCGGCAGCCTTGAACATGCTCGGAAACGGCACCGACGCGCCCGCGCGAAACGTCGGCCTGTCCTGCAACCGCATCCACGCCTCTGTGATGATTCCGAGAATCCCCTCCGAGCCGATGAACATGCGATCCGGGCTCGGACCCGCGCCCGAGCCGGGCAAGCGCCGCGACTCGACGATTCCGGTGGGAGTCACGACGCGCAGCGACTCGACGAAGTCGTCGATATGCGTGTACAGCGTCGCGAAATGCCCTCCCGACCGCGTCGCGATCCATCCCCCGAGCGTCGAGAACTCGAACGACTGCGGGAAATGCCGAATCGTCAGGCCGTGCGGCTTCAACTGCGCGTCGAGCGCCGGACCATAAACTCCAGCCTGTATCCGAGCCGCGCGCGAAACCTTATCGACCTCGACTACTTTGTCCAGATGCATCAGATCGATCGAAACCGCGCCGCGATAACGGTCGCCTTCCGGCGGCTCGACACCGCCGACCACGCTCGACCCGCCGCCATACGGAACCGCCGCAATCTGCGCGCCGTCGCACCATTCGAGCACGCGAACCAGTTCTTTCTCATCGCGCGGAAACGCGACGACGTCGATCGGATTCGGATAGTAACGCCGAAACGCCCGCCGGATATCGCGCGAGCCCTTGCCGTATGTATGTCCCGCGCGCTCGTGCGTGGCAGTCGTGCAAATCGCTTCGAGCGCCGATGGCGGCTTCACGCGCGGCGCGCGCAGATTCAGCTCGCTCTCCTTCGGCGCCGGCGTTAGCTCAAGCGGCCCGAGCCCGAATCGCTTGGCCATCCGCTCGGCCATGTGTTTTTGCTGTTCGGGAGTCGGCCCCTGGTCCTCGTAGCCCCATCCCCAGAACTTACGCTTGCGATTCTCGGCCATCGGTTGATCCTCGTGACGCGCGAATTTTCCTGACAGCCGCGATTCTGCGCCCGCCACGCCTGCGAGGGCAAACGCACAGTCGTCGCTTGCGCGTAAGCTGGTGGCGTCGTATCAGTCGAATCACCTCGCCGAGAGGAGATGCCGTCATGAGCGACACCGACGCGCAGATTTCCGCGCAAATTTCTGAGAAAGACCCGCACCCGCGCAAAAGACTGGAGCTCATCAACACCTGGATTTCCTACGCGGACACCGGCGGCGGCGATCCGATCGTTTTCCTGCACGGCAATCCGACCTCGTCGTACCTCTGGCGCAACATCATTCCGTACCTCGCGCCGCATGCGCGATGCGTCGCGCCGGATCTCATCGGGATGGGCGCGTCGGGTCCGTCGGCGACTGGCGCGTATCGCTTCGAGGATCATTCCCGGCATCTCGACGCGTTCTTCGAGGGCCTCAATCTCAAGCGCAACGTCGCGCTCGTCGTGCACGACTGGGGCTCCGCACTCGGCTTTCACTGGGCCGCGCGCCATCCCCAGGCCGTCAAGGGAATCGCGCACATGGAGGCGATCGTCAGGCCACTGCAATGGTCGGAATGGTCGCAGCGGGCGGTTGAAATTTTCAAAGCGCTGCGCAGCCCGGCCGGCGACGACATGATTTTGAAAAACAATATTTTCGTCGAGCGCATCCTGCCCGGCAGCATTATTCGCAAGCTCAGCGATGTGGAGATGAACGCGTATCGAAAGCCTTATCTGCAGCCCGGCGAGTCGCGCCGCCCGACGCTGTCGTGGCCGCGCGAAATTCCGCTCGAAGGTGAGCCCGCCGATGTCGTCGCGATCGTGGACAGCTACTCGAAGTGGCTCGAAAAAAGCGCGGTTCCGAAGTTATTCGTCAATGCCGACCCCGGCGCCATCCTGACCGGAGCGCAGCGCGAGTACTGCCGCCAGTGGCCCAACCAGCGCGAGGTAACGGTCAAGGGCGTCCACTTCATCCAGGAAGATTCGCCGCACGAGATCGGGCGCGCCCTCGCCGATTGGTACAAATCAATTTGAAAAAATAGTCAGGCGCCGCTTGACACATGTTCACTCGCGATGTATTTAACCTTCAGGTTATTTAACTGAATGGTTCAGCAGCACACATCCTCCTCCTCGGCTCGGCTCGACGCGACCTTCTCGGCCCTCGCCGATCCCACCCGCCGCGCGATTCTTGCTCGACTCGCGTCTGGCGAGACCTCCGTCTCCGAGCTGGCCGAGCCTTTCGAGATGAGCATGCCCGCGATCTCCAAGCACCTCAAAGTGCTGCATCGAGCCGGCCTGATCGAGCGCGGGCGCGAGGCGCAATGGCGTCCATGCCGGCTCGCCGCGGCTCCGCTCAAGGACGCGTCAGACTGGCTCGAGCACTATCGCCGTTTCTGGGATGAGGCGTTCGATCGCCTCGAGGACTATCTGCGCGAATTGCAGAAGCGCGAGCTGCAGCAGAAGGAAAAGAAAAACGGCCGCAGAAAATAGGAGAAAATCATGCAATTGAATCCATATCTGAACTTCAACGGCGCCAACACCGAGGTCACGACCGGCGATCGCGAGCTCACCATCACGCGCATCTTCGACGCGCCCCGCTCGCTCGTGTTCGAGGCGTGGACTGAGCCCAGACACCTGATGCGCTGGTTTGCGCCCAACAACTTCACCGTGCTGGCCTGCGAGATGGATTTCCGCGTCGATGGCCATTACCGCATCTGCATGCGCGGCTTCGGCAAGGACTATTGGGTGCACGGAGTCTATCGCGAAATCGTCAAGCCTGAGCGGATCGTCTGGACCGGTGTGTTGGATAACGACGGCAACGAAGTGCTCACGACGGTGACCTTCGCCGACCATGAAGGAAAGACCACGCTCACCGTGCATCAAACGTTCTCGATCGAAACGGACTCGACGCGCGGCGCGCGCCAGGGATGGACCGAAACGCTCGAGCATCTCGCCGAATACGTGGCGGGCGCCTGACAAAATCTCGACGGAAGGAGATAGATCATGGAAGCAGCAACCAAACTCGTCAACGAGCCCGCCGATCGCGTGCTCGTCATCACCCGCATCTTTGACGCGCCGCGCAGCCTCGTCTTCAAAGCTTGGACCGAGTCCGAGCACATGGCGCGTTGGTGGGGTCCGCGCGGTTTCAAGAGCACCGTCCTGCGCAACGAGCTGCGCCTGGGCGGCGCGTATCGAATCCATATGCTCGGCCCCGACGGCGATCACTGGACGCAGGGCGTCTATCGCGAGGTCGTGCCGCCGGAGCGGCTCGTTATGGTCGGGAGCTGGGCCGATGCCGACGGCAATCCCACTCGTCCCGAAACGACGGTGACGCTATTGTTCGAGGATCTCGGCGGCAAAACGAAACTCACTTTGCACAACGCCATCTTCGAATCGGTCACGGCGCGCGACCTGCACAACACCGGATGGAGCAGTTCGCTCGACTGTCTCGCCGATTACCTGGCGACTGTCCGATAGCGGCCGACCCGCGAGGAGACACCATGCAGCACGCCAATTCAATCACACCACAAAGCGGCGACCTGCTCCTGATTGTCGGGACCGTCAAGGGCGTTTTCATCTTCACTTGCGATCACAATCGTCGTGAGTTCAGAATCGCCGGGCCCTACTTCAAAGGTCAGGCGGTTTTTTCGACGGCCTATCTTCCGGACAAGCGAGCGCCGCGCATCCTGGTCGGCCACATGAGTATGCACTGGGGCGCGCTCGTGAGCTGGTCGGACGATTTCGGCGCATGTTGGCATGAGCCCGAGGACGGCAACGTGAAATTTCCCCCCGGCAGCGGGCTCACGTTGAATGCGGTGTGGGCGCTTGAGGCCGCGCCGCTCATCGGCACCGACGTCGTGTTCGCAGGCACAGATCCCGCCGCGCTCTATCGCTCCAACGATCGCGGCGAGACGTTTCATCCCGTCGAGTCCCTGCTCAACCATCCTGAGCGTCCGTTCTGGCTGCCAGGCGCCGGCGGGCTCTGCCTGCATACGATCCTGCCCGACCCGCGCGATCCGAAGCGCATCATGGTCGGCATTTCGTCGGCTGGAATGTATCGCAGCGATGACGGCGGCGATTCCTGGACGCGCCGCAATAAGGGCGTGAAAATGGAAGGCGGTCCGCCCCACGCCCCGCACTTCGGTCCGCAATGCGCGCACAAGATGCGTTATGATGCGAAAAATTCCGCGCGCATTTATCTCCAAAACCATCCCGGCGTCTATCGCAGCGACGACGGCGGTGATTCGTGGATCGACATCGCCGCAGGGTTGCCGTCGGTGTTCGGCTTTCCGCTGGTCGCGCATCCGAGCCGCGGCGATACCGCGTACCTGATTCCGCTGGAGTCCGATAACTTTCGCGTGCCGCTCGAAGGCGCAGTCAAGGTCTGGCGCACGCGCGACGCCGGCGCTTCGTGGGAGCCACTCAGCAACGGACTTCCCCAGCGCGACTGCTACTTCTCGGTGCTTCGCGACGCGTTCACGTCCGACAGCCTCGATCCCGCGGGGCTCTACTTCGGCACACGTGGCGGCCAGCTGTTCGCCTCGCGCGACGAGGGCGAGAGCTGGAATTCGATCGCGGATTGGCTACCCGCGGTGCTGTGCGTGAAAGCTGTAGAGCTCGCTTGAGTGCCGCGATGCGTTTTCATCTGCCATCCGCGCTGCGCCGATGGGCGGGCGACAACGAGACCGTCGAGATGCCTCTGCCGCTCGACGTGCCCATGACGATCAGCGAGGCGTTCGTGATGCTCGGCCGCGCCTATCCCGCAATCCGGCAGCGCGTGCTCGACGATCAGAATAACATCCGCCGCCACGTCAACGTATTCGTCAACGGCGAGAACGTGCGCTTCGCACAAGGCGGCCTGACACAGGTTTCGAATGACACCGAAGTGTGGATTTACCCCGCGCTCTCTGGCGGGTGATTTGTCGATTTTGGGATCCGCCGAACGACTACAGAGCAGGATGATGATCGTTCAGTGAAATCCGGCGAGGATGAATCAATGCGTATCAGCAAACATCACTTGGGCATCGGATTCGAGGTATGGAACGCGCAGCAGAGTTGGTTCTGGTTGGTGGACAACACCAATCGCAACGGCATGATTGGCGCCGCAGCCTCCGAGTCGGAGGCGGTACGCGAGGCCCGCTCGTCAATCGAAGAGATATCCAACTCTACTTTGCGGCCCGACTGGGAATGCTCACTCGGAAAGCTCGCGCGGTATCTCGCTTCGGTCTGCGACCCGACCGCGTAAGCAGACGGAGCGAAGGATCTGCGAACATGCAGAGTCCGCAGGAATACTACCGGCACGATGGCCCCATGACGGCTCCGGGAGCGCACGCCGCCGAATTCCACGCACTGCCCCGCGACCTCGCGTCGCTATGCGAAGTCGTACAAGGCGTGCTGATTCATCGCGACATCGCGCCTTGGCTGTACGACCTCAAGCTCACCGAAGCGCAGCGCGACGACGGGCACATCCGGCCGATCGCGCAAATGCTGGCGCGGATTCACGCACTCGACGCGCGCCCGCTCACGAGCGCGCGCGAGCCCGTTCGCCGCTTGCCCGGTGTATGCCGTCATTTCTCGTTGATGCTGACGGTCATCCTGCGTCACCAGGGAATTCCGGCGCGTCCGCAATGCGGCTTCGGCGCCTACTTCGAGCCCGGCAAATTTATCGACCATTGGGTGTGCGAGTATTGGAACGCCTCCGACGCGCGCTGGATATTGGTCGACGCGCAGCTCGACGCCGTACAGCGAAAGGCATTCAAGATCGATTTCGACACGCTCGACGTTCCGCGCGATCGCTTCATTATCGCCGGCGACGGATGGCGGCAGTGCCGCTCGGGCCGCGCCGACGCGGGCCGCTTCGGAATTCTCGACATGCACGGGTTGTGGTTCATCGCGGGCAACGTGCTGCGCGATCTCGCCTCGCTCAACCGGATGGAGATGCTGCCGTGGGACGTTTGGGGACTGATGGATTTGAACGACGAGGCGCTGCCCCCCGGGAAGAAGACCCTGCTCGACCGCGGCGCCGCGCTAACTCTCGCCGGCGACGACGCGTTCGCCGAGGTGCGCGCAACCTATAAGTCCGACGAGCGCTTGCGCGTGCCACCGGTCGTCTTCAACGCGCTGCGCAACGCGCCCGAACAGATCGCGAGCTAGTCACAGTCGGGAATAGTGCGGGTCGGCCTCATTCGCCGTTGCCGCTCAGCGGTACTACCTGGTCCGCGTTTCCCGCGTTGTCGAAGATTGTCACGGTCGAGGACTTCGGACCCACCGAGGTCGGCGAGAATTGCACGGTGAGCTTGCACTTCTTTTGCGGCATCAGTTGAGCAGAGCAAGTCGTGGCCACCGATGAGAATTCCGGATGGTTCGCCGGGTTGGCGAAAGTGATCGGCGGTCCCTTCGTGGCCGCATTGATGAGTGTCAGCGTCGCGCGTTTTGTGCTGCCCACCTTCGCTTTGCCGAAATTCTTCGGCGACGGTTTGACCTTCAGCCGCTCGGGAACCTGAGTCGGCGTGGCTGTAGGCGTCGCAGTCTCGGTTGCGGTCGCAGTCGGAGTCGCGGTCGCTGTAGCGATTGCCGTTCGCGTGGCAGTCGCGGTCGCGGTGGACGTCGCAGTCCGCGTCGCAGTCGCAGTTTGAGTCGCCGACGCGGTCGCGGTCGCAGTGGGCGTGGCAGTCTTAGTCGCGGTCGCAGTAGCCGTCGCGGTTTGCGTCGCGGTCGACGTTGCCGTCTGTGTCGCAGTCGCGGTCAGCGTAGGCGATGCGGTTGATGTTGCAGTTACCGTGGGTGTCGCGGTCGCGATAGGGGTCGCACTCTGAGTAGCGGTGGCCGTGGGCGTCGCAGTATCTGTCGCGGTCGCTGACGCGGTCGAAGTGGCTGTTCGAGTCGCAGTTGCGGTAGCCGTCGGAGTTGCGGTCGCGCTCGCGGTCGGAGTTGCCGTGGCCGTCGCGGTGACGGTGGAGGTCGCGGTCCGAGTGGCAGTCACGGTCGATGTTGCCGTTGCGGTTGCACTCGGCGTTGCCGACGCAGTTGACGTAGCAGTCACTGTTGGCGTGGCAGTCGCAGTCACCGTCGCGGTCGCAGTCGGCGTCGCCGATGCGGTCGCAGTCACCGTTGAAGTCGCAGTCGGCGTCGCCGACGCAGTTGACGTCGCTGTAGGCGTCACGGTTGAAGTCGCAGTCGCGGATGCCGTTGCTGTGGCGGTCGGAGTTGCTGTCGCCGAAGGAGTTGCAGTAGCGGTCGTGCTCGCAGTTGGAGTCGCAGTCGCGGTAGCCGTTGCCGAAGCGGTCGGACTTGCCGTCGCGGTCACTGTAGCCGTCGGAGTTGCAGTAGCGGTCGCCGTTAACGTTGGCGTGGCAGTCGCAGTGGCCGTCAGAGTTGCAGTAGCGGTCGCGCTCGCAGTTGGAGTCGCTGTCGCGGTAGCCGTTGCCGAGGCGGTCGGAGTTGCCGTCGCAGTCGCAGTTGCTGTTCGCGTCGCCGTCCGAGTAGCTGTAGCCGTCGCGGTGGCAGTCCTGGTCGCAGTTGCGGTGGCGGTGCGAGTTGCTGTTGCCGTCGGAGTGGCTGTCGGAGTTGCCTTAGCTGTAGCGGTCGCGGTCGGAGTCGAGGCCAACACGCTCACAGGCACCGGTGAAGACGCGATTCCATCGGCGACGACGACCAGGGTGCTTGCGCCCGCTTCGATGCCGGCCGGCACATCGAACTCGGTCGAGACCGTGGCGCTGCCCGTCGCCACCGCCATCGTGCTGTGATTGTGAGTGCGCGCATACAAGACGTGCCCGGTCGCGTTGTTGGTGATTCGTACCAGCGGAAAATTGGTGGCGGCCTGGTGGTCGTCTCCATAGCTGACCGCTTGCGACAAGCCGTTGAACTGCGTGCCGGTGAGCTGTATTCGTCCCGCCAGACGTCACTTGCGCCGGCGACGTCGCGATAGTCGGCGCCCATGACGCGTCGGAAGTTCCCGCGGGTGTGTAGAGCTCGATGTAATCGTAATAGTTGGTGTAGAGGATCTGGCCCGTGGGCAGCACCAACAAGCGACCAAGGTAACTAGAAACGTCAGCGGCGTAGGTCGGCTGGGCCACCTGCGTCAAGCTGGTCCCGTCGAATTCGAAAAAGACGCTGGGCGGGACCCATTCGCAAGCCGACTGGCTGTCGATTGGCCCAGGTGCGATCAGAACGTTGCCGTCGGGCAGCAGCGCCGCAGGCGCATCGGCCGCCACCAATTGCTCCGTCACTCCAATAGTGTTGCAGGAGCCCGAGCTGTACGTACCTGTGACAGTTGGAAAACTGGGCCCGCTGGACCAGATACCGGTGCTGGTGTCGTAGATGTCGTTGAAGCCGGTAGCCCCGGACGCGAAGACGGTGCCATCAGGCCGCAACATCGCCGGTCCGGTTTCCTCGTAAGTTATGCCGCCCTTGGTCAGCAGCACGAGGGGATCGGGTGCGATACCGGCACTGCTCCATGCCTGCGTAGTGGGACTGTAAGTCAACGCCGGAGTTTCAGTGGCGTCCATCGAGTTCCAGATCTCGGTGGTGAATACGGTTCCATCCGGCAGCAGGATCCATGCTTCTTCATCGTTGAGGCTGTCCGCCGACTTGCCGGCCGGGGTGAAGGGAGCGTTGAAGGTCGGCGGGTTCGTCCCGGTGTTCAAGGTGGCGACCGCATCGTTGAAGGGGTCTGCGATCATGAACGTCCCGTCATCCAGGACGACGGACTCGGCGCCGCCGATCTGGGTCCATCCGCTCGGAGCCGCGATACAGGTCCAACTATTGGCGACCGGATCGTAGATGGCGCCCTGGTCGGTCCAGACCTCGCCTGAGCTATTGATATAACTGTAGTTGTAATCGTATTCGCCGCCGATCATTACGAACCGCCCGTCAGCCAGCAGGGCCGACGCGTAGTAGAGCGGCGCATAAACCGTGCCGAGGACTTCCTGCCATTGGCACACGGACCCGGCGATGCGACCTGAGTCCAGGTTCCGTTGATATAGCTACCGGTGTTGTCCGGCGTCAGCGTCCACCAAGCGACGTTAGTCAGTGTGGCATCTTCGACCAGCACTCTGCCGTCGGTCAGCAGGTATGCGCCAGCGGCGGCGAAAAACGACGGCTGATTGTTCAGCGGCGTCCAGACGCCGGAGGTCGCTGCGGGCGCGCCATCGGCCGACAGATAATCGGGCGCATACGGAGCTAGCGGCTCCGGTTGCGATTCAAGCGTCGCCCCGGGTGGACTCGAAATCGGGCGAGACGGTGGAGGCAGCTGCACCATTCGTGCCCCGGATGCGCGCGGGGAGGCAAACGGCGCGCCCCGCGACGATCGCGCATATCGCGACTGCGGCGATTCGCGCGTTACCGCGCCGATAGTTCACGTGCGGCGCTGTCCAGAGGGCAGTTGGAAACTGAATGGCGACGCGTAGTCATGGCGTAACCGCTAAGCAAGGTTCTTACAACCGGTACTCTTATATATCCAAAAAGAAGTGTGCGTTAAGGGACGAATGAGCGCTTAGAGAAGAATGAGTGTTAAAGAACGAAGGAATCTTATTCAGCATGCCGCGGGAGAGGATAAAGCTGAGGATCCTTGTGCGGCACGCGATTCTTCTCGCGCATGCTTCAGCAGCACCGCCAAGGCTCCCTTAGGCGAGTACTTCTGGCAGATCGATCACCTCTGCGATCCATCGGCCATCCGTTCCCTGCTCAAATTCGACGTGAAGCTTTGTTGCGGACGTCACCGCGAAATTTCACCTGCCGCCCGCCGCCGGCGCCGGCGCCACCGGGCGCGACGGCTTCGGCATATGGATGTACAGCTTGTCGGCTGCCGGACGTCCGTCGGTATGCATCGACGGCGGGCGCATCGCGTATTTCACTTCGCGCGAGTGCTCGGCGAACTGCCGGTCCGGATTGTACACGCTGTTGAACTTCCACAGCATCTTGATGAAGTTGGTCTGCCCCTTCAGCGCCAGCTTGCCCGCGATCGACGCCACCGACTTCAGCGCCGCGAACCCCAGATGCTTGCGGTTGAGCACGTCCTGGGTCTTCACCAGCTCCTGGTAGAACTGCAGCAGCGGCAGCTTGGTCGGCAGCACCGCATGCTGGATGTCGTAGAGCCGGTAGTCGAGCGTCGTCAGCTTGCGCGATTCCGTGAACCACAGCTCCGTGCCGGGATACGGCGTCGCGACCGTCAGATGAACGATCTCCGGGATGCTGATTGCCCATTCGCGAATCACCTCGAAGCGCTTTACGTCCCATGACGGGTCCGCGATCAGGTTGATCGCGACCGTCAGCCCAATCTCGCGCGCGACTTCGAGCGCCTTGAAGTTCACGCCTATCGACGAGCGCTTGCGATGCAGCTTCAGCCCTTCTTCGTCGATCGCCTCGAGCCCGAGGAACATGTACTCCATGCCGAGCTTGCGCCAGTAGCGGAACACCTCCGGATTGCGGCACAGCACGTCGGCGCGAGTCTCGAGATAGTACTGCTTTTTGATTTTACGCTTTTCGATTTCGTGCCCGATCGCAAACCCATGCTCGGGATGAATAAACGCGACGTCATCGACGATGAAGACGTTGGGCTCCTTGATTGACAGCATGTCTTCCGCCGCGGCTTCCGGCGTGGACTTGCGGTAGCTGCGGCCGTAGAAAGTCCACGCGCTGCAGAACGAGCAATCCCACGGGCAGCCGCGCGTGAACTCGATCGACGCGCACGGATCGAGCACCCCGATAAAATATTTGTTGCGCCGGCGCCCCAGATCGCGCGCCGGAAAAAACTTGTCCAGGTCGTCGAGCATAACCGGCGTCGGCCCCGACCCCTGCGTCGTCAGCACTCCCGGAACTTTGCCGATCGAGCCGGTGCCGATCGCGTCGAGCAGCATTGGCGTCGCCGTCTCTCCCTCGCCGCGAATCACCGCGTCGATCGCGCCCTCCGCATGCTCCAGAATTTCGTCCGCGACGAACGACCCGCTATGCCCGCCGGTGAAGACGAAGCAGTCCTTCATCAGGCGCTTCACGTCCTTGGCTAGATCGATCACCTCGGGCACGTTGGCCAGGTAGTTGAGCGAGAAGCCGATCGCATTGGGCCGGAAGCTCTCGATCTCGGCGAACAGATCGCGATGCTTGAAAATCTGCAGGTCGATGATCCTCACGTCGTGGCCGGCCGCGCGCGTCGCCGCCGCCACCCGCTCCATCCCCAGCGGTTCGAGCCGCAAATAAATCTCGCTGTACATCAGCGGACTCGGATGTACGAATAGGACCCGCATAGACTCCCTCCAGCGCCGCATCTTGCGACGCCTTCCGTTCAACCCTCTAATCTTCGGTCGCGAAAATCCACCGCCTGACCAATCGGCCAGCGGGCGATTGCGAGCATCCTAACTTGCTCGCCGAGTCAATGAAATAGCGCCACCGAGACCGAAAACTGCATTCGTGCTACTAATGGTACCTATGTCCAAAGGCGACGCACCACAGCCGGGACGGTATGTCTTCATCGCCGTCATCTTTATCGCTGTGCTGATCGACGCCTTCCTGTTCGCGCAGGTGCACGCGAACTTTGTTCATGACCACGGCTACGACGTCCGCCCGCGACACCCCGCCGTCGCCAAGCCCGCCCCTCCCTGACCGGCCCGGATCTCAGGCCGGTTC
>Ga0074046_10000086_pt1 | contig 74703 bp, 58 predicted proteins | sample BogForMeECP23OM3_FD_94441 | JGI IMG/M metagenome (GOLD analysis project Ga0074046, IMG submission 94441) | Bog forest soil microbial communities from Calvert Island, British Columbia, Canada - Bog Forest MetaG ECP23OM3 | ecosystem: Environmental > Terrestrial > Soil > Wetlands ... | reverse complement strand
TAGAGTGCCCAGCTTTACCTGATGGCAACTAATGGCAGGGGTTGCGCTCGTTGCGGGACTTAACCCAACACCTCACGACACGAGCTGACGACAGCCATGCAGCACCTGTCTTGGAGCTCCCGAAGGCACCCTCCTGTTTCCAGGAGGTTCTCCAGATGTCAAGCCCAGGTAAGGTTCTTCGCGTTGCTTCGAATTGAACCACATGCTCCACCGCTTGTGCGGGCCCCCGTCAATTCCTTTGAGTTTTAGTCTTGCGACCGTACTCCCCAGGCGGGGTGCTTAACGCGTTAGCTGCGGCACCGCGGGGGTCAATACCCGCGACGCCTAGCACCCAAAGTTTACGGCGTGGACTACCAGGGTATCTAATCCTGTTTGCTCCCCACGCTTTCGCGTCTCAGCGTCAGTCACCGTCCAGGTGGCCGCCTTCGCCACTGGTGTTCCTCCCGATATCTACGAATTTCACCTCTACACCGGGAATTCCACCACCCTCTCCGGGACTCGAGCGAGGCAGTTTCGAGTGCAGTTCCGGAGTTGAGCTCCGGGCTTTCACACCCGACTTGCCAAGCCGCCTACACGCGCTTTACGCCCAGTGATTCCGAACAACGCTTGCGCCCTCCGTATTACCGCGGCTGCTGGCACGGAGTTAGCCGGCGCTTCCTTTAGAGGTACCGTCACTTCCCCGGGATTATTCACCCCAAGAACATTCTTCCCTCTCGACAGAGCTTTACGACCCGAAGGCCTTCATCGCTCACGCGGCGTTGCTGGGTCAGGCTTGCGCCCATTGCCCAAAATTCCCGACTGCTGCCTCCCGTAGGAGTCTGGACCGTGTCTCAGTTCCAGTGTGGCTGGTCGTCCTCTCAGACCAGCTACCCATCACTGCCTTGGTGAGCCATTACCTCACCAACTAGCTAATGGGGCGCGGGCTCATCTTCAGGCGATAGCTTTCAAGAAGAGGCCACCTTTTACCGCAAGATCCGAGGACCTCGTGGTCTTGCCCGGTATTAGCGCAGGTTTCCCCGCGTTGTCCCGAACCCGAAGGCAGATTACCCACGTGTTACGCACCCGTGCGCCGCTTTACTCAGGGCCGAAGCCCCTTTCTCGCTCGACTTGCATGTCTTAAGCACGCCGCCAGCGTTCGTTCTGAGCCAGGATCAAACTCTCCAGTTTGAACTTGGCCGAGAACGGCACTCGCTTTCGCGAAATGCCGACTCGTTGTTCGGAAAGGTGGAAAGCCGCCGGCCGAAGCCAGCCGCCTTCCACGATGATCAGATTCAAGGCCCGTCACCGTCTCCCCGAGCTCGACCCACGGGGCTAAGCCCGCGAGGCCCAACTCGAGAGACCGCACGCTATTCCGTTTTCAAAGACCGAAACGAAGCCCGTCAGAGCCTGTGTCGAGCTCTCAAGGGCGAAAAGACGCTTTCAGATGACCCGCCGGGAGTGGACTTCCCGACGGGGGATGCGAATCTACGCGAGCACCCCTGCGGCGTCAAGAGCGGTCGGAGTGGGTGCCTGATGATCCCTCCGGGGAATCCGCTATTCCACGCAATCGCACCCGTGCAAACCGTCGACCGACTCGCAGTCGATAGGCGCCTGGAGAGAGACGAGCGTTGCCGTCACGGACCACCTCACCATCGAGGCGCACCGCGCCCTGTGCGACGAGGCGGCGCGCCTCCGCATTCGACGGGATCTGAAGCGCGCTGCGCAGGAGCTCGAGGAGCCTCATCCCGCCGTCGGGGCCCACGGAGAGTGCGACCTCGGGCGCATCCTCCGGCTCCTCTTTGCGCTGGATCACTCGCCGGAACTGCTCTCCGGCTCTCTCCGCGGCCTCTCGGCCGTGGAACCGCTCGACGATGCGGAAGGCCAACGTGTGCTTGAGCGCCAAGGGATCCCCCCCTCCTCGGCGAACCTCGGCGGCACCCGCATCGAGATCCCCCCAGCGCCCAAAGCCAAGCAGCCCGAGGTAGTCGAGCATGAGCGTGTCGGAGATGCTCATGAGTCGCCCATACATTTCCGCCGGCGGATCGGTGATGCCGATCGTATTGCCCAGGCTCTTGGACATCTTCTCCCGCCCGTCGATTCCCACGAGGAGGGAGTGCGTGAGCACCACCTGCGGCGGCTGTCCATAGTCGCGTTGGATCTCGCGGCCCACCAGGAGGTTGAACAGCTGGTCCGTGCCGCCAATCTCGACATCCGCGCGAAGGGCCACGGAATCGTAAGCCTGAACGAGGGGATAGAGCAGCTCGTGGAGAGCGATGGACTCCCCGGCGGCGTAGCGCTTGGCGAAGTCGTCGCGCTCGAGCAGGCGCGCAACGCTGTAGTGCGAGCACAGCCTCACAAAGTCCGCTGGACCCATGGGGTCCATCCACTCGCCGTTGTAGCGGATCGAAGCGCGCTCGACGTCGAGGATCCGTCGTACCTGATCCACGTAGGTCTCCGCATTGCGTCGCACTTCGTCCTGCGCGAGTGCAGGCCGGGTCTTCTTCTTGCCCGTGGGATCCCCAATGCGGGCCGTAAAGTCCCCGATCAAGAAGATCGGCAGATGGCCGAGCTCCTGGAAATTCCGAAGCTTTTCCAGCACCACCGTGTGTCCGAGATGGAGATCCGGGGCCGACGGATCCATGCCGAGCTTGACGCGCAGGGGACGTGAAGAACGGATCGACTCCGCCAGTCGCGCGCGCAGCTCCGTCTCGTTCACGAGCTCCTGGGTGCCGGTACGGATCACGGCGAGCTGTCGCTCGACCTCGGCTTCCAGAGCGGCCTCTTTCATTTTCCTCGCCCCGCGGCACTCGCTCGGCGCGCCGCTCGCTCGGTCACGATCCAATCCACACAACGATCGGTCGGCCCGCTGGGTACCGACTCCACAACTTGCCGTTCGTACGCGTAGCCGATCAAGAGCGGACCAGGCCGGTCAGTACACGGGAAGGTGCGGTCGAACCACCCCGCACCTCGCCCCAGCCGATGACCCGCGGCGTCGAACGCGAGCCCTGGGACGATCACGAGGTCGCCCTCCTCGAGGGGTACCGGGATCCCGGCGGGGGGTTCCCGGACACCGTAGCGCCCGAGCGCTAGCTCTTCCCAGCGCGCAGCCGCGATGAACTGGAGCACCCGGCGCTCGGGATTGATCCGTGGGAACAGCGCAGCCTTCCCGGCGGCGCGTACCGCCGTAAAGAGAGGCTGGGTCCCGAGCTCATTTGGCAGTGCGGCGTAGAGCGCGACACGGCGCGCCTTGGCGTATTCGCTGAGCGCCACAAGACGGGCGGCGGCCGCACGCGTAGCGGCCTCGGCCCATTCGGGGTCCGGCTCGCCGAGCCGTGCCCGCATGCGCTCTCGCAAGGTGCGCTTTGCGGCTTCGAGATCGACGGCGGCGCCGCGGCTCAGTGCGGGCCGAAGGTGTGTTTGCCCGCCGACTCCGCGATTGCGATCAGCGCCTTCATGCGCTTGGGATCGACCCACTCCGCTCCATCCGGCGGCGTCGCGACCGCAGCCCCGCGGGCCGCGAGCAGGTCGTTGGCGAGGTTTAGGGAGGCGAGAATCGCAAGATCGAGCGTGTCCACGGTGCGGGTCCGCTCCCGGATCTTCGCCATGGTCTCATCGACGAACGAAGCCACGCGCTGAATCGACGCTTCGTCCGCGTCACTGCGAATCCGGTACTCCTGACCGAGGATGCGGACCAGGACGGATCTTTTTGCGGCCATTACTCCCCGGCGGAGCCGAGCTCGACGTCGAGCTGGTCCATCTGGGCGAGCAGATCGTCAATCCGCTTCGCCACGTCGCGTCGACGCTGGTTTAGCTCAAGCGTCTCCGCTTCGAGGGCACGGATCCGCCGGTCACGCTCGTCCACCGCCCGGCGCAGCGCCTCGTTGTCTTTGAGCGCCCGCTTGTGCTGGTCGGCAAGCGCGACCACGGCGGCTTCGAGCCGGTCAAAGTCCTGCACGCGCTCAGACTGGTCCGGAATCGGCGTCCCTCCTCCCACCACGCCGCGATCCTACAAAGCGTCGGTGAAAACCGTCAAGCACGTTCGTGGGGATCTTGCAGGGATCGCGGCGAGCCACGGGCTGCTTTTAGACGTGCGCATTGCGCGATTGGAGGCGTGATTCGCCCCTCAGGTAACGGTCGACGGCACGCGCCGCTTCCCGTCCCTCCCAGAGCGCCCAAACCACGAGAGACTGCCCACGCCGTACATCTCCGGCCGCGAACACCCCCGCCTCGCTGGTGGCAAACTCCCGGGTATCGGCTGCGACATTGCCGCGGGGGTCGAGACGGACGCCCAGGTCTGCGAGTACCCCCTGCTGCACGGGACTCACGAAGCCCATGGCAAGCAGCACGAGATCGCACGGCAGCTCGAACTCGCTACCCGGGATCTCCTCCATGGCCCTGCGGCCTGTGGCGTCGGGTGCGCCGAGCCGGACCCGCAGGGCCTCGAGCTTCTCGACGTTGCCTCGCGATCCCACAAACCGCTTGGTCAGGATGCCGAAGTCCCGCCCGCCGCCCTCCTCATGGGAACTCGAGCTCCGGAACATGTTTGGCCAAAGGGGCCACGGGGTGGAGGACGAGCGTGAGTCGGGGGGGCGCTCGAGGAGCTCGAGCGACGTCACCGACTTGGCGCCCTGTCGGTGAGAGGTTCCGACGCAGTCGGAGCCCGTATCGCCGCCGCCCAGAATCACCACGTGCTTGCCTGAAGCGAGAATCGGCTCTGCGGAGTCGACCCCATCCCCGGCGCCACGGCGATTCTGCTGGGTCAGGAACTCCATCGCGAAGTGGATGCCGTGGAGCTCGCGCCCGGGAATCGGGAGGTCCCGCGGAAGCTCGCAGCCGACGGCAAGAAGCACAGCATCGAAGCCGCGGCGCAGCTCCCGGGACGAGAGGTCCTTGCCCACGTGGACTCCCGTCTGGAAGAGCACCCCCTCCTCCCGCATCTGCTCGATGCGGCGATCGATGATCCATTTCTCGAGCTTGAAATCCGGGATGCCGTAGCGCAGCAGGCCCCCTACGCGCTCGGCCTTCTCGAACACCGTGACCGTGTGGCCAGCCCGGCTGAGCTGTTGTGCGGCGGCCAGGCCGGCGGGCCCAGAGCCCACCACGGCAACCGAGCGTCCCGAGCGCTGCTCGGGTTTAATCGCGCGAACGAAACCCTCCTCCCAGCCGCGGCGGATGATCTCCCACTCGATCTGCTTGATCGTGACGGGGTCGTCATTGATGCCAAGCACGCACGCCGCCTCGCAGGGGGCGGGGCACACGAGTCCGGTGAACTCTGGGAAATTGTTTGTCGAGTGCAGGCGCAAGAGGGCGTCTTCCCACTTGCCGCGGTAGATGAGATCGTTCCAATCGGGGATCACGTTGCCCAGGGGGCAGCCGCTGTTGCAGAAGGGCACCCCGCAGTCCATGCAGCGCGCCGCTTGGACCCGGACCTTCTCCTCGGGCAAGTTGCCCTGCACCTCGTGCCAGTCTCGAAGGCGCTCGGCCACAGGACGCATGGGAGTCGGCTCCCGGCGATACTCCACAAATCCTGTCGGCTTACCCATTTCCACTTCCTGCCTGGATCCGGTCCGCCAGCGCCCGCCGATAGTCCCGCGGAAAGACCTTCACGAACTTCGGCGCGAGGCTCGCCCATTTTCGCAGAACCTCGTCCGCGCGTTTGCTGCGGGTGTACTGGAAGTGCCGCCGCAGCGAGCGCAGGATGGTCTCCTCGTCCTCTTTGGTGATCTCCTCGAGATCCACCATGCCAGGATTGCAGCGACGAGGAAAGTCTCCGTCCTCGTCCAGCACGTAAGCGATGCCGCCGCTCATCCCGGCGGCAAAGTTGCGGCCGGTCGGACCCAAGATCACGACACGCCCGCCGGTCATATACTCGCAGCCGTGATCACCCACCCCTTCGACCACGGCGTGCGCCCCGCTATTGCGCACGGCGAAGCGCTCACCGGCCAGGCCATTGAAGTAAGCCTCGCCAGAGGTGGCTCCGTAGAGCACCACGTTCCCTACGATGATGTTTTCTTGGGCTGCGTAGGGCGCACCGCTCGGGACACGCACCACGATCTTTCCACCTGAGAGGCCTTTGCCGCAGTAGTCGTTGGCCTCGCCTTCGATGGAGAGCGTGATGCCCTTGGGCAAGAATGCCCCGAAGCTCTGACCTGCGGAGCCGCTGAAATGGATGCGGATCGTATCCTCGGGAAGGCCGTCGCCCCCGTAGCGCCGTGAGACCAGGGAACCGAGCATCGTGCCCACGGTCCGGTTCACGTTGCGGATCGGCATTTGCAGCTCGACCGCCTCGCCCCGCTCGAGCGCCGGCTTTGCCAAGTCGATCAGCATGTGGTCGAGGGCACGGGCAAGACCATGGTCTTGGGCCTGGATGCAGCGCGTCGCATGGGAGACCTCGGGCTTTCGCAAGAGCGCCGAGAAGTCGAGTCCCCGGGCCTTCCAGTGGTCGAGCGCGGGCTGCGCCTCGAGCAGGTCCGAGCGGCCGATGGCCTCATCGAGGGTGCGCAGTCCGAGCTTGGCGAGGATCTCGCGCACCTCTTCTGCCACGAAGAAGAAGAACCGGACCGCATGCTCAGGCAGACCCGCAAAGCGCTTTCGCAGCTCCGGATTCTGCGTGGCGATGCCGACCGGACAGGTGTTCAAGTGACACACGCGCATGAGAATGCAGCCAAGAGCAACCAGCGGAGCCGTCGAGAAGCCGAACTCGTCCGCTCCGAGGAGCGCACCCACCACCACGTCTCGGCCCGTCTTGAGGCCCCCGTCCACCTGGACGCGGATGCGCCCCCGCAGATCGTTTAGCACGAGCGTCTGTTGCGTCTCGGCAAGGCCAATCTCCCAGGGCGCCCCCGCCGACTTGATTGACGTGAGGGGCGAGGCACCAGTGCCGCCGTCGTGGCCGCTAATCAGCACGCCGTCCGCTTTGGCCTTCGAAACCCCCGCTGCGACCGTACCCACACCGCTCTCGGCCACGAGCTTGACGGAGACGCGCCCTTGCGGGTTCGCGTTCTTGAGATCGTGGATCAGCTGGGCCAAGTCCTCGATCGAGTAGATGTCGTGATGGGGGGGCGGCGAGATCAGCCCGACCCCCGGTGTCGAGTGGCGGATCTTCCCGATGTACTCATCAATCTTGTGGCCCGGAAGCTGGCCGCCCTCCCCGGGCTTTGCGCCCTGGGCCATTTTGATTTGCATCTCGTCGGAGTTGACCAGATACCAGCTCGTGACCCCGAATCGACCCGAGGCCACTTGCTTAATCGCGCTGCGGCGCAAGTCCCCGTTCGGATCCGGCGCAAAGCGCACGGGATCCTCGCCCCCTTCGCCGGTGTTGCTCTTGCCTCCGAGGCGGTTCATGGCGATGGCGAGCGTCTCGTGCGCTTCCCGTGAAATCGAGCCGAGGGACATCGCCCCCGTGCAGAAACGCCGGACGATCGCCGAGGCAGACTCCACCTCTTCGAGCGGAAGGGGCTGGTCTGCGAACTTGAAGCGGAAAAGTCCCCGGAGCGTACACAGGCGCTCGGCATCGTCGTTCGCGGCGCGAGAGAACTCCTGGAAAGTCTCGAAGCGGTCGTCCCGCACCGCGTGCTGGAGCTTGGCGATCGAGTCGGGATGGAAGGTGTGGCGCTCGCCGCGGCGCCGCCACTGATAGAGACCTCCCGGATCGAGCTCGGGGAAGAGATACGCGCCACCCGGGAACGCGCGCTGGTGTCGGATCACGGCTTCGCGCGCAAGCGCTTCGAGGTCTGCCCCCGAAACCCGCGAAGGCGTGCCCGTGAAGTAGCGATCCACCACCTGCTGCGAAAGGCCAACCGCTTCAAAGATCTGCGCTCCGCGGTAGCTCTGAAGGGTGGAGATCCCCATCTTGGCAAAGATTTTCAGCAGACCCTTATTCACGGCTTTGATGTAAAGCTGGGTCGCCTTCTCGCAGTGGAGATCCTCAGGCACGTACGACCCGTCCTCCACAAGCTGCGCGATCGTCTCGAAGGCCAGGTACGGATTCACGGCGCCGGCGCCGAAGCCGATGAGCAGCGCGAAGTGTGCGACCTCCCGTGCCTCCCCGGTCTCCACAATCAGTCCGCAGCGTGTCCGCGTCTCCTCCCGCACGAGGTGGTGATGCACGGCGCCGGTGGCGAGGAGCGAGGGTATGGGCGCGAGATCGGGCGAGATGCCCCGGTCGGAAAGGATCAAGAGATTGGCGCCCTCCGCCACGGCGTTCGACGCCTCGCGGCAAAGCGCATCGAGCGCCACACGAAGGCCCTCTCCGCCCTCGGAGGTCTTGAAGAGGATCGGCAGGGTACGGGCCTGGAAGCCGGGGAGCGAGATCTGTCGGATTCGCTCGAGCTCCTCGTCGGTCAGGATCGGATGTTCGAGCTCGAGAAGGCGCGCATGCTGCGACGTCTCACTCAACAGGTTCCGCTCTGCGCCGAGCGTCGAGAGCGTAGACATGACGAGCCGTTCCAAGAGCGAGTCGATCGGAGGGTTCGTGACCTGCGCGAAGAGCTGCTTGAAATACTGGAAGAGCAGTCGCGGACGATCCGACAACACGGCGAGGGCCGAGTCGTCGCCCATGGATCCCAGGGCCTCGACTCCCGTGGTGATCATGGGCGGGAGCAAGATCCGCAGGTCCTCGAGCGTGTAGCCGAAGGCCTGCTGTCTCTCGAAACGCGTCTCCTGATTCGGCCGGTGCACGACCTCGACCTGCGGTACGTCCTTAAGGCGCACGCGGTTTTCCGCCACCCATTGGCGGTAGGGGCGGCGCCGCACGAGCTCGTGCTTGATCTCTTCGTCCTCGATAATCCGACCCTGCTCCGTATCGACGAAGAAGATGCGGCCCGGCTGGAGTCGGCCCTTCTTCAGCACATTCTCGGGCGCAATCTCGAGGACGCCGGCCTCAGACGCCATCACCACGAAGCCGTCTCGCGTCACCGTGTAGCGCGAGGGTCGCAGACCGTTGCGGTCCAAGACCGCCCCGATCTTGCGCCCGTCCGTAAAGGCGATGGAGGCAGGGCCGTCCCAGGGCTCGAGCAGATACGAGTGGTACTCGTAGAAGGCGCGTCTTTCCTCGTCCATCCCCTCGTGCCCATCCCAGGCCTCGGGGATCATCATCATCATGGCGTGCGGAAGGGAGCGGCCAGCCAGCACGAGAAGCTCAAGCACGTTGTCGAACTGCGCGGTATCGCTCCCTCCGGGAATGATGACCGGGAAGAGCTTCTTGAGATCATCACCGAACAGATCCGACTGCAGCGTGCCTTCGCGTGCGTGCATCCAGTTCACGTTGCCGCGCAAGGTGTTGATTTCACCGTTGTGCGCGACATACCGGAAGGGCTGAGCAAGGTCCCAAGTGGGGAAAGTATTCGTGCTGTAGCGCTGGTGGACGAGAGCCAGTGCGCTGTCGAGCGTAGAATCCGTCAGGTCGGGGTAGAAGCCTTCGATCTGGTGGGCGAGGAGCAGGCCCTTGTACACGAAGGTGCGACTCGAGAGGCTTGGCACGTGGAAGGCGCTGGCCTGGGCCCCGCCGCGCGCCCGGACCATGTTCTCGGCCACCCGCCGCAGAACGTAGAGTCGCCGCTCGAACTCGTCCTGGTCCAGCCCTTCCTCTGCACCCACGAAGATCTGCTGGATCTCGGGCAGGGCTTCGCGCGCGATCCAGCCGATCCGGGTGGGGTCCACAGGCACGTTGCGCCAGCCGAGCACACGCTGGCCGTGGGCGGCCACGGCACGCTCGACCGCCTCGACTTGGAAACGGCGTTCCTCCGCGTCCCGCGCCAGGAAGATCAGGCCTGACGCATAGGCCCCGGGCGAAGGCAGCCCGAAGCCGAGCCTCCTGGCCTCCTTGCGCAAAAAGGCGTCGGGCATCTGCAGCAGTAGGCCGGCTCCGTCTCCGGTATCGGGATCCGAGCCCGTGGCACCGCGGTGGGTGAGGTTGACCAGCACCTGGACGCCGCGCCGCACGACATCGTGCGACTTCTCGCCACGGATATTCGCGACGAAACCCACACCGCACGCGTCGTGCTCGAAGCTCGGATCGTAAAGACCCTGGCGGGGCGGCAATCCGGGGGGTCGGGTCATCGGGACGTCCTCCTAGATCCTCACGCGTGCGGTTCTGCGCGGGGCAGCCGCGGGCCGGACGGGCGTCGGCGTGTCTGCCTCGCCCCGTCCGCTCCTTCGAGCGGGATGCGCGGACGCTCGGCCCGGGTGGAAAGCACGATCATGGTCTCCGTGCGGTTCACGCCCTCGATCGAGCGCACCCGGTCAATCAGCTCCTCAAGCGTTTCCGTGCTCTCGGTCTTCACCTTGAGCATGAGCGTGTGCTGGCCGGTCACGTGGTGACATTCGAGTACGTCGTCGAGACCTTCGATTTCGCGTTCGAAGGAATCGATCGCCCGGGGATGGCCAATCGCAACGCCGATGAAGGCCGTGACATCCAGGCCGAGCTTGCGGCCGTCGAGGAGTGCCACGTAGCCGGTCACGATTCCCGCTTGTTCGAGCTTGTGGATGCGCTCGGTGACCGCGGGCGCCGAGAGCCCGACCTTCTCGCCGATCGCTGCGAGGGGTCGCTTGCAGTTCTCCTGGAGCAGATCGAGGATGCGCAAATCAGTCGCATCTAGCTCCACGTCCAGCGCGGGTCGCTCGCTCCTCATCATTCCTGCCACCCCTCCCGGCTCCTGCTCGAGGGCCGGGGTTGGGAGAAGATCATTAGGCGAATCCCCATCTTGACCGAATGAATAGGGGATGTCGACGCCCCGCGTCAAGGGAAAACTTCGGCACAGGGCGGCCTGGCCTGGGCTCGTTAAGAGCGGGGCAAAAGCCGGCGCAGGCGATCGGGGGTGTTGGTGAAGATCCCGTCGACCCCAAGCTCGAGGAAGTGCCGGAGCCGGGTCTCCTCGTCCACGGTGAACACATGGACGTCAAGCCCTGCCTCGTGGGCATGGCCGATGAACTCCGGGGTCGCCACGGAGTGTTCGGGGTTTACGGCTTCTGCGCCAAGGCGAGCCCCACGTAGGAGCGCGCCCTCGGGCAGCTTGCGAGACACGAGAAGCGCGATCCGCGCCGCGGGACAAAGGGCCCGTAGGCGCCCCAGCACGGGGTCGAAGAAGGAGGAGAAAAGTGTCCGATCGAGCAGCCCGCGCCGCACCACGGCGTCAAGCGTTTTGGCTTCGAGGCCATTGTACTCGGCGTGCACCGCCCGCTTGAGCTCAAGGTTGAACGGGATCCGCGAGCCGAAGCGGTTGAGGACCTCGTCGAGGGTCGGGATGCGCTCCCCCCCACCCGCGTCAAGCGCGCGGAGCTCCGCGAGGCTCGCTTCGGCAATCTCTCCGTGGCCGCCGAGGCCCGCGAGGAGCTCGTCGTGGGCCACCACGACCACGCCATCCCGGCTCATGTGGAGGTCAATCTCGATCATGTCGGCCGCCTGCTCGAGAGCGAGGGCGTAGGCGGAGAGCGTATTCTCGGGCCGGTATGCCGAGGCTCCGCGGTGGGCGATGACGAGGGTTGGACGACCGGTCCGCGTCACGCCTGTTCCCAGGCCCGCGCTCGCTCGACGGCACGTCGCCAGCCGGCTTGGAGCCCGTCCCGCTCGGTCTGCTCCATGCCTGGCTCGAAGACCGTACCCTCGCGAGGCGCCGCCGCCACGGCGCGGCGGTCTTTCCAGACGCCCGCCGCGAGGCCCGCGAGCGCGGCCGCCCCGAACGCGGTGACCTCAAGCACGCGGGGTCGCCACACCGGAGTGCCGAGCAAATCGGCTTGGAATTGCATCAGGAAGTCATTGCGTGAGGCGCCGCCATCGACACGCAGCAGCGGAGGACGCAGACCGGAATCGTTGATCAGGCATTCGATCACGTCGCGCGTCTGGTAGGCGATCGCCTCGAGGGTGGCGCGAATGACATGCTCGCGACTTGTGCCGCGCGTGATCCCCACCATGATGCCGCGGGCGCGCTCGTCCCAGTAAGGGGCGCCGAGGCCCACAAAGGCCGGCACTACGTACACGCCACCCGTGTTGGCTACGCTGCGCGCCGCCGCCTCCGTCTCTGCCACATCGGCCACGATCCGTAGGCCATCGCGCAGCCACTGCACCGCGGCCCCCGCGACGAAGACGCTGCCCTCAAGCGCGTACTCGACCTTTCCCCCGAGGCTCCACGCGATCGTGGTCACGAGCCCGCTCTTCGATGCAGGCGCAGACGGGCCGGTATTCATCAACAGGAAGCAGCCCGTGCCGTAGGTATTCTTCGCGGTGCCCGGCTCAAAGCAGCCTTGACCAAAAAGCGCGGACTGCTGGTCACCAGCCATACCCGCGATGGGAATCTCGGCGCCAAGCCACTCGGCGTCGCACAGCCCGAAGACACCGCTCGAATCCTGAACCGCAGGCAGCATGGCGCGCGGGATCTGGAGCTCGCGCAGCAAGAGGTCGTCCCAGTCGCCACGGTGCACGTTGTAAAGCATCGTGCGCGAGGCATTCGACGGCTCTGTGGCATGGACGCGGCCTTTGGTCATCCGGTGGAGTAGCCACGAGTCCACCGTGCCGAAGGCGAGCTCACCCCGCTCTGCGCGCGCTTGGGCGCCTGGGACGGCATCGAGGATGAAGCGGACCTTGGTGGCGGAGAAGTAGGCGTCGATCACAAGCCCGGTGCGCGCACGCACCTCGCCTTCGAGTCCCCGCATACGCAGCGCGTCGCAGATCGGCACCGTCTGGCGCGACTGCCAAACGATCGCGCGGTGGATGGGCTCTCCCGTGGCGCGATCCCACACGACAGTGGTTTCGCGCTGGTTCGTGATCCCGATCGCAGCCACCTGTTTTGCGGAGACGCCGGCGCGCGCGAGCGCGTCCCGGGCCGCGAGCAGCTGGCTCGACCAGATCTCGCCGGGATCGTGCTCCACCCAGCCTGGCTTCGGAAAATACTGGGGAAACTCGTGCTGGGCGGCTGCCACGACGGCCCCCGCCGGGTCGAAGACGAGTGCCCTCGACGACGTCGTGCCTTGGTCGAGCGCGAGGACGACGCTCACGCGTCTCCCACGCGCTCGTCGAAGAGAGCGGCCACGAACTCCTCGGCGGAAAAGTCCCGCAGGTCCTCGACCCCTTCTCCGACCCCCACAAACTTCACAGGGATCCCGAGCTCATCGGCAAGGCCGACGATCACCCCGCCTTTTGCGGTGCCATCGAGCTTCGTGAGTGCGAGGGCCGTGACACGCGCCGCGTCGGTGAAGACCCGGGCCTGCGAGAGCGCGTTTTGTCCCGTGTTTGCGTCGAGCACGAGCAGGCTCTCATGGGGCGCCCCCACGACCTCGCGCTCCATTACGCGCACGATCTTCTTGAGCTCCTCGAGCAGGGGAAGCTTCGTCTGCAAGCGCCCGGCGGTGTCGATGATGGCGACGTCCGCCCCGCGCGCGATCGCTGCCTTGAGCGTGTCAAACGCTACGGCCGAAGGATCCGCGCCAGGACGTCCGGCGATCACGCTGGCTCCCGCGCGTTCGCCCCAGGCCTGAAGCTGCTCGATCGCAGCCGCCCGGAACGTGTCGCCCGCGCCAAGCACGACCTTGCGGCCCATCGCGACATGGCGCGCGGCGAGCTTGCCGATCGTCGTGGTCTTGCCTGAACCGTTCACGCCCAGGACAAGGATGACGTGCGGCTTTGCCGCGGTGGCGAGCGTGCTGCCCGCCGCCGGCTCGACACGGCGCAGTTTCTCGAGGATGGCGCGGCGAAGGATGCCCCGCACGGCGTTTAGATCCCCACCGCCGGCCTGCTGACGCACGCTCTCAAGCAAGCTTTCCGCCGTCTTCACCCCGAGGTCTGCGGTGAAAAGCAGCGACTCGAGCTCGTCGAGGAGAGCGGCGTCGAGCTTGCGCCCGCCGATCATTCCGTCGATCCGTCCGATGAGCGCTTGGCTGGTACGGGCCAGCCGCTCGCGCAGACGGCCTGGGCGGACTCGGAGTGAATCTGTGGAGCGCGCTGCAGGCGCGCGAAGGGCGCTCTCCACAACCCCTTCGGCTGCGCCTCGGGCCGGCGCACCTTCCGCAGCAGGCGACAACGTACGGGGTGTGGGAGCCGCGGCCGGCGCGCGAAGTGCGAGGTATGCCAGGGCGATCACGAGGGGGAGCGCGAACGCCGCTCCCAGAGCCAGCGCGGGATGCGCCTGGGCAAACGCAACGAAGGGAGAAAGCATCGTCAGGGGGGTCGCGCTCTCGGCCATGGGCGCCGGAGCATACCGCGACTCGCCCTATCGTCCTGCGGCAGCGCGGGCGTGCGCCCGCGCTTCGGACACGATGAACAGCCGCTCTTTGTTCCGCAGACGCCCGACGGTCCCTACCTTGATGCCCGCGGGGTTGAAGATTCCGATGCGTGCCCCGATGTAGCGGGGAAAGTCGACCTCCACGACCTCCACGTGGCCGCGCCGCGAGAGCAAGGCCTCCATCTGCGCACGGCTCACATATCCCTCGTCGTTGAACGAGACGACGAGGTGCGGAGCCCGCACGGCATCGATGAGTGAGCCGAGCGCCGCATGGATGCGCCGGCGAGAGTTGAAGTCACTGCGGTAGGCCTTGCACCCGACGCGTTTGCACGCAACGCCGTATGCCTCGGGCTTGTCCCAACGTACGAGCGTCTCCCACACGTGATAGTTGCCGAGATAGCTGTGCTGATTGTAGGGCGGATCGAGGTAGGCGACGTCTGCCTCGAAGGCACGCGCGGCATCGCAAGCGTCTAAGCAGAAGGCCCTGCCCTCGCCCGGCAGGACCTCTGGCATGCGCAGCTCGAGGTCATGGAGTGCCCGGGGCGCCCACGCCTTCAAGTACGCCATCTGCACGCCGGTCGTGGAGTCGACACGATCGGCGGCCTCCATGAGCGCGGTGAGAAGCACAGCCTCGAGGTCCGGCTCGAAGGACCCCTTGGCGATGGCCTCTCGAATGGCGTCGACGCGTGCACCGTTGCGCGGGTGGAAGAAGCGGGCCCGTTCACAGAAAGTCTCGGTGAAGTATCCAGGCCTCGGCGGCAACGCTGCGAGCTCGCGGATCAGGCGTTGACCCTCGTCCCACACCCGACGCCGGTCGGCTTGCACGTAGCAGCGCGCGAGCACGTGGGCGTAGGCATTGTGATCGTTGGCGAGAACCCGAAAGCCTGCGCGTTTCAGCGCATGACCCACACGAGAGGTTCCGGAAAAGAGGTCGAGCACGGTGCGGGCGCCAGGGAAAGCCGAAACCGCGGCCACGATTCGGGGGACCAAGACGCGCTTCGAGCCGATGTACTTGACCATCTCACCCGCGCTGGCGGCGTCAGTGGAGCTCGACGGAGACGAGCTTGCTCACGCCCTTCTCCTCCATGGTGACGCCGTAGAGCAGGTCGGCGACTTCGATCGTTCGCTTGTTGTGGGTGACGATCAAGAATTGCGACTCCTTGGCGAGCTCTTTCACGATCTCGTTGAAGCGTCCCACATTGGCATCGTCGAGGGCAGCGTCGACCTCGTCCAGCAAGAAGAAGGGCGATGGCCGCACCTGGAAGACCGAAACCAGGAGCGCCACGGCCGTGAGAGTCTTCTCTCCTCCCGAGAGCGCGTTCACGTTCACCACGCGCTTGCCCGGCGGAGACGCCATGATCTCGATCCCCGCCTCAAGCACATCCTCTTCATCGGTGAGCTGGAGCTTGGCCTTGCCGCCTCGGAAAAGCCGGGGGAAGTTCTCCTGGAAGCGCAGGTTCACGGCTTCAAAGGTCTCACGGAAGCGCTTGCGACTCGTGCGGTTGATGCGCTGGATCGCCTCCCGCAACGCCGTCAGGGTGCTCTCAAGATCGCTCTTCTGCTCGGAAAGGAACTGGAAGCGCTCCGCCAGTTCCTCATGCTCTTCGATCGCTCCCAGGTTGACTTCGCCGAGCGCCTCGATGCGACCGCGCACGTCCTCGAGGCGGGCGCGGCGCTCGTTGCGCACAAGCGCCAGCAGCTCCGTGACAGCGCGCGGCGTCAGCGCTGCCTCCTCCTCAGCCCCCTCCCCCTCGGCCGTTCCCTCCCCTTCGCCCGGCAGAGCAGGCGCTTCCTGGGGATCCAGGAGCGCGGGCTCCGGGGTGGCGTCCGCGAACGGTGGCGTCCAGCCCTTGAGCTCGATCCCCCAGCGCGCACGCACCGCTTCCTCGAGGTGCGAAAGGCGCATCTCGGATTCCCGCAGCTCGAGCTCGGCGCGGGCGGTCTCATCGCGACGTTCCGTCGCCTCGCTGCGGAGCCCCCGCAGTTCCGCTTCGAGTCGTTGCACGCGGAGCGCTTCCCGTTCATAGGCCTCGCGCTTCTCTTCGCTCGAAGCCCGCGCAATCTCCTCCTCGCGCAGACGCTCCGTCAGCGCCGTTGAGGCCGCTTGAATCGTGGCAAGCAGCGCGTCGCGACGGGCCTCTCCGGCGACCGTCTCCGCTTTTCGACGCTCGATCCAGTCCTTTGTCTCCCGCGCGCCCGTGCGGGCTCGGCGCTCGGCCTCGCGCAGCGCGTCCCGGCGCTCGAGGCGGCTTGCGTGCTCGACGCGGCGGGCGGCGAGCGCGGCCTGCTCTCGCGCCAGTTCGCGTCCGGCTTGGCCCATGCGGAGGACCAACGCTTCGAGGCCACGCTGGCGCTCGGAACGCTCCCGGCGCGTCTCTTCGAGGGCTCCGCCGAGGCGCTGCGCTTCGAGTGCGCGTTGCTCGGCTTCGTCTACGAGCTCGGCGCGTTCCGCGACGCGTCCATCATGCGCCACCGCGAGTGTCTTCACGCGGTCGCGCGTGCGCTCGAGATCCTTTTCATGGTTTGCCACCGCGAGGGCAGCGGTGTGGTGCCGGTTGCGCAGGTTCTCGCGTTCATCGTTCGCGGCGGCTTCCTCGAGTTCCGCCGCCACGCGCGCCGCTTCTCGCAGCGCGACCCCGCGATCGAGCTCGGTCACTTCCTGTTCGAGCTCCCTCACCTCGCGCACCCGAGAGAGAAGGCCGCTCTGCGAAGCCTCGGCGCCACCGCGCACGACACCGTCGGGCGACAGGAGGTCGCCCTCCGGCGTCACGAATACGGCCGGCAGCCTCCCCGTACCGTAGAGCGCCACCGCCTCGCGCAGATCATCGACCAGGTTCACGCCGCCGAGGAGCGTGCGCGCGATGCCCTCAAACCCCGGCCGCACCCGCACGCAGTCGAGCAGGGACCGCCCGAGGGGCACGAACCCGACGGGAGTGGCCTCCAGGCGGGGCTCCACCACGAAGACACCTCGACCGGCCTTTGCCGAGCGCAGCGCATCGATCGCCGCGAGGGCGCTCGTCAGGTCACGCACGACCAGGGCTTCGGCGCGTTCGGCGAGGACCGCTTCGACGGCTCGCTCGTAGGGGCGATCAACCTCGAAAAGGTCACGCGCGAGCGCCCGCAGACCCAAAGCCGCCCGGGTCGCCTCGTCGCGTTCCAAGAGATGGCGCGAGGCCACTCCGAGATCCTCACGCCGGTCGATCACCTCGCGCAAAGACGCCAGCCGCGCCCGCCGCGTCTCGCGGTGCTCGCGCGCCTCGCGCAAGGACTCGGCGGCTTCGCGCGCGCGACGGCTCGCCTCTTCGCTACGCGCCTGTGCCGCACGCAGTGCGCCCATGAGGCGATCCCGCTCCGCCAGCAGGTTGCGCAGCCCCTCGGCCAGGGTCTGCTCGGCGAACTTGGCCTGGGTCTCTTCAGAGCCATGCAGCTCGAGACCCTCGTCGGCACTACGGATCCATCGGTCGATCTCGGCGCGGCGGTCTTCCAGCGCCGCCAGCCGGTCTTCCGCGCGCGCAAGGCGCGTCAGTGCATCCACGAGTGCCGCATTGGCAGCGTCGCGTTCTCGCTCCAAGACGCGGAAGGCGTCCTCCGCCTGTCGCGTCGCGGCCTCCGCGGCTCCGATTGCCACGGCCTCCGCGTCGAATCCCGCTTCGAGGGCGCGAAGCTCGTCGCCGGCGCGCTCGGCTTCTGCCTCGGCGACCGCGAGCTGCTCGCCGAGCGTCCCGAGCTCCTCGCCGCGGACGGCGTTCATTTCGGCCAGCGCGCCGCGCTCCCGGGACTCATAGTCGATGCGACTCTCGAGCTGCTTGATCTCGCCTCGAAGCGAGACCAGCACCTCGTTTCCTTGGTTCACCACGCGCTCACGTTCGCCAAGTTCGAGGCGCGCCGCCTCGAGGGCGAGCTCACGCTCGGAAACGCGGGCGTCGAGTACAAGACCCTGGTCCCGCAGCGACGCGAAGCGGCGGCGCAGGTCGTCGATCTGCGCCAGGAAGTCGCTGCGATCATCCGCGGCCAGGGAAAGTTCCAGCAGCCGCTGCGTCTCTCGCAGTCGCTTGTAGCGCGCCGCCTTTTTGGCCTGTCGCTCGAGGGTCCCGATCTGCCGCCGGATCTCACCCAGCACATCACTCACGCGCACGAGGTTCTGTTCCGTGGCTTCGATCTTGCTCTCCGCCTCGCGGCGGCGCGCCTTGTACTTGCTGATGCCTGCGGCCTCTTCGATCAGATAGCGTCGATCCTCCGGCTTCGCGGAGACGATGCCGGCGATCTGGCCCTGCTCCACGATCGTGTAGCCCCGCGTTCCGATGCCCGTGTCGCGGAAGAAATCCTGCACGTCGCGCAAACGGCAGGGCACTTTGTTGATGAGATATTCGGATTCCCCCGAGCGATAGATGCGGCGTGCGATCTGGATCTCGGAGAACGATGCGTAGGCCGGCGGGGCGGCGCCTTCCGCGTTGTCGAAGGAGAGGACGACCTCGGCCATGCCAATCGGGGCGCGCGCGTCGGACCCCGCGAAGATCACGTCCTCCATCCCCTTGCCACGCAGCCGCCGGGGGGACTGCTCACCCATCGCCCAGCGCATCGCGTCGACCACGTTCGACTTGCCGCAGCCGTTCGGACCCACGATGGCCGTGATTCCCGGGCGGAAGTGGAACAGCGTCTTTTCGATAAACGACTTAAAGCCGTGAATCTGGAGTGACTTGACGCGCACCGGGAACCCCCACCGCGTGGCTTGCGGCCCGTCCTGCCCTGTTCATGCTCGTGCGGACTCTCCGCTCGTCCGAGGCACACGAAGGCCGCCGGCAACCCGACTGCGAGCGCCCACAGAGGATGGGGGGTGCGATTTAGGTACCACCCCGCGTGGGGGGTTGGCAAGGACAAGAAGCCCGCGCACCGGCCCCCGACCCGGCGCTTCCAGCTGTCGCGGCGACGACTTGCGGCCGAAGCGCAGCCGACATCCGCAAAATGCCACTGCCACCCCCAAGGGCGCCTTGCCGGGCAGGCAGTCTACGCCCTAGGCCGCGCCCCCTCCCGCACCGGCGGCGGCCGCAGGGGGTGTCAGCGCCGGCCCCTCTTGCTGGCGGTATTGGAGCTGGTAGAGGCGGTGGTATACGCCCCGGCGGGCGAGCAGCACCTCGTGGCTGCCTTCCTCCACGATCCGGCCCTTGTGGAGAACGAAAATGCGGTCGACGTCCTGGATCGTCGAGAGGCGGTGCGCGATCACGAGCGCGGTCCTTCCCTCCCAGAGGCGGCGCAGCGCCTTCTGAATCAGGGCCTCCGTCTCTGTGTCGATGGAGCTCGTGGCCTCGTCGAGCACGAGCACGTCCGCGCCGTGGGCAAGGGCCCGCGCAAATGACAGGAGCTGGCGCTGGCCGGAGGACAGGTTCGTGCCCCGCTCCCGGAGCTCGGTGTCATAACCCTTCGGGAGGAGCTCGATGAAGCGATGGGCCTCGACCGCCCGGGCCGCCGCTTCGATGGTGGCGCGATCCACGTCCTCACGGCCGAGGCGGAGATTGTCGGCGACGCTTCCACTGAACAGGAAGACGTCTTGGAGCACCATCGCGACCCGCCGCCGCAGTTCCGCCTGCGGGAGATCGCGCAGGTCGAAGTCGTCGAGCAGCACCTGGCCGCGCGACACCTCGTAAAGGCGGGTGAGGAGCTTGATGAGCGAGGTCTTGCCCGCACCCGTGGCACCCACAAAGGCAACGCGTTCCCCAGGCTCCACGCGAAACGAGATGTCCCGCAGCACCCAATCCTCGCGCTGATAGGCGAACCACACGTTGCGGAACTCGACGGCACCGCCACGACCCCCATGAACCGGTCGAACCGGCGCCACAGGCGCGACGGGATCGACAATCCGGGCGCCGTATCGAGCAGCTGGAAGATGCGCTCGCAGCTCGCCATGGATGACTGCATGACCGAATACTTGGCCGAAAGATCGCGGAGCGGAAGGAAAAAACGACGCGTCCAATCAATGAAGACGTAGAGTGTGCCGATCGCCACCACGCCCGCCGCCACGAGGCCCGCGCCGTACGAGATCACCACCGCGACAGAGATCCCACCGGCGGCCTCGACCACTGCAAAGAGCGCCGAGTCATAGCGAATCGAGTTGTACCAGGCATCGCGATGTTCGGCGTTGATCCGCGCGAAGTCGCGCAGGTTGCGCTCTTCTCGTGCGAAAAGCTGCACGACCTTCATGCCCGTCACCGTTTCCTGCAAGACCGCGTTGATCCGCGCAATGCGCACGCGGACGGCGCGAAACGCGTCACGAACACGCAGGCGGAAGATGACGGTGGCTGCTGCGAGGAACGGCACCACGAGGAACGTCGCGAGGGCGAGCCGTGCATTCACCAGGAAGAGCACGACCGCGAAACCCACCATCTTGAGAAGGTCTGTCACGAGCGCAACGATTCCCGCGGAGAACATCTCGGCCACATTCTCCACGTCGTTTGTCGCGCGGGTGACGAGCCGACCGACGGGGTAGCGGTCGAAGAAGCCGAGGTGGAGTCGCAGGATGTGCCGGAAGACATCGCTGCGCAGGTCGCGCATCGCGGACTGCCCTGTCCACGACATCACCATTGCGTGAACGAACTGCAGCAGCGCCCCAAGCATCATCGTCGTCAGGTAGAGACCGGCAAGCCAGACGAGCGGCGCCACGCCGCTCGGCGGGCGAAGGAGCCAAGTCCCGTGCTCGGCCGCCGCTGGGGCCGCTGCTCGGGCCAGCGCATCCCCACCGACCGCAGGAGCGATCACTCGATCGATCCCGGTCTTCACGATCCAGGCAGGAGCGAGCTCGAGGACGAACATCGGAAAAACCAGGAACAGGGTGAGAACGACCTGGCCGCGGTAGCGCCGCACATACGGCCATAGCCGACGGAAAAGGCGCGCATCATACGCCTTGCCGAGGGCTTCTTCCTCGTGGATCGCAGCCAGCGCACCGCCGGGCGGCGCGCTCACGCGACGGCCTCGACATCGGCAAGCTCTTGTTCGAGGGCCTGATCGCGCGCGAGTCGGGCGTAGAGTCCGCCCGCGGCGACGAGCTCGTCGTGTGACCCGCGCTCGCGGATCATGCCCTCCTCGAGCACGACGATCTGGTCGCAGTCCCGCACGGTGCTCACACGGTGCGCAATGATCACCACCGTGCGACCCTCGAACATTTCGGAAAGACCACGCTGGATGGCCGCTTCCGTCTCCGCGTCGACGCTCGAAAGCGTATCATCAAGAATCAGAATGCTGGGGCGGAGCGCAAGTGCGCGCGCGAGTGCCGTACGCTGGCGCTGCCCCCCGGAAAGCATCACTCCCCGCTCGCCCACGATCGTCTCGTAGCCGTGCGGGAGTTCTGCGACGTCGCGAGCGAGCTGCGCACGACTCGCAGCGTCGGCGACCGCGACGGGATCCACCTCCGCAAGGCCGTAGGCCACGTTCTCCGCGAGCGACATGGAGAAAAGGAACGAGTCCTGCGGGACCATGGCGATGCTGCGGCGCAGCGTGTGAAGCGGGATGCGGTTCACGTCGATCCCGTCCAGGAAGAGCTGGTGATCCTCGACTTCGAAGAGCCGCGGAATCACTGAAGCGAGCGTGGTCTTGCCTGCCCCGACGGGGCCCACCACCCCGAGACTCGTACCCGCAGGAACGCGCAGGGAGATGTCCCGCAGCGCGGCCATACGCCGGCCGTCCGGATAGTGAAAGGTGAGGTGCCGGAACTCGATCTCGCCACGCAGGCTCTTGATCGGCACCGGTTCTCTGTGATCCGCGATCGAGGGCTCCACCGAGAGCACCTGGTCGATCCGCTGCATCGACGCCGCTCCGCGTTGCACCAGCGACCAGACCCAACCCATCATGAAGGTCGGGAACGTCATCTCATAGACGTACATCGCGAAGGTGAAGAGATTCGGGATGGTCATGCGCGCGTGAATGGCTTCGTTACCACCCACGAGCAACACGACACACATGGCCGCTCCAGGAAGAAGAGAAACCACGGCAGGCATCGAGGCGTTCGCCCGTACGAGAGCAAGCTGGCGGCGGTAGAGCTCGCGGTTGGTGACGTCGAAGCGGCGCTCGCTCGCCTTCTCCATGGCGTATGCCTTCACGACTGCGATCCCCGAGACGCTCTCCTGAAGACCATTCGAGAGCTCGGCGAGCCCTTCCTGGAGCGCCAAGTTCGAGCGGTGGAGCGTGCGTCCGAAGCCGCGTGCAATCAGGACGAAGGCGGGGTACGGAAGCATGACCAGGATCGCGAGCTTTGCGTTGATCGCGACCATGGCAGTGAGGAAGGAGGCGATCAGGATCGGCGTCTGAAGAACGCTGAGCAGCCCCGGTCCGAGCAGCATTCGGACGGAACCGAGGTCGTTGACGCAGCGGCTCATGAGATCACCCGTGCGCCAGCGGAAGTAGAAGGACTGGGGCAGGCGCTGCAGGTGAGCAAACAGATCGTTGCGCAGCTCGTATTCGATCTCGCGAGCCGCATTGAACACGAGGGTGCGCGACCAATAGCGCAATCCGCCGCGCAGCAGCGTGACGATCAGGAGCCACAGGCAGCGCTTCGTGAGCTCGTGGGCCGGCAGACCGGCGCGGGCTGCCGCGAGCGCGAACCCTACGAGCAGCGGTCCTGCAACGGACGTCCCGACGTAGCCGAGCGTAGAGATCATCCAAACGAGGTACGTGCCCCGATTGTGCGCGGCGTAACGCAGGAGGCGCCGCAGCCCCGGTCGCGCGGCGAGCGACACGAGGCCGTCCGATCGCCCAAGACCCGCTTGCTGCCCCTGCGGCCCCGCCATCATCACGAACGCGACGCCTCAGAGGTCGTTCCGGCCGCGGCGGCAGCGCGCGGGATGGCCCGTTCCGTCTGGTAGTACCAGGCGGCGATGCGGGCCCGGTCCAAGCCGCAGGCCCAGGCCGCAGTGGCCGCCCAGTTGCGGAGCATCGTGCGCAGCGGGCCGTGTCGGAGGTACCGGCGAGGTGAGGTCAGCGCTGGAAGGGCAAGGCACTCGATCCGTCCGTAACGCCTCATCGCCGACACCAGATCGAGATCCTCCATGATTGGCACCTGCGGCACTCCGCCCATGGCCTCGAGGGCGCTGCGCCGAACGAACAAGCCCTGGTCCCCGTAGGGCCAGCCAAGGAGCGCGACCCGCAGCCGCGCCCCCCATTCGACGAAGGCAAGTGCGAAGCCAAGACGCTGTCCCGGCACCCGTTCGAAGCGGAAGCCGAATGCGCCGCACGAGACGTCGGGCTTGGAGAGTGTGGCCTCGACCGCAGGGCGCCAACGCTCGGGCAGCAGCGTGTCGGCGTGGAGGAAGACCAGGACCTCGCCCCGTGAGGCCTCCACCCCGGCTGCCAGCTGGCGCGCGCGCCCTCGCTCTGCAACGAGGACCCGGGCGCCGGCAGCCGAGGCGCGTTCCCGTGTGGCATCGCCGCTCCCACCGTCCACCACCAAGACTTCGGCCCCACCTGCGAGCGCGCGCCGAACGGTCCGCTCAATACACCCGCCCTCATCGAGAGTCGGGATCACGACGGAAAGCTCCACCTATTCACTGTAACGTACCGCTCCAAGCCACGCGGCCCGCCGGGCTCGGCGCCGCTTTGCCATGTCCGCTCTGCATTGACAGGGATCGCTCCGCCTCGGTATTCATCGCCCGTGCCGACTCCCCGATCACCCAAGCCCCCCAAGCAGCCTGCCCCTCAGACGCCCGCCGATGCCAAGAGCGCTCCGAGCTACGCGCGCGCTGGCGTCGACCTCGACCACGACGAGGGCTTTGTCGAAGAGATCAAGGAGATCGCCAAGCCGACCTTCCGGCCGGAGATCCTCTCGTCGATCGGCGGCTTCGCGGGCCTGTTCAAGACGCCGGACCGGTATCGCGATCCGGTCCTCGTGGCGAGCACGGACGGCGTCGGCACCAAGCTCAAGCTCGCTGCGCGCATGCGCCGATACGACACGATTGGCATTGATTGCGTCGCCATGGTCGTGAACGATCTCATCGTTCAGGGCGCCGAGCCCCTGGTCTTCCTCGACTATCTCGCGATGGGCGAGCTCGACCGAAAAATCGCCGGCGAGGCGCTGCGCGGTGTCACGGAAGGATGTCGCCGCGCCGGCTGTACGCTGCTTGGGGGAGAGACCGCCACGATGGCTGGGTGCTATCCGCCGGGAGAGCTTGAGCTCGTGGGCTTCGGTGTGGGAGTGGTCGAGCGGGACAAGGTGATCGACGGCTCGACCGTGCGTGAAGGCGATGCTCTCGTGGGGATCGCATCGAGCGGCTGCCACAGCAACGGTTACTCGCTCATCCGACAGATCCTCGAGCAGGGGGAGGCGTCCAAGGCGCTCGATTTCTTTGGCGAGCACCCCGAGCTCAACACTTCCCTCGCCGGCGCTTTGCTCACGCCGACGCGCATCTACGTGAAGCCGCTTCTCAACCTGCTTCGGGACTTTACGGTGAACGGGATGGTTCACATCACAGGGGGGGGCTTCGCGGGGAACGTGCCGCGAATTTTGCCAAAGGGTGTGCGCGCGCGGATCGATGCCGCCTCTTGGCCACGGCCTCCCATCTTTGGCGTGCTTCAGCGTCATGGTGAGATCGCCGAGAACGAAATGCTTCGCGTGTTCAACTGTGGAATCGGAATGGTCCTCGTCGTTCCGCGCGAGCAGGTTGAGGACATTCAGCAGCGACTTCATTCCCTCGGAGAGCGGAGCTACCGGATCGGCGAGGTCGAGCGGAAGGCGCCCGAGGATCCGCCGCTGCTTTTTGGCCCCCTCTCCACCCCGAACGCCCCTCGGGCGTCGCGCGTGCGCTGATGCGAGGGATCGGCGCACCGAGCTCCACGGCTGGCCTTCGGGCTCGGCGCTGGGACGCCATCATTCTGGGTGGCGCGCTGCCAGGGCTGATCGCCGCTGCGCGACTCGGCATGGACGGTCAGCGCGTCTTGGTCGTGGAGGAGGAAGCGGCGGCACGCAGACACCCTGCGCTCCGCGAGCCGTTTCATCTCGCGGGCGGAGGCAGCGGCGGCATCCTCGACGCATGCCTGCGAACCCTCACCGTCCCTCTGATCGATCGAAAGAAGATTGAAGCCGATCCGATCGCCTACCAGCTTGTGCTCCCGCATGCGCGCATGGACATTGGCGAGCCCCAAGCCACCGCCGAGGAGCTCGTGTGCTGGGGGTTCGCGAAACCCGAGGAAGCGCGAGAGCTTGTGCGTGCGCTGCTGGAGGCGGCGGCCGCCGAGCGCGCCGCGATGCTCGAGGCCTCGGTGGTGCGGGCCGGGGGTCTTCGGGCGCTTGCCCGCGGCACCAGCACGCCACGGCCGGCGCGCCACGGGCGCGGTCTCCCCCTGGAAGTGGCCTCACCGAGCCCAGCCCTCGCCCCCGTGCTCGACGCCCAGGTGCGTGCGCTCTCACAACTCGCAGAGGCGACTCCGCCGCCCGAGGCCCGGGCTCGGCTTCTCGGCAGCGCGCTAGAGGGTGGTTCCGCGTTCTTGCCCACCGCGGAGGGCGAACTCCGTGGCCTCCTGCGCCGTCGGGTCCAGGCCCTATTCGGAGAGTTTCGGCAAGTCAGCGGCCGATTCCAGCTCGTGGCCATGGGCAATGCTCCAGGAATCGCGGTGGAGGGATCGCACGACGTCTGGCTGGGCCGCGTTTTGATCGTGAACGCCCCGCGCAGCGCGCTCGCAGCGGCGCTGGCCGATGCGGCGGGCGGTGCCCCCTCCTTTTTGGACGGGCCTCCCCCCACAAGGCGCCGGGCTTGTATCCTCTTGCGAGGACGCCGCTCGGTGTTGCCGGAGGGCATGGCACGGCGGGTCGTGTGCGTTCGCGACCTCGGCCAACCCAGCGATGGGACGAATGTGGTGACGCTGTGTGTCCATCCCTCGCCGCAAGGGAGTGACGTCGTGGATCTCGTGGGCTCCGCCATCGTGCCCCAGGCCTTCTCGAGCGCAGCAGAGGACCAGATCGAGGTCACGGTGCGCGCCCTGATGCCGTTTTCCGAGGCTGTCCTGCGGCGTGAGCCCATCCGAGCGGTGCAGTGGGATGAGGACTGGCCCGGCGACCCTGCCCTGGGAGAGGGCTGGCCCGGAGACGCGGAGATCCGCGTCTCCTCACGCCCCCCCATCTACGTCCTTCCCCGGGAGAGCGTGGCCTCCTTGGGCTTCGAGGGAGACGTGCTTCTCGGGTGGCGCGCAGGGGACGCGATTCGAGCCGACGTCTCCTAGCCGCGGGTTGCTCGCCCCCCCGGCCTGGGCTAAACCCCCGCTGTTGCTGGGGTCGGCCGCCAACGCCGCCCCCCGGCCCCCCCTTAGGACGCACCGGTTTTAAGCGAGGACGCCATGGCTCAGATCTGCGACGTCTGCGGCAAGCGCCCGTCCACGGGCCACAACGTCAGCCACTCCAACCGCAAGTCGCCGCGTCGATGGAACCTGAACCTGAAGGTGACACGCGCGCTCGTGAACGGTGCCGCCAAGCGGATCCGGGTCTGCACGCGCTGCATTCGCTCAGGCCGCGTGACAAAGGTCGCCTGACGCCGGGCCCGAAAGAAATCCCTTCGTCGCAGCGCTCCACCTTCGCGCTCTTCTCTCGCCTGCTCCGCTTCGCGCGCCCTTACGTCGGAGTGATTGCGCTCGCCCTGGCCTGCTCGCTCGCCTTTTCCGGCGCGCGAAACCTGCGCAACTATCTCATCAAACCGCTTCTTAACGAGGTGCTCGTACCCGCCCAGAGCTCCGCCTTGCCGTCGATCGGGTCCTCGATCTGGCCGTCCTTTTTCAGCGGCGGCGCGAAGAAGCTGCAAATCGCGCGCGCCGCACCGGCCTCGCCCGAGGAGGCGGAGGCCCGCGCTCGCCTGCAACAGAAGGTGCAAGGCCAGCTGCTCAAGATAGCTCTCGTAGGCCTGGTGCTGGTTCTGATCGTACCGATCGTGGAATTCGGGAAGAACTATCTGATTGAATACACGCTCGGCCGAATCCTCGTGGACATCCAGGCGACCGTCTGCAGCAAGCTCCTCACGCTGCCGCTCGGATTCCATCACGACACGACCCGGGGCGACACCATCTCTCGGACGCTGAACGACGTCGGGCGGGCGCACCGCTCTCTGGACGTTCTGTTCACGGACGTCATCCAATCCATCCTCGCCATCCTGGTCGGCGGGGCGATGCTGATCTCGATCTCCTGGCAACTCACATTGGTGTGTCTCGTGGTGCTGCCTCCGGTGCTGGTCATCGGCGGCGTCTACGGCGGTCGCATCCGCAAGAGGTCGCGGCGCCGCCAAGAGCGCATGGGGGGTGTGACGCAGCGGCTGCTCGAGATCCTCGCCGGAATCAAAGTGATCAAGGCGTTCCGTGCGGAGCGCGACGAGGAGCAATCGTTCCGACGAGAGAATCTGCATCTGTTCAAGTCGACGATGCGCGTCGTGCGAAACCGGGTCACTGCCAAGGCGCTGATGGAGGCGCTGAACAACGGCTTTGCGGTGGGGCTCATGCTGGTGGGGACGCTCCTCGTGGCGCACGGCTTGTGGGGACTCACCGTCGGCGATCTCGCGGCATTCTTGTTCGTGATGCAGGCGGCCTACGCACCCACCAAGGACCTCTCGAAGGGATGGACGGATCTCATGGATGCGTCGTCCTCCGCCGAGCGGTTCTTCGAGCTCATCGATGCGCCTTCGGAGACCCCGGATCCGACGGACGCCGTGCAGATCGATGGCGTTCATCACGGCATTCGCTTTTCCAAGCTCTCCTTCTCCTACGGCCGAGAACCTGTGCTCCAGGACTTCTCCCTCGAGGTCAAGGCGGGCGAAGTCGTCGCGATCGTGGGCCGGACGGGCGCGGGCAAGACCACGCTCGCCGACCTTCTGCTGCGCTTTTACGACCCGGACTCGGGTTCGATCGAAATCGATGGTGTCGACGTCCGGCGCATCTCCCGCGACTCGCTGCTCCAACACGTGGCGGTCGTCACGCAGGAGCCCTTCCTGTTTGCGGGTACCATCCGCGACAACATCCGCTACGGGCGTCGCGATGCCTCCGACGCGGACGTGCTTTCCGCCGCGGGAGTCGCACACGTCGACGAATTCGTCGACGCGCTACCAGACGGCTACGACACCCAGGTCGGTGAGGTCGGCGTGAAGCTCTCAGGCGGCCAGCGCCAACGGGTGACGATCGCGCGCGCCATTCTCCGGAACCCGGCGATCCTGATCTTCGACGAGGCCACGAGCTCGCTCGATGCGAAGAGCGAGCGCTACGTCCAAGAGGCAATCGACGCGCTGTTGGGCGGTCGCACGGTATTCGTGATCGCGCACCGACTCTCGACGGTCCGCCACGCCGACAAAATCGTCGTGCTCGAAAGCGGGACGGTGTCTCGTGTCGGCACGCACGAGGAGCTCATGGGGTCGGACAATCTCTACCGCGAACTCGTGGGACTTCAGACGCGCCAGGAATAGCCGCAGCCGGCGGGTGCGGCTCACGAAGACGGCGAAGCCGGGCCGAGCAACAGCAAGTCGTCGTCCAGCGGGCGCGGCCACTCGAGCACGATCTTCGCTCCCTCGGGCATCCCCCGCTGCTTGAGCCGCAAGCGCTGCACCATGAGGTAGGCACCGCGGTCCGCGTGCTCGGCCATGAAGCGCGAGGCCGATCCCGAGTCGACAAACTGGGGCACCACGTCGCGGCGAAGCACCCAGTTTGCGGCGAAGTCGATGCCGCCGTAGTCGGCGAGCGGCGCGTCGCCGACGAGCTGCCCCACGCGCTCGACAAAGCTGCGCGTCTCAAGGCTGGGTTCGAGGGCGGGCGCGAGCGCGCGGGCGCGGAACAGGGCATACGCGACCATCACAAGCGCAAGACCCAGGCCTCGGCGCTCGATGGTTGCGCCGCGGAGCATCTCGATCGAGCCGACCAAGCCAGCGATTGCGAAGGCCCCCGCGAGGGCGAGCAGACGTCCTTGAGTCAGGAGGGCAACCCTCCAGAACTCGACCCACCACTGCTTGCCCTGGATTGAGTCCGGCAGGAGCGCGGTCGGATCTTCGCCCGCAAAGGCGGCGATCGCACCCGCGAGCACAAGCACGGAACCCAGTACGCCTACCATTCCCCCGACCACGAGGAGGGGCTCCGTGAGCCACCAGCGCAGCCGCAACGGGCTTTGCGCGCTGGCGGGGCGGCGGCACAAGTCTGCAAAGAGTCGCCCCACGAGGAGAGCCCCTCCTGGAAAGAGCGGCAGCAGATAGAGCTGGCGCTTGGCCGGAAAAAACGAGAGCAGGACGTACGAGCCCACGAGCCACGCGAGCGGCAGAGCGTCTTCTCGTCTCACGGGACGCCGAAGGGGCCAGGGAAGCGCGGCGAACGCCGCTGGCAGAAACACCGTCCAGGGCAGGAACCGGGTTGGATACACGTGCGCATACATCGTCCAAGGCTGCACGTGGTCGACCTGCCCGAGCGGGTGTCCCACGGCATGGTGGAAGACGATGATCTCGAGATAGCCGGCTCCGGCATGCAGTCCGGCGGCGAGCAGCCAGAGCCCCGCGGGCGCAAGCGCAAGTGCGAGGGCCAAGGCCCAGGCTGGCGATGCGAGAGTTCGCGTGCGGCCCTCCAGGACCCGCGAAAGCACGACCGCGACCGCGGGGATGGCGAGCGCGATCGGGCCCTTCACCAGCACTCCAAATCCGGCAGAGAGGCAGCCCAGCGCAAAAAAGATCTTGGCGCGAGAGCCGGCGTTCGCGGACTCTTCGTCGCCCCGCACATAGAGATAGACCGCGAGGGTTGTGAAACCCGTGAGGAAGGCGTCGAGGTTCGCACGCCCCGTGAGGATGAAGAACATGGACGAGGTCGCGAGCACCACCACAGCGGCCAAACCACCGGCTTCCCCGTAGAAGCGGCGACCGATACCGAAGGTCGCGAGCAGCGCGATCGTCGAACCCAGCACCGAGGGCAGGAAGGAAGCAAGGGGGAGTTCTACACCGAGCCGCTGGGCGATCGCCGCTGCCCAAAAGAAGCCGGGCGGCTTGTCGCTGTACACGTGGTCATTGAGCCGCGGCACAAGCCAGTCACCTCCGGGTGAGGCCATCACGCGGCTTACCTCGGTGTAGCGGTGCTCGTCGATATGCACGCAGTCAGTACCGCTCGCCATGGCAAAGCAGAATGCCAGTGTGGCTGCGACGACACCCGCGGTTCGCCAGCCCTGCATGCCGGCCCCTTACTCCCCTAATCCGGATGACCGGGGCGCAGCGTCACGGGGAAGCAGCGCACACCGAGTTCGGTCTCAAGCCGTGCGGCAAGCAGGCGGCGCTCCTCGAGTCCGCGTGCGACAAGCTGCGCGCAGCCATCGCCCTGTGATCCCACGCCCTTGCCACCGAAGCCGAGTTCCCGAAGCGCAGCGTGGGCAAGAGTCGCGTGGAGCCGAGGCGCTCGCAGTTCCGGGCACGCCGGACTGACGGAGGAGTCGAAGAGCGCCTGCGCCTCGATCATGAGTTCGCCAAGGGCTCGTGCGTCGCCCGCGCGGACGATCGACCGTGCCCGGCTCAGAAGCTCCGCGTTTCGGGGGCCGAGCGCCTCACGCACGGCGGCCGCGCGTGGGCCGGAGGTCCTCGGAAAACATGCGTTCAAATCCTTGAGGATCCGGCGCGTGTCCTTGGCCTGGCACAGGTCGACGATCAGCAAGAAGAACGTCGCGCCCGGCTCGAGCGGTTCCAGTTCGAACTTGGGGCCATCGAACTGAACGAACATCGGTCTTTGGCCGAACGCACAGACCTGATCCATGCGTCCACACTCGGAGCCCGAGCGACGCTCGCCCGCGTAGGCCAACTCCATCTCTTCGGGTGCAGCCAAGCCCAGGCCATAGACCCGGTTGAAGGCGCGGGCCACGAGCACGCAAAGCGCCGCAGAACTCGCGAGGCCCCTGCCCATGGGCAGGTCTCCACGCAGCCATAGGCGCAATCCCTTCACCGGATGACGAAGGCTGACCTCTGCAGCCACCCCAGCGGCATAGCTGAAGAAATCCCCACGGCGGGCCGCGGCATCAAGGGCGCCCTGGCGTGCAGGAAGACACAGCGGTCCGGCACGGCTTCCATCCGGGAGATCGCTCACGATCTCAAATGTGTCGATGGCCCCCTCGGCACGGGCGTAGAGCCCCTGATCCGTTCCGGCGACAAGACAATAGCCCCGTGTGATGGACGGATCGCTCGCACGGTAGCCCGCGGCCCAATCGGAATGCTCTCCGAAGAGGCAGAGGCGCCCGGGGACGAAGATCTCCGGAACGGCGCTCATGGAAGAGCCGCCTCGCGTCTTGACGAAGCGTGATCCGCACGGGGATCCCTCTTCCAGCCCGCAAGAACGCGCGGGAGGACGATCCCTGCTTCCACCCTGCTCTGCAGGTCGAGGCAAACCTGTTCCGGCATGGCCTTGCGCTAATCCCTCGATGCTCAGCTAGGTCCGCGGAGCGCTGCAGCGTAGATGGCCTCGATCTCCGCGGCGAAGCGCTCGGGCACGAACAGGCGTTGCGCGCGGTCGGCGGCGGCCTTCCCAAGGGCCGCCCGGCGCTCCGAGTCCTGCAACAGTGCGCCCCAGGCCTCAGCCAGGGCGTTGCTCGTCTCAGGGACGACAAGGCCCGTCACGCCGTGTACGACGAGCTCGGGGAGCGCGCCCCGGGGCGAAACGACGGCAGGTACACCACACGCAGCGGCCTCCAGAAGCGCTCGGCAGGTCCCGTCGGAGCCCGGGACGAGCATCGTAAACACGTCGATCGTTCGTAAGATCTCCGCGTAGTCCTCGGTACGATACCCGGCGAAGACCACACGGTCCGCGATACCGAGGCGAATGGCCGGTTCTTGGACGAGCTCGGCATGGCGCGTGCCGCGCCCGATCACAATCAGGCGCGCTGCCCGATCCACGCGGAAGAGCTCGAGCGCGGCTTTCAGCACGAGATCGAAGCGCCGGTGAGGTTGCACGCGCGCGACGATGCCTACGACGCGATGCTCGGGCTTGAGCCCGAGCGACTCGCGAACCGCAGGGTCCCCGGGAGCAGAGTGAAAGCGGGTCGGGTCCACGGCACCAAAGACGCCAAAGATCGGCCGCGCTCCGCGCAGGGGTCGCCAACGTTCCGCGCTTCCGGGAGACACGCACACGAGCGCATCGGTCGCTGGACCCAGGAGCCAGCGTGTCCACGGAGCTGCAGAAGGCGGGTCGGCAGTGCGTAGGCTGCGCACGATGGCGGTCTGCTTGCGCCGACCCGCGGTCGCCGCGACTGCGAGCAGGTGATCTCGCGTGTGCCATGCGTGGACAACCTCCACGCCGTGGGCAGCCACAAATCTGCGCAGGGCGAGGGCATCACGCGCGTCGCGCGGGAGCGCAAGACCCCGGCCAGGTGCAAAGGCGAGGCTCGGAGCGAGTCCCGCCGCGCGCGCCTCGCTCACCAGGGATCGTCCCGAAGGGCGGAGCGGCTCGGGGGCAGCGAGTGCCACTTCGTGCCCTCGGTCGCGCAGCGCGAGCGCCAGGCGCAGCATGGGCTCGGCGGGTCCAGTCCACTTCCAGTCACTGGTGACTTGGAGGATCTTCACCGGCCCGTGTCCCCGGGGACGCGGGGGGGGTCGTCGCGCGCACACCTAGGGACGAAGCCGTTCCATCGGGCGAGATTTCGCTCTGCGTTCCCGCTGGTGGGGCAAAGGCTCGCGGCCTGTCTCGTCAACTGCGTACGCGTTCGACGCTGAGAACGCCCTTCACCCGACCGATCTCCTTCATCACCGCGTTCAGGGTACGCACGTCTGACACCCAGACGTCGAAGCTGGAGATCGCCTTGCCCTCCTGGGTCGTTGCGACGCGCGCGGCGTCGATGTTGATGCCCGCGGAGGAAATCGACTTGGTGATGGTCGCAAGGATCCCCGGCCGATCGACTGACACCACCCGCATCTTGACTCGTCGAGGTGCGGCGACCTCGTTGTCCCACTGCACCTCGATCCGCCGGTCTGGATCGAGGGCAAACACCTTGCTGCAATCCCGCGTATGCACGGTGACGCCGCGGCCCCGCGTCACGAAACCGACGACCTCATCGCCGGGCAGGGGTGCGCAACAGGCGGCAAAGCGGACGAGCACGTCGTTGAGACCGGAGACCCGCACACCGGTCGGGCTCGCGGGCGCCACCGCGCGCCGGAACAGCCCCCGGCGCTTCGGCGCGGCGGGCTCGGGCGCCGGGAGCCGCGGCGCCTCCCCCGGCGAAAGCCGATGGAGGACTTGGCTCGGCGCGATCCGTCCGTAGCCCACGGCAGAACACAGGTCGTCGACGGAGCTTTGGCTCTCGAGGCGGGCCACCTCCGCCATATCCCCGCTCTCGATCAGCCGAGCGATGGAAAGCCCCGCGCGCCGAAGCTCGCGCTCCAGCATCTCGCGTCCAAGATCGCGGCTTCGCACCTGCTCGGCCGCTCGAATCGCGTGGCGGATCTTGCTTCGGGCGCGGCCGGAGACGACGAACTCCAGCCAGTCCTTGCGCGGTTGCTGTTGAGGGCTGGTCAGAATCTCCACCGTGTCGCCGTCCGCCAGGACGTGGCGGAGGGGCACCATCTTCCCATTCACCTTGGCGCCATTGCAGTGCGCACCCACCTCGCTGTGGATGGCGTAGGCGAAGTCGACGGGTGTTGCGCCCTTGGGAAGGTTGATCACCTCCCCCTTCGGCGTAAACACGAAGACCTCATCGGGGAAGAGGTCGACCTTTACGGTATCCAGGAACTCGTGAGGATCTGAGAGTTCTCGCTGCCACTCGAGGAGTTGCCGCAACCATGCGAACTTCCGGGTTTCACCGTCGTCGCCGTCGAGCTGCCCCTCCTTGTACTTCCAGTGTGCTGCGATGCCGAACTCCGCGTTGCGGTGCATGTCCGCCGTGCGGATCTGCACCTCCATGCGCTCGCCGTAGGGGCCGATCACCGTCGTATGGAGTGACTGGTAGCCGTTGGGCTTCGGGAGCGCGACATAGTCCTTAAAGCGACCCGGCACTGGAGTCCAGGTTCCATGCACCACACCGAGAGCGCTGTAGACGGACTCCTTCGGCCCGTCGATGATCACGCGGAAGGCAATCACGTCGTAGATCTGATCGAGCGAGACTCCGTGGCTCTGCATCTTGGCGTGGATGGACGCCAACTCTTTCAGGCGGCCTGTGACCTCCGCGTGAAGGGTGACCTGCGCGAGCTTTGCGGAGAGGACGCCGATCACCTCCTCGACATAGCGCTCGCGAGCTTTGCGACTGCTCGCGAGCTGTCGTTCGAGTTCTTCGGCAGCCGCCGGGTTGAGTGAGCGGAAGGCGAGGTCTTCGAGCTCTTGCTTCATCCAATGGATGCCGAGCCGGTGTGCAAGCGGAGCGTAGATGTCGAGCGTCTCCTGGGCGACGCGGGCGCGCGATTCCTCCTTCATGAAGCGCAACGTGCGCATGTTGTGCAGGCGGTCGGCGAGTTTGATGAGCAGAATGCGGATGTCCTTGGACATCGCGAGCAGCATCTTTCGGAAGTTCTCGGCCTGCCGCTCGCGCGCGGAGGTGAACTCAATCTTGGCAATCTTGGTCAAGCCCTCGACCAGGAAGGCCACCTCCTCTCCAAACAGGCGGCGCAGTTCGTCGGAGGTCGTGAGCGTGTCCTCGAGCGTGTCATGCAGCAGACCCGTCGCCACCGTGACCTCGTCGAGCCGCATGTCGGCGAGGATGCCGGCCACATCGACGGGATGGACGAGGTACGGCTCGCCGGACAGGCGCTCTTGCCCTTCGTGGACCTTCGCGGAGTAGACGTATGCGCGCTTGAGCAGCGACAGGTCGCTGTTCGGATTGAACTCGAGCACCTTGTCGGCGACGTCGTTGAACCGCAGCATCCGGGGCGGATTCCCCTTTCGGATCGACCTCTTGCGAGCCTAGCGGAGGCTTGCGCGAGGCTCAAACCGAGCCCGCAGCGCGGCCGTTTCACCGCTCCGCTCAGCGCGCACGATTTCAAGCACATTCGAGATCGCGTGCTCGAGGTCATCGTTGACGACGGCGTAGTCGTACCACGGCGCCGCCGCGATCTCGTCCTTCGCGATCGCGAGACGTTGCCGGATGACCTCCTCGCTATCGGTCTGACGGGCTCGGAGCCTTCGCTCCAGGACGGCGAGCGAGGGCGGCAAGAGGAAGATGAGGCGTGCCGCCTGGAGCCGAGTGCGCACCTGTCTCGCACCCGCGGTGTCGATCTCGAGCAGGAGGTCGCGACCGTGAGCCCGCGGATTCTCGATCGCCGACCAGCTCGTACCGTAGAGATTGCCGCGGTACTCGGCGTGCTCGAGGAAGGCACCCTGCGCCACCAGCTCCTCGAATGCCTCGCGCGACACGAAGAAGTAGTCGACGCCATCTCGTTCGCGAGGGCGCGGTGCTCGGGTCGTGTGGGAGATCGAGAGCACAATCTCTGCGTCGCGGGCCACGACAGAGCGACACACGGTCGTTTTCCCGGTACCCGAGGGTGCCGAGACCACGAACGGAATCCCTTCCCGGCAGAGAGCGCGCGTTTGCGCTCCGGAGCCCACGGCGCGGGCTTTGGGCTCGCGACTCGCCGCTCTGGCCTGCGGCGTCACTCCGGAGCCCCGCTCCCTTCGCCGTCCTCCGGCGCAAGGCGCGCTGCAATCGTCTCGGGGTTCAGGGCAGAGAGGATCACGTGATCGCTGTCCGTCACGAGGATCGAGCGCGTGCGCCGGCCCTGGGTCGCATCGACGAGCTTGCCCCGGTTCGACGCCTCCTCTCGGAGTCTGCGCATCGGTGAGGATTGGGGGGATACAACGGCGATCACACGGGAGGTGACCACGAGATTTCCGTAACCGACGTTCAGCATGCGGAGCGCGGGATGGAGGCTCGGCTGTTCGGCAGGACCACGCGGGAGCCTGGCTTCGGGCAGCCCGGGCTTTCGCCGCCCGGGGCCGCGCCCCACACCTTCGGCTCCTACGATTTCAATCGATCCCGGCATGCTCGGGGCCTTTCACTCGACGTTCTGCACCTGCTCGCGCACCCGCTCAAGTTCGGTTTTGAGCTCGACCACGAGGTGTGCCACGGGTGCGTCGCTCCCCTTGGAACCGACGGTGTTTGCCTCCCGCCCGAGCTCTTGGAGAAGGAAGTCGAGGCGCCTTCCCGCCGGCTTGCCGATGCCGCTCTCGGCGAGGATCCGTTCGAACTGGTCCACGTGGCTGCGCAGCCGCACCAGTTCCTCGGTGACGTCTAGCCGATCGGCGGCGATCACCACTTCCTGTGCCAGCCGCGCCTCGTCCTGGAGACCGGTTTCCTGGCGCAGCTGTTCGGCACGCTTGCGGAGCCGCTCACGCACCGCGGCTTGCACGAGGCCGGCGCGCTCCTCCAGTGCGGCGGCCAGTTCGAGGATATGGGCCAGGCGCGCGCGCAGCTCCCGCTCGAGCGCTTCGCCCTCCGCCGAGCGCATCGCGTCGGCTGCACGCAGCGCCACGTCGACCGCCTTACGCAGTGCGATTCGCAGCGGTTCGTCGCTCAGTTTGGGTTCCACGGTGCGCGCCACGCCGGGCAGCGCCAGCACACTCGCGACATCGAGTGCACCTGGCAGGGCGTAGAGCCCGCGAAGCCGCTCCGCGGCCGCGACGTACTGTGCGGCGGCACCGAGGTCGACTTCAAGGTGCGGCGGGGGAGCATTCCCAGCTCCGACCGACACCGATACCTCCGTCTTGCCCCGCGCGAAGTGCTCTTGTGCCAGGGAGCGCAGCTCCGCTTCGTGGGGGGCAAGGAAGCGCGGCAGGCGAATGCTGACGTCCAGGTAGCGGTGGTTCAGGGTGCGCACCTCTACGTCAAAGTGCGCTCCCTCGAGCTCGAAGCTCGCGCGGCCAAAGCCGGTCATACTCCGGATCACGCCCTTCTCCCGGCGCGGGACTTACGCAGTCCTGTTCCTTGGGCCGTCTGCGCCGCGTGTATCGCCTCGGGCAGTACCTCGCGCACTTCGTCCGGGCTGGCGGTGGCCGTACCAATCTTACGAACCACCACGCCCGCCGCAGCGTTGGCGAGGACAGCCGCCTCAAACAGCGTCGCCCCCGCCCGAAGGGCAAGAACCAGGGCCGCGATCGTGGTATCGCCCGCCCCCTGTACGTCGAATACCTCGCTCCCGAGCGTCGGCACGTCGACACCGGGTCCGTCCCCGGAGAAGAGAGTCATCCCTTCGGCGCCTCGGGTCACGATGATGTCGCCCCCGCCGATTGCGCGGCGCAGGCGGGCCGCCGCGCGCGCGACGTCGGCTTCGCCATTCAGGCGGATGCCGGTAAGCTCGGCCGCCTCGCGCAGGTTGGGCTTGAGGAGCGACACCCCACGGTAGGATCCAAGTTCCGTCTTTGGGTCCGCGGCCACAAACAGCCCGGCCTTGCGCAGCCGTCGCATGAGCGAGCGAGCAAGGTCTGGCGCAAGAACGCCTTTGCCGTAGTCCTCGAGCACCGCCGCGTCCGCGATCGGCAACGCTGCGTCGACCGCCTGAAGAAGCTCCTGCACCGCTGACCTCGTGAGCGGCTCGCGTGTCTCGCGATCGAAGCGCACGATTTGCTGCGAGCGCGCAACGACCCGGGTTTTCCGGGTGGTGGGACGGCCGGGAACCACGACCACGCCGCGCGGATCCACCCCAAGATCCTTCAAGAGCTCAAGGACGTGCTCCCCCGCCCTGTCGTCGCCGACCGCGGCGCAGAAGATGCACCCGCCACCCAGTGCGACGACGTTGCGCGCCACGTTCCCCGCGCCGCCGAGAACGGTCGACTCCCGCGACACGTGGACCACCGGGACGGGCGCCTCCGGGCTCACCCGATCCACGTCGCCCCAGAGGTATTCGTCCAAGACCACGTCTCCCACCACCAGCAGACGCACCCGCGAAAAGCTGGCGAGAAGCGTCTCGAGCCGCCGACTGTCGAGCCTGTCGGTCATCGGCTTAGCCCTCGCCGCTCGAGCTCCCTGCGCGCCTCCTCCACGCGATCATCCGCCTTCTGGGTGCGAAGCCACGCCAAGAGCTCTCGCAGGCCTTCGGCCAGCGAGACGCGAGGCACATAGCCGAGCTCCTCGCGAATCTTGGTGATGTCCGCGAAGCAGTGCCGGATGTCGCCGGCACGGAAAAGCTCCGGAATCTCCGGCGGCTCAAGGAACCCGAACTCCTCGGCGAGCAGATCAGCGACGCGGCGCACGCTTGTTGGCTCCCCGGTACCCACGTTGTAGACGCAACCCACGGCGTGCTCCTTCTCGAGGGCCAGCAGGTTTGCTTGCACGATATCCGAAACGTGCACAAAGTCTCGGGTCTGCAGCCCATCTTCGAAGAGGAGAGGCCGGTTCCCGTTCAGGAGCCGCGAGCAGAAGATTGCCATCACGCCGGTGTAGGGATTCGAAAGCGACTGGCGTGTGCCGTAGATATTGAAGTAGCGAAGCGCCACGGTGGGCACTTTGTAGGCCGCGCCGACGGACAGGAACATCTCCTCGTGGTCGCGCTTGGTGATGGCGTAGACCGACGTTGGCGCCAGGGCCTTGGTCTCTCGTGTCGGGATCGGCCGAAGCAGGCGTTGCTTCTCATCGCGAAGCTCCCACAGCCTACGGCGGAGCTGCTCTTCGGGGCGGAGCCCCGGATACACGATCTCGCCATCATCGTTGCGGTAGCTGCCTTCACCGTACGCCGACATGGAAGAGGCGACGATGAGCTTGCGGATCTGTCCGCGGCGCCGGGCCACGCCCTCGAGCAGAACGGCTGCACCCACGCTGTTCACCGAGACATAACGCTCCATCTCGTACATGGATTGACCGACCCCTACAGCAGCGGCGAGGTGAAACACGACCTCGACGCCGTCGAGGGCGCGCGCCACAGCGCTGTGGTCGCGCACGTCTCCGACCTGAAGCTCGGCACTCGAGTGTAGGTAGTCCGGGGGCCGTGGCTTTTGTCCGTGCACCTGCGGCTCAAGACTGTCGAGCACCCGGACTTCGTGGCGGAGCGCAATCAGCGCATCCACCAGGTGTGAGCCCACGAACCCCGCGCCCCCTGTGACAAGAATTCTCATTGCGTCTCCTTGAGCGGCGACGCCTGCGCGGCCATGTGATCGAGATACGCGCGGGTCACGAGTCCCTCCGTCTCGGGACGACCCCGCAAATGCCAGGCCAGCACCTGCCAGCGCTCGCGGAGTCCCTCGCGTCCGCGCGGCGATACGAGCGCCGAGGGAATACGTACGAGCACCGCGACAAGCGCCTTCAGCGCCCGCAGCATCAACACAAGCCGCGCCTGCAAGGCCCCCCTCCGCTTCCGCAGGAAGCGGTACAGGGCGCGATGGTACTCGATGCGCGTGGCCGCGGGGACCTTCTTCTTGCTGCTCGCGCCCGAGTGGTGGACGAGCTGGGCATCGGGTAGGTGAACGACGCGGAAGCCCGCCTCCCGCATGCTCCAGCACCAGTCCGTCTCTTCGAGGAAGAGGAAATAGTCCTCGGGCAGCAGCCCCACCCGCTCCCAGGCCTCGCGCCGGACGAACAGGCACGCGCCGAGTACGGCCTCCACTTCCACGGGCCCTGGGTGGCGAAACCGTTTCGAAGGGAAGCGCCGGGGAAACACGAGCTCGAGCAGCCACTTCGGCACGAGTTCGGTCACGAGGCTCGGGAAGTTGTGAATGGAGTTCTGGAGCCGGCCGTCTGGGTGCACGAGCTGGACACCGGCTGCGCCGACCTCCGGATTGGCCTGGAGAAAGGACACGCTGTACTCGAGAGCGTGGCGATCCACTTGCGTGTCGCTATTCAAAAGGAGTGCGAAACGGCCGCGCGCCCGGCGGAGCCCGACGTTGTTCCCGGCGGCAAACCCGAGGTTCCCAGGCAATGCGATCACTTCGATCCCTGGAAACCGCGCCCGTACGAGATCGGCAGTGCCGTCCGACGATCCATTGTCGACCAGGATGATCTCGATCGAGAGGGCCGAAGGCGTCTCCGATCCGGCCCGCGGCCGTGTCGCGCGCGCGATCGCTTCGAGGCATGCGACCGTGAGCTCACGGGTATTCCAGGAGAGGACGATGATGGAAAGATCCACCATGAGGTTTCGTCTCAGCGGCCTAGCGCGAGGGAAGGGAGCGCTGCGGCGATCACGCGTTCGGGTTCGATTCGAGTCATACAGCGGTGATCGATCGGACAGACGCGCTGATAGCAGGGACGGCAAGGCACGTCTGTGGAAAGGGCTTGCACACGGCTCAGGTTCAGATTCGTCTTTTCGAGGCTTGTCGGGCCGAACATCACGACACAGGGAACGCCGAAGGCGACCGCCACGTGCCGCGCGCCGGCATCGTTGCACACCAGGACTTTCGAGCGCCGAAGCACGGCTTTGAGAACACCGAGGCTGCCCGGCGCAATGAGCTCGATGGCTGGACTGTGCATGGCGGCCCGAACCCGCGCGATCAGGGCCGCCTCTGACGGTGCGCCGAGAAGCACGACCTGCGCACCGGCGGCGGCAAGAGCGTCCCCGACCCGTGCAAAGGACTCGGCAGGCCAGAGCTTCGAAGGCCCGTAGGAAGCTCCCGGGGCAAGCGCCGCAAGGGGCGCGTCGGCGCGTCCTTTAGGCTGCGCGAGGATGATCTCAGCCTGGCGCTCCTCCTCCGGAGTCACAAAGAGCTCAAGCTGTGTGCCGCGTGCTGGGGCGCCTACGGCCTCGACCAAACCGAGCACGTGGCGCTCACGGGCTACCAGAGCGCGGGAGCTCGCACCCCAAGGCGGATCGACGCTTTGATGCAGGAGCGGTCCCCGTCCAGTCCCCGCGTAGCCGACCACACGCGCGACGCCAGCGATACGCAGATGAAGGGCAGCGGAGAAGGAGTCGGGCAGACACAGGCCAAGGTCGAACTGGCACCTGCGCAGGGCAAGGCCCTCACGCAAGAGGGAGAGCGGGCTGCGTCCGCTGGAGTGGACCGGCAGGATCTCGTCGAACCATGGGTTTCCCGCGAGAAGGGGCGCAAGCGCCGGTCGCATGAGAAGAGTGATGCGTGCAGCGGGAAATGCTGCCCGAAGCGCCCGGAAACCGGGCGTCGCCATCACGACGTCGCCCATCCAGTTCGGCGCCCGCACCACGATGTTGCGGAACGCGGCGGTCGCGGCGCTCAGGTGGTCGCTCCCTCCGCTCGCGGCGCGAGGGGCAGGACCGGGTCTGCGGCTCCAGAAACACCAAGTCGAACGCCCGCGGCGGCGAGCGCGTGGGGCGGGCGAGCCTCAGCCAGGAGCTCTCGCGCGGCCGCAATCACCGGTTCTGCGAGGACGACACGCATACACGTCGCCGCGGCGCAGCCACGGCGACAGGGGCTGCACGAAACCGGAACGCGTACGCTACGGGAAGGGGTGCCGGGAAACGGTGCATTCTCGATGGGATCTGTCGGGCCGAGAATCTGGACCACCGGCGTCCCGACGAGAGATGCCACATGCATGGGTCCCGTGTCGGAGCCCACATAGAGACGGGCGCACGCGAAGAGCGCCGCCAGATGGGCGAGCGAAGGTGTGGGAGGCGCCAACCGCGCGGCCCCGCAAGAGGCGGTGACCAGGGCCTCGGCGAAGGCACGGTCGTCGCGAGCGGGGCCGACCGTCACAATCGACGGCACCTGGTCACGGGCGAGCAGTTCCCGTGCCAGGCGGCTGTAGCCTTCGAGCGTCCAGCGTTTGTAGGGCGTAGCGTCACTCGTGCCTGGGTGGATCACGACCGGGGCTGGACCGCCACCGAGCGCCGCCTGCATTTCGCGCGCGAGGCGGAGATCGATGCGCAAGGATCCCGGTCGCGGCCGAACGGGGGTGCCGAGAAAGCGCACGAGACCCTCGTTGCGCTCAAATCGACTGACATGGCCAGGTGTTAGCTGCGCCCGCAAATTGTGGAAGAGCCAGGAGAGCTCCCGGCCGAAGGGAGGCGCGTACCCCGCACGCAGGGGTGCGCCGCTGGCCCAAGCCAGCACCCCGCTCTTCAGGATGGAATGGAAGTCCACCACCAGGTCGAAGCGGCGGCTCCTAAGTTCGCCCAGGAAGCCGAAGAGCTCGTGAGCGAATGGCAGAACCCGCAGCCCGCGCAAACTCGAACGCAGGGCTTCCCGGGGGAACACTACCACTTCATCGATCCAATGCTGCGTTTCGAGCACACCCGCGGAGGCGCGCTCCACGAGCCAAGCGATGTGTGCGCCCGGGTAAGCCGCACGAAGCGCCGAAGCCGCAGGCAGCGTGCGCACCACGTCGCCTACCGCGCCCAGGCGGATCACGAGAATTCGATCGGCTCCCGGCGCGGCCGCGAGCGGGCGGAGACAAGTGACGATGGTACGCCTCGCGCAGGGGAGGCTAGTCTAGCTCGTCATGCGCCTTCCCCGCACCCTTTCCTGGTACCTCGCGCGCGAGGTGCTCGAATACACGGGCCTCGGTTTCCTTGCCTTCTCCACGATCCTGGTCACCCAGAACCTCCTGCGTCGCCTCGATGACCTCGTCGCCGTAGGGTTCCGATCCGAAGACCTTCTCGCTGTTCTTGGCTTCCTCATGGCCATGCTGACAGCCTATGCCGTCCCCGTCGCCTTCCTCTTCGGCATTCTGCTCGCGGTGGGCCGCCTCTCGGCCGATTCCGAAATCACTGCGATGCGGGCGTGCGGCCTTGGCATGCGCCATCTCGTGGCGCCCGTGCTCTTGCTCGGCATCGCCGTCTCGGCACTCACCGCCACGCTCATGATCCGCAGCGAGCCTGCCGCACGGCTCGCGCTGCGCACTCTGTTCCGAAACGTGGCAGCACGCGGTGCAATTCTTCAGGCGGGCAAATTCCAGACGCTTGGCAATCGTGTGGTGTTCGTACAGGCCCGCGACCGCGACAACAACCTGCAAGGCATCATGATCTCGGACCGGAGCGACCCGGACCGTCCGTTCGTGGTGTTTGCGGAATCGGGTCGATTCATTCTCGACGACGAACACTCGACCGTACGCATGGAGCTTGAACACGGCGATATGCATCTCGGTGAGAGCGACGCGGCCGATCCGCATCACCGCAGGATTGCCTTCGAGCATCTCGACTACAGCTTCGATGCGAAGAGTCTGTTTGACCCGGACGGCGGCCAGACAAGACCGGCCGAGATGACCATGCGGGAGCTGCGCCGCATTCTGCGCCGCGCGGCCGCCGGAATCTCCCTGAGGGGCCTGCATGAGGACAATCCCATAGAGTACGAGCTGCAAGTCCACCGTCGCCTCGCGCTGCCCCTTGCGCCGATTCTTTTTGCCTTGGTCGGCGTTCCGCTCGGTCTGCGGCGTTCGCGCGGTGCGCGGTCCTGGGGAGCGCTGCTTTGCGTCGCGATCGTATTCATCTACTACGCCTTGCTTTCGCTGGCGCAGTTCTCGGTCGAGAGTCTTCACGTGCCCGCGGCCCTCGCGCTTTGGCTCCCGAACGTCGTCTTTGCGGCGAGCGCGATTCCCCTGCTCCGCCGCGCGAGTCGTGGCGAGAGCTGACGTGAGCGAGATTGCGCGTCTCCACGAGCTTGCGAGCGCAGGCACTGTCCTCGTCGTCCAAGCCGAATTCGAGAGCACCGTTCACGCCCTCGGACTCCTCGAGCGAGGCCGCGTCGCGGCCTTGTTCGCCGATGCAGCGGGCGCCACGGGGCGATCGCCGATCGCAGTGCTTCCGCTCCCTGGTCGGGAGGAGCGACTGGCCCTACGCCGTCTGCGTCACGGCGGTCTTCTCGGGCCTTTGCTGGGTAGCGCATTCTTCGGTGCGGGCCGCGCCCGCCGTGAACTCGAGGTCACGGCCGAGCTCCGTGCACGCGGCGCGCCGGTGCCTCGTCCCGTCCTCGCCGTGGCAAACCGGATCGGCGGCCCGCTCTGGTGCGCCGCCCTGGCGACGGTGTTCGAGGAGGCTGCGCAGGATGCCGTCGCTTTTCTCTCCGCTTCACCCAGCCGCGAGCAGATGCTCCGGGCCTGCGAGGCAGCGGGTGCCGCCGTGCGCCGCTTCCACGATGCCGGTGGCCATCACCCGGATCTGCACGTCAAGAACCTCCTGGTCCGCCCTGGTAATCCGTTCCCTGAGATCATCGTGATCGACCTCGACCGGGCACGGGTGGCTGCGCCACCCGAACCGCCCGAGCGAATGGCGGAGCTCATGCGCCTGCTGCGGTCCCTCGTAAAGCGCGGTCTTGCGGCCCGCGTGGGAGCGCGCGGCTTTGCCTCGTTCCTCCGGGGCTACACGGCGGGAGACCGCGGCCTGCGGCGCGCACTCCTGGCACGCCTCCCGCTGGAGCGCACCCGCCTGCGGCTTCACGGCCTCGCTTGGAAGGCAGGCGTGCCGCGCTAACTCGGCGACGCAGCCTCCGCATCCGGACTGTGCCGAAACCGGCGGTGCGACCAAGTCCAGGGAACTGGATCTTCACGGATCCAGCGACCCACCGCCTCGTTCATGAGTGTCGTCGCCTTCGCGACGTCATGCTCGCGATCACCGCTCCGCGGCAGCTCGAGTGCGGGCTCCACGTCGATCCTGTGATGCCCGTTGCGCAGGCGGCGGATGTGGAGAGGAACCGCCGGGGCCCCCGTGCGCAATGCGAGCAGGGCCGGGCCGGCCGTCGTCCAAGCCCGAATCCCAAGAAATGGAGCAAGGACTCCCCCGCGCCGCTCGCGTGTGTAGTGGTCGATGAGAATGCCGATGATGGTTCCTTCCCGGAGCGCGCGCAGAATCGCCCGGACATCCTGGGGAATCACCTCTCCGCCGCCTCGGACGCGCCGTTTTTCGATCATGGCCTGCATCCCGGGAGTCGGCATGGTGCGTCCCACCACGGAAATGTTCGCTCCCGGAATATGTGCGCGCATCACGGCGGGAATGTATTCAAAGTTTCCGTAGTGAGCGGTGATGGCGAAGACACCGCGTCCGAGTTCCCAGGCCTTCCTGAGGTTTTCCAGACCCACTACCTCGACATGCTCAAGCAGGACCTCCGTCGACAAACTCGGGAGGCGCGCCCATTCGACGGCGCAGCGGCCAAGTTCAGCGCAGCTCGAACGCCAGATCGCCGCGCGCTCCGCTTCCGAACGCTCGGGAAAGACGAGTCGGAGATTGCCGAGCGCCTCGCGGGAGCGTCGGCGAAGGCAACGCGCGGCGGTACTTCCGAGCGCCGCTCCAAGGGGCAGTGCCAGTCGCTCAGGCAGCGCGCTGAGCCCAGCGGCGCCGGTAGCCGCAAGCAGCGTTACCGCGCGCCGGCGAGCGCGCCGCAGCCCCGCGCTGTCGCTCATCGCATCCGCGCCTCGACAAAGTCGAGGATCCGTTCGGGCTCCGTGACCTCGAGATCGATGGCGAGCACGCGAACGTCCGCGCGGCCGACCCAGGAGGGCAAAATCTTCACCGCGTCCTTTTCCGTCGTGACCCAAAGTTTTGCGAATCGCGAAAGGTCGCTCACATCGCGGGCCCGGAAGGGGTGGTGATCCGGGAAGGTTCGGCATGCGACGACGCGCGCACCAAGCGCTTCGACGGTCCGCCGCAGAGCCGCAGGACGCGCGATCCCCGCCACAAGCCCCACCTCGAGGCCCGCAAGGGATTCGGGCGGAGCTTCGGATCCTCCCGCAAGGGCTCGAACTCCACGCGGGCGACGCCGGGCGGAGAACTGCAGGGCACGCGGGGCGAAGACCTCGACCGAGCGTGCGTCCGCGGGCGCAAGAGGTCCGTCGATGACACCAATGACGTCGGCGCGTCTCAGCGCAGAAAGCGGCTCGCGCAGCGGTCCCCGCGGCAGCACCCGTCCGTTTCCGAAGCCGAACCGACCGTCGATGGTCAGGAGTTCGACGTTGCGAGCCAGCCGGTGGTGGTGGAAGCCGTCGTCGAGCACGAGAACGTCGGCGCCGAAGGCGGACACTGCGCGCAGGCCCACGACCGAACGGTCCGCGCCCACGAGCACAGGGACCCCAGGCGCGTGAGCGGCAAGCACGAGCGGTTCGTCACCCGCGGTGCTTACGGTTGCACGGACCTGGACGCCGTCAGAGACCACCACGACAGGCTCGTGCAAGCGACGGCCGTAGCCGCGGCTCGCGATCGCCACCTTGTGTCCCCTTCGACGCAGACCGACCGCAAGCCACGCCGTGGTCGGCGTCTTGCCGGACCCTCCCACCGTGAGATTTCCGACGCTTACGACGCGGCACGAGAGACGGCGCCGTGCGAGCCAGCCGCGATCGTATGCCGACCGGTGGAGGAAGGCGCCTGCCTGGTAGGCCAGCGCCGCGAAGTCGAGCGGGAGAAGCACAACCCGTGCCGCCTTCGATTCCTCGCGCGACTCGAGCCAGGGAAGGCGCATCTAGCCCCGTCCCTCTTTGCGCGCAGATCGCGCCGCGAGGACCGCTTCCACCAAGGCAGCGTTGCACTCGACGCTCCCCCGATGAGCTTCGAGCGCCTGGCGCCCGCGGGCGCCCCGCTCCGCAGCCCCTTCTGGATCAGCGAGCCAGCGCGCAGCGGCGGCCGCAAAGGCCTGCGCGTCTTCTACACGTTCCCCGGCGCCGCAAGCGATCAGTAGATCGGCTGCGTTCTTTGCGCTCTCGGTGTGCGGCCCAAAGAGCACGAGCTTCCCGGCGGCTGCAGGCTCGAGCAGGTTATGGCCGCCACGGGGCACGAGCGAGCCGCCCACGAAGGCGACCGTCGCCCGTGTAAACATCGCTGCCAGGTCACCCAGACTGTCGAGCAGCAGCACTCCCCCGGGAGTGAGGTTCGCCTTCTCGGAGCTGCGCACCAGGGGCCGACCTGCCTTGCGTACGACGCGTTCGACCTCGTCGGCGCGCTCCGGATAACGCGGCGCCAGTACGAGCGCAACCAGGAGCCCTGCGTGCTCCGCCGCGAGAAACGCAGCCAGCGCGGCCTCCTCCTCGCCCGCATGGGTGCTGCCAGCGACGAGAAGCGCACAGTCGGGGAGCCTGCGTTCGAGCTCGGGCGGGAGGCGGACAGGCACCTCCGGCGGGCTTAGTTTGAGATCCCCGCAGACGCGAACGCGATCCTGCGGCACGCCAAGCGCCACAAAGCGCCGCGCATCCTCCTCGGTCCGCGCCCCTACGGCGGAGAGTCGTGCAAAAGTCCCACGGAGCAGCGGCGCGAAGCGGCTGTAGCGAGGGAATGAGCGATTCGAGATGCGGCCGGAAGCGACGATCACGGGTACGCCCCGTCGTGTCGCCGCGGCGATCCAGCTCGGCCAAAGCTCGGTCTCGATCAGCACAAGCGCGCTCGGACGAACTCGCGCAAGAGCCGCCTCTACGAGCCACGGGTGATCGAGCGGGGCCAAGCTACACGGCACCTCAGGACGTGCCCGCCGCATGGTCTCGCGACCCGTGAGCGTCATCGTCGATGCGCAGGTGACGCGGCCCATCGCCCGTATTCGGTCCGAGAGCTTCGCTCCCGCGAGGATCTCGCCGACGCTTGCTCCGTGGATCCACACCGAATTGTGTATTTGGAGTGGGCCGCGATCGGGCGCCGCTCCAAGGCGTTCGCGCCAGCCCTTTCGGGCCTGCGGGTGGAGGGCGAACGCACCGAGCGCAGCCGGCAGGCCTGCCAGCGCGGCGAGGGCCGCCAGGCTATGCCCGAGCGGGCCCAGCGAGCATCTCCTCGGCGATCTCCGCCGTGCGGGCAGCAGCCCCTCCTTTGCCGAAGCGCTCGCAGACCGCCGCCAAGCGGGCCAGCACGAGCTCGCGCCCGGGGCCCTCGAGCACCGCTTCGAGCGCGGCCGCCACGCGCTCGGGCCGGGCGTACTCCTGCAGGAACTCGGGCACGATCGGACTCCCCGCCACGAGGTTCGGCATTGTCCACGAGGGTACCGTCACAATCCGCCGCGCGACGGCGGCAGATAGGGGATTTCCGCGGCCGAGCACGATCAGCGGTCGGCCAAGGAGAGTCACCTCCACGGTCACTGTCCCGGGCTTTGCGAGGACCGCGTCGCTGGCGAGGATGGCTTCGTGGGCCCGACCGGCCACCAGGTCGAGCCGAACCCCGCTCGCAAGCCCGCAGGCACGGACCTGCTCGGCAACCCAGTCCTTCGAGAGCGAGGGCGCGACCGCGAGCGCAAAGTGGACGTCCGGGCGACGGGCACCGAGCAGCGCGGCCGAAGCGAGCATGCGCCGCAGGTGGTGTCGGATCTCGTTGCGCCGGCTGCCAGGAAGGAGGAGGACGAGCTTGGCGTTTGGGTCGAGACCGAGCTCTTCGCGCAGTCGCCTCGGATTCCCGCGCGCCGCGAGACGTGCGAGTGGTTCCACAAGGGGGTGCCCCACGAAGTCAACGCGCAGGCCGGTCCCCGCATACACGTCGGGTTCGAAAGGAAAGATCGCCGCCATGCGATCAACGCGGCGAGCAATCTTGCCGATGCGTCCACGCCTCCAAGCCCATACCTGCGGGCTGACATAGTAGAGAGTCGGGACGCCGGCCCGCCGCGCTCGCCGCGCCAGCGGGATGTTAAAGTCCGGTGAGTCGACGAGAATGAGCAACGAGGGATGGAGCTCCCGCAAGGCGCGGCCCATCCGCTGCCACGCGCGGAAGACCCGCCGCAAACTCGACAGCACTTCGAGGAACCCGCCGATTGCAAGCTCCCGTTGGTGGACCAAAAGATCCATCCCGGCCTTTTCGAGCGCGTCTCCGCCGATTCCGGCGAAGCGCAGATCTGGCCGCCGCGCCCGCAGCTCGCCCACAAGCGCCGCCGCGTGGAGATCCCCTGAGGCGTCCCCCGCAGAGATCAGTACCCAGCTCATGACAGATCGTCGAGCGGAGGCATCGCATCAATCACGCGCACGGCTGTGCGCAGCGCGCGAACTGCGTCCTCCCCGGATACGAGCGGTGGACGCCGGGTGCGCAGACTATCGATGAAGGCTCTCTGTTCGCTTTCAAGCGCGTCCTCGCGGTCGATCTCTAGCCGCTCCATCTCAATGCGCGGCGATGGCGCCCCAGGGTCGTCAATGCGTCGAAAGACCGCGACCGATTGCGCGAGGAAGTCGATGGAGAAGTAGCCGTCGCGCTGGAACAGGCGGAGTCTGCGCATGGCCGTCGGCGAAACTCGGCTGGCCGTCAGATTCGCCACACAGCCGGCAGGAAAGTGGAGGCGAGCGTTCGCAATGTCGACCTCGCGCGAGAGCACCGGGATCCCGATCGCCTCGAGCCGCACGGGCTCCTCACCGAGCAGGTCTTGAATGATTCCAAGGTCGTGGATCATCAGGTCACGGACCACGTCGACGTCGGTGGCGCGGGCGGGAAAGGGTCCGATGCGGTGCGCCTCGATGAATCGTGGCTTGTTGATGAGGCTCTCCACGCGCCGCAGCGCTGAGTTGTACCGCTCGACGTGACCCACCTGGAGGATCCGCCCTCCACTTTTGGCCATGTCGAGGAGCTTCTGCGCATCGGGAAGCGTTGCGACGATCGGCTTCTCGACCAATACGTCGAGTCCCGCCTCGAACGCGGCCCGCACGAGCTCAAAGTGATGAATCGTCGGTGCCGCGACGACCACGGCGTCGACTTCTTGGTAGAGCTTACGATGTTCGGGAAAGGCGTGCGAGCCGGTCTCCTGCGCAAGCAACTGCGCCCGATTGGGATGCACGTCCACGATGCCTTGGAGCTCGATACCGAGCCCCGCGGCACGCAGCGTTGCGAGCTTGTGGGCATGCAGGCGACCCATGTGGCCAGCCCCCACGACACCGATTCGGATCGTCCGTGCCGTCACGGGCGCGCTCCAATTTTGGCCACGGTGCTGTCGCGGACCCCCAGCACCGCGATGCGGTGGCGGTCGGCCTCCCGCAGGAACTCCGCACGATCCAGGAGGAAGGTCCGGTCGGCCTCCACGGCGAGCACTGCCACCTTCCCGTCCGCCAGGACGGCTAGGGTTCCGAGCCCGACGGCGGGCATGTCAAACCGTGGATCCTGCCGGGGTTTTGCAACCTTGATGACAGACGCCCCGGGGCCGCCCAGGGCCGCGCCCCGCGCCACCGCCGCGTCCGTCCCTTCGATCGCCTCGAGGGCGAGGACGGCCCGCTCGCGCACCACCACCGTTTGTCCCACGTCGAGCGCACCCAGTGCTTTCGCGATCGGCCAACCGAACGCGATGTCCCCCCGCTGGGCAGGGGTGGGCTCGACAGCCCCGAGCGTACCCTCCCCCGCCAGGAGCTCGGGCACGAGGGCGGCCTGCGGAAGGAGCGTGATGCCCTCCCCGGCCAGCTCATCGGCGATGGCGCCGAGAATCGAGTCGTCACTCCGTGTCCGCAGCCCCGCGATGAGCGCGATGGCGCGCGCGTCGGGCTTGAGTCGTGCGAGGTCACCAAACAGACTCGTCTTCAGCACCTTGCCGCCCATCACGGCCCGGCGCGCGCCCGCGGCCCGGAACCTCGCGATCAGGGTCTCGAGCTCTCCAAGGTGGAGCCAGTGGAGCTCGTCCACCTCGTCGGCGAGTGCGGCTTCGGTATCGCCATGGAATGCCACGGCGACCACACGTTCGCCGCGCCGGCGCGCGGCGCGCGCTAAGTCGAGGGGAAAGCGGCCGCGGCCGGCGATCAGGCCGAGCACGTCGTCCGCGGCGGGAGACTTGCTCAGCGGAGAACGCCCCGTTCCGACTTCTCGACGAACCGGACCAGGCGAGAGACCTCTTCGGAGGCTGCGAGCTCCTCTCGCACGCGTGCGAGCGCCACCTCGAGACGGAGTTTCGACGAGAACAAGAGACGGAAGGCGCGCTTTAGTGCACGGCGCTGCTCCGGGCCGAAACCGCGGCGCTTTAGGCCCACGGTATTGAGCCCGGCGAGCCGTGCGTGGTCGCCGGCCACCAACGAGAACGGGGGAGCGTCGAGCGAGATCTTCGTGTTCGCTCCGCACATAACGGATTCACCGACGCGGCAGAACTGATGGATTCCCGTGTAGGCACCCAGCACCGCAAAGTCCTCGATGATGACGTGGCCCGCAAGGCCGGTGAAACTCGCAAGGATGACGTGGGAGCCGATCTGGCAATCGTGGCCGACGTGCGTCGAGGTCATGATGAGATTGTCGTCGCCGATGCGCGTGCAGCCCCCTCCCCGTGGAGTGCCCACATGCACGGTGACGTGTTCTCGGATCACGTTGGCCGCCCCGATCTCAAGGCGCGTCGGTTCGCCCGAGAAACTCTTGTCCTGCGGCTCATCGCCGATGCTGGTGAATGGGAAGATGCGTGTGCCCCGGCCAACCGTGGTCTGGCCTGTCACGACGACGTGTGCACCGATCTGGACGTCTTCCGCCAGGCTGACGTCGGCGCCGATCACGGAATAAGGACCCACCTTCACGCGCGCGCCGAGGCGCGCCTTCGGGTCCACGAGAGCAGTCGGATGAACGTCGATCACTGGACGCTCAGCCCTTCTTGTTGAACTTTTGCACCACGACATCAGTGATGTCGATCGCTTCCCGGTTGTAGATCATTCCGCCAGCACCGCGAGCGAAGATCATGGTGTAACCCTCATCCTTGCCGACTTCCTTCACGATGTCGATCATCTTCTTGACGAGAGGGCCGCGGATGCGCTCCGCGTCGACCTTGAGGTCGTTGTCCAGCTGCTTCAGCTTTGATTCGACGTCGTTGCGCATGGAGACGAGGTCGAGCTGCTTTTGGTAGAGCGCCTCCTCCGAGAGCACGAACTTCTTGCTCTTGATCTCTTCTTCGAGCGCCTTGTACTTCTCCACCAAAGGCTGAACCTGGGCCTCGGCTTCTTTCTGCTTTTGCTGGATTTCGTCGCTCGCCTTCTTGCCTTCGTCGGTCGAAATGAGGGCTTGATCGAGGTCGACGACCCCCACCTTGATCGCCTCGTCGCTCGCGGCGATCCCCCAGACGAAGATGGCCGCAAGTCCAAGCAGAACGACCGCTTTGTGAATGCGCATACCTTACCCTTGCCTCCCACTCCTTCGATCTCGAAATCCGCGATCGGGAGTTGCCCTTAGAAGTTGGCGCCGCCCACCGAAAACTCGAAGTCCACGCTCGCGTCGACCCCTTTCAACGGATCGAGCGGGAAGCCGAGGAACCCCTGCAGGGGTCCGAACGGCGAGAACCAGAGCGCCCCAAGGCCCGTACCATAGCGCCAGTTGGACACGTCAAACATGTTCTCGTTCTCGGCGAAGGCGTTGCCCATATCCATGAACACAATCCCCATGAGACCGAGCGCCTCCGAGATGGGGAAGCGGTACTCCAGAGAGAGCGAAAGGAATTTGTTCCCGCCGATGACATCGGTCGACTTGATGTCGGCAAACTGACTCGTCTTGGTCGCGTTAATGTTGTTGCACGGTGTGCCAAGTCCATTGCCTTGGAAGAATGCGGCGCCCGAGCAGAACCCAGTGCTTGGGTCGATGCCGAGGGGTGCGAAAAGCGATTGCTTGGTCGCGGCGAGTCCAAGCGCACAGGCCGTACTCGTGCAGTAGAGCGTCGGGCGGCGAGGGCCCACGGTACGAGCCTTGAAGCCCCGGAGCTGGAAGGTTCCGAGGCCTCCCAGGAAGTAGCGCTCTGAGAGCGGCAGCGTGATGTCCCGGTCGAGGGCTCCAAGCGTGCATTCCTGAGGGCCATTGATGTTGGCCGATTGAGGCGTACAAACGTCCAGGCTGTTCGGTCCGAGGTTGTAGTCCGAGAGGCTGTTAAACGGAATCGTGTATCCCGTGCGCGCGAAGAAGGCGAAGGTGGACGGCAGTGGGAACCAAGCCGGCGCCGGTAGGTAGTAACCGATCTTCCCCTCGGTGCGCAGGAACTGTGCGAAGCCCCCGAGACCCGCAAACTCCATCGAACCGCCGTACTGGTAGCCCTCCTTGGGAGCGAGTCGGTTGTCGAGCTGCTCGCCACGGAAGGAGAGCGAAGCAAGGCTTGTGCTCTGTTGACCCACGAGGCTCTCGCGGAAGACCAGATCGGTCGCCTGGATGCTCGAGGACGACGAAATGTCCCGCTCGGAGAAGCTGTAGCCCACAAAGCCGCGCGCCGTATTCTCCTCGTTTAGCGCATGACCGAAAGTTACGTCGAACCCGGTGCGCGTCTCGGTGAAATCCGTGTACTGGACCTGGGTCCGGTAGAGCGTGGTACCGAGACTCCAGCTGGAGTCGAAAAAATAAGGGTCGCTGAAGGAGAGGTAGAAGCGGTTCGCGAGCCCCCCGATGTCCCCAGAGACCTGGACCCCATAGCCGCGTCCGAATAGGTTGCTCTGAGCGAGGCTTGCGGAGAAGATGAACTTGTCCTGCGTCGAATAACCAGCGCCGAAAGAGAGGGAACCCGTTGGCTTCTCGACAACCTTCACCCCGAGGTCAAGCTGGCCCTGGGTGTCGGTGGGCTTCGGTTCGAAGTTCACCTCTTCGAAAAATCCAAGGTTTTGAAGCCGCTGTTTGCTGACGTCGATGGCGCGCGCGGACCAAAGCTGGCCCTCGACGAGTTGCATCTCGCGGCGTAGGACCGGATCAATCGTCGTCGTATTGCCCGTGACTTCGATCTCACGGATGAAGTACAGGGTCCCGCGCTCCACCTGGAAGGTGACGTCCACCACCTTCGTATCGGAGTCGAGCTTGGTCTCGGGGTTCACGTTCGCGAAGTAGTATCCCCGGTCGGTGTACTGATGGGTCAGCGCTTCGACGTCCTTGGTGAGGAAGGACCGGTTGAAGACCTCACCGGTCTTCAGCTTGAGCGACCCTCGGATCTTGTCGAGATCGGCCGTCGTGTCCCCACCGATGTCCAATTTTCCGACGTGGAACTGGTCGCCTTCCTTGATCTCGACGGTCACCACGAGGCCGTCCTTCTCCGGCTCCACATGCGGCTCGCCTATTTCAACCTGGAGGTAGCCCTTATCCGTGTACTTCTGCTCCACCGAACGCAAGTCCTGCGTGAAAACGGGCTCGGAATAGGTGCCGGACTTGTCCAGGTAGGTGGTGACATAGGACCAAAAGTGCCAGGGCTTGGTTTGCATGCCCTGGGTGAGATCCGATGTGGAAATCGCATGGTTGCCCTCGAAGCGGATTTCCACGAGCCGCAGCTTCTCGCCCTCGTCCACCTCAAAGGTCACCGCGACGGCGTCCGCAGAAATCGGCTGGATGGTGTGGTGAACCTTGGCCAAGTAGTAGCCCTGAGCTCGGTAGAGCGCTTCGATGCGCGCCGTGTTCTCGTAGAGCAGCGGGTAGTCGAGCGTCGAACCGGTGGTGAGCGTGAGCGTGTCGCGAATCTTGTCGGCCTCGATGCCCTCATTTCCGGAGATCGCCACCTGCCGGATCACCGGATTCTCCTCCACCTCGAAAGTGACGATGCGACCATCCGGGGTTTCTTCCGAGAAGACCCTCACATTGCGGAAAAACCCGAGACCGAAGACCGCGTGCACGTCGCTTGAGATGCGGGCCGCGTTGTACGGATCCCCCGCCTTCGTGGAGATGCGGGCGCGGATCGCATCGGCCTCGATCCGACGGTTTCCACGCACCCGGACGTCGGCGACTCGGTCCACCTTGCCCGTCGGCTTGGCGGTGCCAAGGATGCGCTCGGCCGGCACCAGCCGGAAGTGCACGGCCACACCGCCGGATCGATACTCGGTTTGAACGGTCGCAGTCGCGATCCCCGGCAACGCCTTCAGCGTAGTGACGTCCTCGCGCGCGGCATCCCCGTCGTAGGGTTGACCGACCCGGGTGCGAAGCTTCCCCTTCACGGTGGCATCCACCTCAGTCGGGCTCTCGATCGTGACATCCAGCACGAGGGCTCGCGACGCGCCCGACGCGATCGCGATGATGCGGTCGGCGAGCTCGTTCACACGGTCTTGCAGCGCCTCCTCGCTCTCGGCGGTGAAAACCATGGACTGGCTCGCCACCTGCGGATCCCCCGGCGTCACGCGCACGTCGAGGCTGAAATGCCCAGCCAGCTCGGTCAGGCTCCCCGAGACGACTTCGTCCGCGCCGAGCTCGTGCGCGAGCTTTCGGAGCTCGGCATCGTCAGGCTCCGCGTGCAGGCGGGCGGCCGCGTCCTTCACGATGGCCGCGTCGACCATGTCGATCCGGCCTGCGGCCACGAGACGATTCTGCAGCAGCTCGGGAATCGACCGCTGAAGCTGGTCCAAGCTCTTCGCGCTATGGACGTGCAAGGGAAGGATCGCCACGCTCACGCGGGGCGGCGCCGGCTGGCCCGGGGAGCGGGCGGGGGGCCCAGCGGCCGCGAGAGCAGCGGTTGCGCTGGCAAGCATGGTGAGACACAAGAGGGTGGTCAGGCGCACCACTCGAGCCGGGAGGCAGTGGCTGCGCAAGCGATTCCTCCGCGCGCTCGCACCACCCCACCTGGGGGTTGCGCATGCGGCAGCTACGGCCGGGGAGGCGAGTCGTCGAGCTTCTGCGGGAGCCCCCATCAGGCCCGCGCATTCTACTCGCCAGGGCTCTCGGGAGGCAACCCCCACGCGCCCTTTTTCTGCTTGCCGCGCGCGCGGTTAACCGTGCAGAAGCATTCTAGAGCTTACCCTCAACGAGTGTGACAGTGCGCCCCAGCCGGGAGGCCAGAGCCGGATTGTGGGTCACGATGACGAGGGCCGTCCCTCGGGTTCGATTCATGTGAAGGAGAAGGTCCTCCACACGCTCCCCGGTGACCGGATCGAGGTTGCCGGTCGGCTCGTCCGCCAGCACAAGCGCTGGATTCATCACGAGGGCGCGCGCCACCGCAACCCGCTGGCGCTCACCCCCGGAAAGTTTTCCGATCCGGTGGCGCAGCCGATGGCCGAGGTCCACCTCCTCGAGCATCGCAACCGCCCGCCGGCGCATCTCGGCGAAGTCGAACCCCCGCACGAGCCCCGGCATCATCACGTTCTCGACGGCGTCGAACTCCGGCAGCAGGTGGTGGAACTGGAACACGAATCCGAGGGATTCGGAGCGAAAGCGCGCCAGACCCTGTGGACTTTTCGCGAATAGATCGTCGCCGCGAAAGTAGACGTGTCCTGCCGTAGGGCGATCCAGCGTGCCGAGGATATAGAGCAGCGTGGACTTGCCGACGCCCGACTGGCCGACAATCGCGAGGCGCTCCCCGGCCTGTAGCGTGAAGTCGACGCCGCGCAGCACCTCCACGCGTCCTTCGCCCGTGGCGAACGACTTGTGCAGGCCCTCGACCCGCAGCAGCTCCTCACTCATACCGGAGCGCCTCTGCCGGATCGAGGCGCGCACCCTGACGCGACGGGAGCAGTGTGGCTCCAAGGGAAAGGACCATCGCGATCACCGCCACGATCGCGATCTGGGTGACGTCGATTTCCCAAGGCAGCTTCGAGAGCTGGTAGACGGAGGCAGGCAGTGTGTCGATGCCGGTAATCGCCTCGATCTGCCCTTGGATCCAGTCGAGCTGGGTCGTGACCACAATGCCCGCCGCGACGCCGAGCGCAGTGCCGACCAGGCCGATCAGCGTCCCTTCGATCGCGAAGATGCGCTCGACGCTCGAATCCTCCGCGCCCATGGTTTTTAAGATGGCGATGTCGCTCGATTTCTCCATGATCATCATGATGAGCGTCGCGACGATGACGAACGCCGCCACCACCATAATCATGGTCAGCAGGAAGAACATCATGACACGCTCGGTCTTGAGGGCCTGGAAGAAGTTCGGGAAGTATTCCTTCCAGTCGCGCGTGTAGTAGGGGAAGCCCACCCGCTGCTGCACGACGCGCGCGATGCGCTGGGAGCGATAGAAATCGTCGACGCGAACTTCGAGCCCGTCCACCACGTCACCCACGCGGCGGAAGTCCTGGGCTGCAGCAAGGCTCGTGTAGGTAAAGGCTTCGTCCCACTGGAAGAAGCTGCTCTTGAAGACGCCCGCGATGCGGAATCGCTTGAGCCGTGGCGCGGGCCCGAGTGGGGTTGGCGGTCCTCCGAAGGGCGACACGAGCAATACCTGATCGTCGACTGTGAGACCGAGCGCGGCAGACAGCTCACTTCCGATCAGGATGCCCGGCGCGCCATCGATACCGGGATCGTTCGGTTTTCGTGGCTCGAGATCGTCGAGTCGACCTACCACAAGATCGTGGGGCAGGACGGTGACGTCGCCTACGTGCGCAGGATCGATCCCCCGCAGTCGCACCGCCACGATCTCGCCGCTGCTCCCACGCACCATGCCTTCGGCGTCGATATAGGGGGAAGCGCCGAGCACTCCGGGAGTCTGACGCACCGTCGCAAGCACGTCGCGGTACCCTTCAAACGCGCCAAGGCCGCTGTGCAGGGTGAAATGCGCTCGGTTGCCAATGATCTCATCGCGCCAGGTGCGTTCGAAACCATTCATCACCGAGAGCACGGTGATGATCAACCAAACGCCCACTGCGACTCCGCCCACGCAGATCGCCGTGATGACGGAGATGAAGGTCTGACGCCGCTTTGCGACGAGATAGCGCGCGGCAATGAACCATTCCGCGCTGCGGCGCATATCGAAAAGACCTGCCGCGGCGAGGGGCAGGAGTCCCAGCACGACAGCGGCTGCGAAGAAACCCAGCAAGCAGGCCCCGGCTGCAGCGATCTCCGGGCGCGGCGCAGGAAGGGCCACAGCCACCACGATCCCGACCGCCAAAACCGCAGCAAGAAGACGCAGCAGCTTCTCGACTTCGGCGAGCGGCGTTCCCGCTGCCCGGACGCGCCGATGTGCGGCGAGCAAGAGGGCCGCGAGGAGCGCGACAGCGGGCGGCGCCGCGGCCCACAGCAGCTGATGGGTTCCGCCGACGAGGAGCGCGTAGCCGGCGCCAAGCAACACCAGCGACGCGAGACCGAGCCGCGCCGGGGGCAGCCAATACAGCGCAAGTCGCATGAGCAGTGCCGCAGACACCACCGCGACCGGCAATGCCGCCACGAGCCACGGTCGATCGATGAGGACCGTGCGGATATCCGGGTACTGCGCCACGAGCCCGCCCACGAGGATCGTGACTCCCACACACATGAGGGCGAGGCTGCCCCAGCGCCGCGACGCACGCGCAAAGCGCTCAAGTACAATCACCGCCGAGCCCAGGAACAAGATCGTGAGGGCATTGATCCCGAGGGCGATTGCAATGATGAATCCGAGGGCAAGCGTACCGCCCGCCGCGGTCGCGAGGCTCCACGCTCCCGCGGCGAAGGCCTCCACTAGGAGTGCTCGGGCCGAAGATGGGGGAACAGGATCGTCTCCCGGAGCGAAGGGGCGTCGGCTAGGACCATGGCGACACGATCCACGCCGATCCCAAGACCCCCGGTCGGCGGCATCCCGTGCTCGAGAGCGCGCAGGTAGTCCTCGTCCATGGGATGAGCCTCCTCGTCTCCTGCCTGGGCGTCCCGTCGTGCCCGCTCGAAGCGGGCGCGCTGATCGTCGGGATCGTTGAGCTCGCTGAACGCGTTTCCGAGCTCCATACCCGCCACGAAGAGCTCAAAACGTTCGACGAGTCTCGGATCGTCGGGCTTGCGCTTGGCGAGCGGCGAGAGCTCAAGTGGATAGTCGATGATGAAGGTCGGTTGCACGAGCGAGGGCTCGACGAATTTGCTGAAGAGCTCATCCACGGTCTTCCCCCAAGTTGCCTGCGGCTCGATTTCGAGCTTGTGTCGCTTCAGCAGAGCCGTCAGCCGTTCTGGCGTCGACGCCGCAGGGTCGAGGATATCGACTTTCGTGGCCTCGAGAATCGACTCGCGCATGGTGTGCTTCGGCCAGGCCCCTGAGAAATCGATCTCCTTGCCCTGAAACGTCACAGAGAGCCTCCCTAGCACCCTCTCGGCGACTTCCTGCAGCATGTCGTGCGCAAGCTCCATCATCTCGCCGTAGTCGGCAAAGGCCTGATAGCACTCCATCATCGTAAACTCAGGATTATGTTTGCGCGACACTCCCTCGTTTCGAAAGTTGCGACCGACTTCATAGACTCGATCGATCCCGCCAATGATCAGTCGCTTTAGATACAGCTCATCCGAGATCCGCAGATACAGATCCTGCCCGTAGAGGTTGTGGTGGGTCGTGAACGGGCGCGCGGCGGCCCCGCCGTAGAGCGGCTGGAGCACAGGCGTCTCGACCTCGAGGAAGCCGCGTGCGTCAAGAAATGCACGGATGGCCGATACCGTCCGGCTTCGCACCAGGGCCACGCGCCGCACCTCCTCGTTGACCAAGAGATCGAGGTAGCGTTGCCGGAAGCGCACCTCCACGTCTGCTAAGCCGTGCCACTTCTCCGGCAAGGGGCGCAGGCTCTTGGCGAGAAGTTGAAGCGCTTCCGCCGCGACCGTGAGCTCACCGGTGCGGGTTCGCCAGGCGCGCCCCTCGACCCGCACAAAGTCCCCGACGTCGAGTTGATCGAGAAGCTGGAAGACCGCGTCGGGGGCCTCGCCGCTACGCGCACTGGCTTGGATCCGCGCGCCGTCTTCCACGAGATCGAAGAATCGCAACCGACCGAAGCTCCTCATTGACGTGATGCGGCCTGCGATCGCGATCGTGCGCGCTTGTTCATCAAGCGCGGCGGCGTCTTGCGTCTCGAGCTCGCGCCGTACCCGCGCGATCGGTTGCCGTGCGCCGGTGCGTGCGGGATAGGGCTCAATGCCCTGCTGGCGCAGCGCCTCAAGACGCGCGCGACGGCTCTCGCGCTCGGCTTCGCTCACGCCCGCTCCTGGCGTGCGCCGCGAAGACCCTCCGCGCGCTCGAGCAACGTCGCACGGATGAAGGTATCTAGATCACCTTCGAGTACACCTTGGGCATTGCCCACTTCGACGCCGGTGCGATGGTCCTTCACACGCTGGCTCGGGTGGAGTGTGTAGGACCGGATCTGGTTGCCGAAGTTTACGTCCCGCCGCTCTCCCCGAAGTGCTGCAAGCTTTGCCTCCTGCTCTTCGCGTGCGCGCTCATACAGTCGTGCGCGCAACACCTTCATCGCGGCGGAGCGGTTCTTGTGTTGGGAACGTTCATTTTGGCATTGCACCACGATCCCGGTAGGCAGGTGGGTGATGCGCACCGCAGAGTCAGTTTTGTTGACGTGCTGGCCGCCGGCACCTCCGGCACGATAGGTGTCGACGCGCAGATCGTTCTCATCAATCTCGACCTCGACTGCGTCATCGATCTCCGGAACGACCGAGACGCTGGCGAACGCCGTGTGGCGGCGATGCTGTGAATCGAAGGGCGAGATGCGCACGAGCCGATGAACACCCTCCTCGGTCTTCAGGTAACCGAAGGCGTAGTCACCAGAGACCGTCACGGTCGCGCTGCGCAGCCCGGCCTCCTCTCCGGCTTGCACATCCAGGATTTCGGTTTTGAAGCCGTGATTCTCGGCCCAGCGCAGGTACATACGCAGCAGCATTTCAGCCCAGTCACAGGCGTCGGTCCCGCCTGCCCCCGCGTTGATGGCGACGATGGCATTGCTGGGATCATGCTCGCCGCCGAGGAGCCTGCGCAGCTCCGCCTCCGCGAGTGCACGCTCCGCCTGCTCGAGCTTGCCGGCCGCCTCGGCTCGGGTCGAAGCGTCATCTGCTTCATGGGCAAGCTCGAGGAGCACCTCGGCGTCTTCGAGGGTGCGATCCTGTCGCTCGAAAAACTCGAGCTCCCGCTCCACCTCGCGCTTTTCTCGGAGCACCTTCTCGGCCTGGGCCCGATCGTCCCAAAGGTCCGGCCGGGCCGATTCGCGCTCGAGTTCCTGCTGTCGGGCGCCTAGAGCGGCGAGGTCAAAGTCGCCCCCGGAGCTCGGAGAGGCGCGCCCGCAACCGGCGCAGGCGCTCGACCAGCTCTCCCGGATCGAGGGACATCGTCGGCTGGCTAGAGGGCTCACTCATGTCTGTTCTTCCCTTTCGCTTCTCCGTCGGCGGATCGCCGCGGCGGCGAACCCTGCGCAGCACGCCCACGCAAACACGTCACCATGTCTCACGTAAAACGAGTCCCCGGCTGCTCCGGGCCGCAAGGGGATGTCGTCCACGAGAAGGCCCCGCTCGAAGATTCTCGTTTGGCTCCGTACGCGCCCGCGATCATCGATGAATGCCGAGACACCAGTGTTTGCGGCCCGTGCGGTCCAGACGCGCGTCTCCGCCGACCTGAGCGCCGTAATCGCGAGGAACTGGTAGGGCGCCCCCGTTCGCCCGTACCAGGCGTCGTTCGTAATCGCGAGAAGCACGGATCCGCCCCTCGCAACAAACCCACGCACCAAATCCGGGAACAACAACTCATAGCAGATCGGGATCCCAACGGGCACCGGCGCCGAAGCATCCAGGGTGCTGCTCTCTCCGGGGTGGGTGGGCTGCGGGAGCCCCACTACGCGCGGACCTGGGCCCGCAGTCACGTTGTCCGGCGCCATGCCCCGTGCGACCGCTCCGATCAGGAGACCGAGGAGACCCCGCAACGGGACGTACTCTCCGAACGGTACGAGATGGGCCTTGTCATAGCGTTCAATTTGCCGTCCGGCGGTATTGAACACGTAGGCGCTGTCATAGTAGCGGTAGTCTCGGCCGAGTGGCTCCACCCCGACGGCGCCCACCACGAGCACGACGGCCTGTTCCCGGGCGAGTCCCTCGATGCGCTCTCGGAAATCTGGATCCGTTTCGAGGGAGCCCGGCACCGCCGTCTCCGGCCAGACCACGACCTCGGCCCCTTTGGCACGAGCCTCGCGGGTCAGGTCCTCGTAGATCCGCAGCGTCACCTCCTGCCAGGCGTGACTCCATTTCACGCCCTGGTCGATATTTCCCTGGATCACCGCCACCCGGATCTTCTCGTCCGAAGGCGGCGTGGGTTGCGCACCGATCCACGCGCCCACCGCAAGTGTCGCGAGGGTGACGCCGCAGGCGGCCAGCGCCGGAAACGGCAGCCGTTTTCCCTCGCGCATCGCTCGGACGAGTGCGCTTACGCCGAGGGAGCCGAGTACCGTGACGAACGAGAGTCCGTAGACTCCGCCGATGGGCGCGAGCGCCATCAAGGCGAAGTTCTGATGCTGGGCGTATCCCAGCACCGCCCACGGGAAACCGGTCAGAAGATGGTGTCGCAGGTAGTCGAGAGCGGTCCACAACGCCGCCAAGGCGAAAGCTCCCGCCCGCCCGCGCAACGCGAGAAAGCCCATCCCCGCGCCGAAAGCGGCTCCAAACAGAGCGATGTACGCTGCGAGCGCGATGGGTGCCACGACGCCGACCAGGGCAGGCGCCTCGCCATACACCACCGTGACCACGTAGATCCAGTGCAGAATCGCCGAGTGCGCGAGGAGACTGGCGAGGAACCCCCAGCGTGCAGCGGACGCAGGGGTGAGGCCCCGGAGACCGGCCACCAAGCATGCCGGGGCGACCCAGGCCAGAACGAATCCCAGATCGATCACACGGTCGCCCAGCGGATGGGGAAAGGCGAGGAAGCTCGAGACGAGATAGCCGGCCAGCCACCCCGCGCGGCCTCGGGTCATGGAGCGAGCGCCCGGGCCACACGGCGTTCCGCAGCCCGCATTCGCCTCGCTTCCGCTGCGCGCTCGTGGTCGTGTCCGAGTAGGTGAAGCACGCCGTGGATCAGCAACCGTGCGATCTCTTCATTGAGGTCCCGGCCGTGGGCGCTCGCCTGTCGCGCCGCGGTTTCAACTCCGATCACCACATCGCCGAGCAGCCCCCTGCGGAACTCTGCGTGGGAGCCCTCGAGGAGTGAGAAGGAGAGTACGTCCGTCGGACGCCGCTTGCCGCGGTGCGCGGCGTTCAGGGCCTCCATGGTGGCGTCCTCGACCAGGCAAACCGAAAGCTCAGCGCTGTCACAACCCAAGAGGTCGAGGATGCGACGCGCGCGGCGGCGCAAGAGTCCCTTGTCCACGGCGGGCAATCCCTGGCGCCGGGGGGGGCCGGCAAGGCGCACGATCATTCGCCCGGGGCCGTCTCTGCATCGTCGCGGCGGAGCGCGCGGTCGTAGGCTCGGATGATCGATTGCACAAGGGGGTGTCGTACCACATCCGCTTCGGTGAAATGCATGAAAGCGATGCCTTCCACGCCCTCGAGGATCTTCGTCGCTTCCACGAGCCCACTCTTCTTGTCGCTCGGAAGATCGATTTGGGTCACGTCGCCTGTGACCACGGCCTTCGAATCGAAACCGAGGCGTGTGAGAAACATCTTCATCTGCTCGCTCGTGGTGTTCTGGGCCTCGTCCAGGATGACAAAGGAATCATTGAGGGTGCGGCCGCGCATGAAGGCGAGGGGCGCTACCTCGATCGCGCCTCGTTCCATGAGTCGCGCGGCCTTCTCAAAGTCCATCATGTCGTGGAGTGCATCGTAAAGGGGGCGCAGGTAAGGGTTCACCTTCTCTGCCATGGAGCCGGGGAGGAAGCCCAGCTTTTCCCCGGCTTCGACCGCCGGGCGTGTGAGGATCACGCGGGACACTTCGTGGCGGTTCAGCGCCGCCACGGCCATCGCCATCGCGAGGTAGGTCTTCCCCGTGCCCGCAGGACCGACCGCAAAGACGAGGTCACAGTCTCGGATCAGTTCCACATAGCGCCGCTGTGAAAGATTCTTCGCCGTGATGCGCCGCCGCGATCCGACAGCGCCCAGCACGTCTTCGTACACCTCGGAAAGGGGGGTCGCGGGCTGCTGTGTCGCCATGCGCACGGCCTCCCGCACCTCCCGCGGGTGGACGGCGTTGCCGGCCCGGAGAAGCCCGTAGAGTTCTTCAAGCACCTTGCGGGCGACGGCAACCTCTTCGGGTGCACCCACAAGGCGCACCTCGTTGCCCCGGGCACGAGCGTGGACGCCAAGCTCTTGCTCGAGAATACGTAGCGTACGGTCGCCATCGCCGTACAACTCGGCGGCGGTGTGGTTGTCGTCGAAGACGAGGGTCTGGCGGGTCGAGGCCTCTCGGGTCAGGGACGATCCTTCTCGTCGAGGTGCGCGCCGCGATCGCCACCGTGGCTCTCACCTCGGCTCGCGAAACCGTGCTCCGGTCCCAACAGCTCGGTGCCGTCGGCGCGGTGCGCGTAATAGTACGGGCGCGCCTGCATAGGCGTCAACGCGTCGGGGGCAAGGAAACCCTCCCGCACCAGCACCTCGAGGCTATCGGGCCAGGTCTCCCGCGCCTCGGCTGGCACCCCTTGCGCCTCCTGCACGAGGACCAGCGCGCGGTGATAGGCTTCGAGCGCGTTGCGAACGCGCAAAACCTCGAACGACTCTTTCGCCTCCGCGAGGGGCTCGCGCATCAAGGGTTCGCGCGCAGCAGGTCGCGGACCCCATGCCGCCACAGCGCCGAGGGCAAGCGTGGCGACGAAGGGCAGCACGAGCGCGATCTGACTGCGCAGGCGGCTGGGCTCGGGCGCCGCCAGCCGAAGCTGGCGCCTTGCGCGTTCGATCTCCTCTTGGGCGACGGGAACGATGAGCCCGCCGCGGGAGAATTGCGCGATCCAGCGGCTGGCCTCGAAGGTCCCAAGGCGAGAGAGATCGATCACACGCCGCACAGACAAGCGACCATCAATCAGCAGAAACACGCGTTCTGCGGCGGCCAGCCGAGCGCTTGTCTCACGTTTTGCACCTGCGCGAAATTTCTCGAAGGAAGCGACCCGCCGAAATACGGTGGACTCTGAGGGAAGTGCGTCGGCGAAGCTTCGCCATTCGTCGACCATGCGCAGACCGTCCATCAGGATCTGTTCGGCGCCGAGCAGGCGTTGGGATTCCCGCTCATGGACTACGGGCTGTGCGGTGAAATGGAACGATCCGCTCTCCCGGCGGAGTAGCGCGAAGATGGTTTCTTGCGTCAGCAGGTCTTCGATCTGTTCGATCTCCGGCATTCCAAGAATCTGCTTCGAGACAAGGAGCTGCGGCAGAGGGAGGAGCGTAGTCGTGCGCTCGCGCTCGAGCTCCTCGAGACGCTCCGGAGTGAGAAGACCGCAGCGCACCAGCATCTCGCCGAGTCCCGCGTGATCGTGAGGACCGACCGGCGCTGCCGAGACCACGGACCCATGATCGAAGCTGAGCTGGATGCGTTCACCGTCACCAGCCACCTCGAGCATGCCGGTCTTGCGCTGTTGGCCGATCAGCTGAAAGACCTCGCCGACGCCGAAGTCTTGGAGATTCCCACGGAGGGCGACGGACATGGTCAATCCCTCCGGTGCGAGAATGCCCACACCGACACGCCCGCGTGCGTGAGCAAAAGGAGCGCGGCAGCGATCGAGAAGACAAGGCGTCCGGTCCCTCCGACTGCGAGTGGGTCGGGAACCACATCGCGACCGACTCCTGCCGCAATCATCGCGCCGCACAGCACGATTGCGCCCAAGAGACCGCACAGGGGTCGGCCGGCCAGCAAACCTGCCGCGCCCGGCACCAAGACACCCACGACGTGTGCCCCGCGCTCGCGCCACTTCTCCCGAGAGCGCAGCTCACCGATGCGCGCCGCACGCAGGCTCGGGTCCGTGGTCTCGGGGCGCTTCAGGAGGCGCGTGCATGCCTCGCACAACGAGCGCTCCCCTGCGCTGCCATCGCAGCGCGGACAGCGCCGCGCCCCGCAGCTCGGGCACCAATGCGTGTGCTCACCGCGGCCCAGGAGGAGTCCGGCCAAGATCGCGATCGCGCCAAGGGCGATCGGGAGGTGGAGAGGTCCCCGGCCAAGGCGGCCGGGCGCCAGCTCGGTTCGCAGGTCGGCGGCCACCCCCTCCCCCGCGCCGCTCGCGGCGAGCCGCTCCCGGAGCAGCCGCACCGGGATCGGGAGATCCACCACGCCGAGGCGGCCCCCACCCTGGAGATCGGTGAGCTCGCCCACCATCTCCGCATCGATGCTTTGCGCGCGAATCAGTGTGGTTTCCTGTAGATCAGGGCGAATCGAAGCACCCTGGGCGCGGGACAAATTGAACAGCAGGGCTGCGGACCGCTCCCGCCCCGCCGCGTGCTCGTAGAGTGCAGTCGCACCCGCAATATCCCCAAGGGCGAACCTTACGTTCGCTGCGTTGTTCTCAACCACCCCGTCCGCCGCGCCTTCGGCGAGGAGGCGGGCGTAGCGTTCGTCGGCTTCTGTGAGGTTGCCCAAGCGTCGGGCGTGCACGGCGAGGGCGCGCTCGGCGATTGGATCGTGCTCCGCAGCCCGCACGAGGCGCGCGAGCTCGCCGCCGGAGGCCGCCTCTGTTTCAACGGCCCAGGCCGCGGCCACCACGGGGTCAGCCCCAAGCCCCGCCATCGCCGCTCCCGCCTGCCCAAGGACAGGCTGGAGCGCGAGCCAAAGCACCGCGGCGGCGGCGAGGTGAGCGAACTTGGCGCGTCCTCTGCCACATGCGAAGGCGAGGCCGAAAAGCCCGAGCCCGACTCCCGCGAGTCCTTCACCGAGCGCGGCGGGAAGGAGCACCAGGGCACCAAGGAGCAGCATCCTCGCGAACTCCGGGGCACCTGGCGCGACGCGGTCGCCAAGGTCGTGCGCCGCGCGCCGGGCAACGAGCATGGTGGCCAATCCAAGGTAAGCGAGCGCACCAAAGAAGAGCGCCAAGGCGACGCCGTGGAGCGCGGTCGCCCGCCACCAGAGGGACGCCTCGAGGTGACTGTCGAGGCGGCTTAGCGCTGACAGGAGAGCGCGGGCCGCCCCGGCGGCATCACTCTCCTGTCGCCAGCGAGCCTTGGCGAGAGCAGCCCACGCGAGGGGAAGTGTCGGTGCGAGGTCCACCGCACTTTGGGCGCGAAGGAGAGGAGCGCCCGCGTCGTCGTCCGCGAGCAGCGCCCGAGCTGCCGCGTCGAAACCACCGACCCCAAGCTCGCGCGCCACTGCCCGGGTGCGACGAACGCGTTCAAGAATCCCGAGGCCGGGCGTAAGCCAGACCTGGTCGACTTCCGTAAGGGGAACGTGAGCGACTTGGGGTGCTGCTTCGGCGGCGGCTTGGCTCTGGGCCAGCCAAGCCCCGGCCGCGCTCTGCGGCTGGGGGGGCGGGGGCACACTCGGCGGGATCGGAGAGACGGAGGGCGAAAGGGCGCTCCCTTCCGGGGCTCCGCCCGCCGCGGCGGGCGCCGCTGCGGCACCGACTTCCCCCGCGCTGGGCGCCGGCGGGGGGCTCACCCCTCCCACATCCGGAGTGACGGGAGCCGAGGGCGCGGAGGACAGCGGGCCAACGGGCGGGTCCGGGGCCTCGGCTGCGGCGTGCAGCGGGCCAAGCACGAGTGCCATCGCCAGCACGAGCCATGCGCCGCGACGCCAGCACCACGCAGCCAAGCGCGTCCCCCTCCGGGCAAGACTACCCACTTGCCTATCGGCAGGACGTAAGGACCCCCTGAACCGTCACCCCCTGGAGGATCCCGCCTCATCGGAATCGGCCCCGGGCCTGATCGCGAGTCGACATGCCGGCAGGCCGCCACTATCCTGCGCGTCCCGCGTGTCAGTTGGAGGAACTCTTGGCCACCCACAAGTCCGCAGAAAAGCGTGCTCGGCAATCGGAGGCGCGCCGTTTGCGCAACCGCCACATGAAGACCCGCGTGCGGACCGTGGTGAAGGAGTTCGTGACCGCGCTCGAGGGTGGGAAGGCGGAGGGCGTTCAAGACAAGCTTCGTGCGGCCGAGCGAGCCTTACGCAAAGCTGCGAGCAAGGGTCTCATTCCGAAACGGCGGGCCAGCCGCGCGGTTTCGCGCCTCGCCAAACGGCTGCACAAGTCCACCAAGTAGCCCAATCCGTCAGGTCGAGAGGCTCAGCACGAGCCGTTCCAGCGCCAGTGCGGGCGGGAGCCCGCCGCGCCCCTTAAGCGCTTCGTCGGTCGTATGAATGGCGGAAAGGTGCTGAACGAGACGCGCCGTCGTGTAGCGCCGTCCCTGTGTTTCGAGCTTTTGGACCACGAACGGCGGAGCGGCGATCGCACCTCCGGACCGCACTCGCAGCAGTTTTCGAAAATGACCCGCGAGACTTCCCAGGACCACCGGCTCAGGCGTCCCGCTGCGCAGAAGCTTGCTTAGAACGGCAAGGGCCTGCCCGGTGCGTCCTTCCCCCAGCGCATCCGTCAAATCCCAGATCGGGTCTTCCGCCACGTCGATGGCCGACCTTTCCACATCCCCGCGCGAGAGCTTGCGTGCCGGCGCGGCCAGCAGCGCGGCCTTCGCGATCTCCTGACGCAGCACGAGAAGCTGCGGCCCGATGCGCTCGGCGAAGATCTCAGCCACTCCCTCTTCGAGAGATAGCCCTTGGCGGCGGACCTCTTGACGCACGAACGCGAGGAGCGGAGCGCGTCCCTTGGGTGGGTCGCACGAGACCAGCGCCGCGGGTTCGGCGAAAGCCCGCACCCAACGCTCCCGGCGATCGGCGCGGATCGCCGTCACCACGAGGACGAGGTCGGAACGCCCACGGATTTCGGTGAGCGCATCCGTCAGCGCATCCAAGAGCGGACCCGCCCTCCCCTTGGCATCCGCCGGCTCGCGCAGCCAAACCAGCCGGCGTGCAGAAAGGACCGGCAGGGAGTGGAGGGCATCGAAGAGAGTTCCCGGACTCGCGGTGGCGCCCTCGAGGCGGTCGAAGTTGAACTCCCGCGTGGGGGCCTCGAGAGTTGCTTCGCGAATCGCCGCGAGGGCGTCGTCGCGTAGGAGTGGCTCCTCTCCTACCAGGAGATATGCGGCGCGAAGCTTGCCTGCGCGCAACTCCTCGAGCAGTGCGTCAGGGGTCATGGCAGCAGACGCTCGTAAAGCGCGTCGTGGACCCGTTCGGCCAGGATTTGCGAGACGTGATGAAGCGCTTCCTGGCGATTCTTCCTCGCTGCCTCGATGTCGGCACTCGCGAGGTAGATTTCGCTCTGCGACAAGGCGGACCCTTCGATCGCCACCTGCCGGCCATCGCGCCGCTGCGCTTTTAGGTCGAGCGTGACCGTAAGGGTGTACTCGAGGGCGAGCAAGACGGACGAGAAGCTCCGGGCAGCCGTAAAGATGGGACGCACGCGCCCGCTAATCACGACGTCCGCCAGCTTCGGGTCATCGACCACCTGAAACGCCCCGCGCCGCCTGAACTCGCGGACCAGCGAATCGGTCACGACCGCCTCGTACCCTGGATCGAAGGAATCGTTGCGCAGAGTCTGGATCGCAACACGTCGTATGTCGCCCAACGGGGCCTTGTAATCGACAAACTGGTAGCCGCAGCCTGAAAGCCCAAGCAGGAGGATCACGACAACGGAGGCGGATAGGGGGATCGCCCAGCCCTTCACGGCGGGCAGATATATCACAGGCCGCCCGCCGCTACTCCAGCTTGAGCAGACTCCTCACCACCTGGAGGACACGGTTCGACTGGATGGGCTTGGTCAGATACTCGTTCGCGCCGAGCGCCAAGGCACGCTCGCGGTCCTCCTTGGCCCCTTCCGTCGTAATCACGATGATGGGCATTTCCTTGAGATTGTCCTCGCCACGGATCAGCCGGATCAACTTCAGGCCGTCCATAACCGGCATGTTGATGTCAATCAGCGCAAGGTCGAAGTGGTCACTCGAGACCTTGCGCAGACCGTCCATGCCGTCCTGCGCCTCCACCATTTCCGCACCCTTCAGCCGCTTCAGTGCGAACACGAGCAGCTGCCGCATCGTCGGGCTGTCCTCGACGATCAAGATTCGGTGGGTTGCGCTCATTCCTTTTTCCTCCGATCCAATCGCTCCCGGCGCCGGAGAAGCCTCTACTTCGTCAGCAGGTCGATGAAGCCTTGAATCGTGTTGCGCTTGCGTTCGGACTGCGAATACAGCCGGGCCGAGAAGATTGATGTCGCGGCATGTCCCGCGAGCAGCGTGAACAGCTCATGGTCGAGCGGAGAGAATCCGTCCTTCTGCTGAAGCAGTCGGTACACGGCGAGTGCACCGATCGGTCTGTCCTGCACGCGCAGAGGAATACAGACGATCGGCTTCAAGTAGTCGTCCGAGTCCGCAGGATCTCCACAGAAGGTCTCGCCCGACTCGACCGCGCTGCCGATGATGCCGCTTCCGAGGGGCACCTTCGGAAACGCCTCGGCCGCTTCGCCTTCCGAGGCCACTGCCTCGAGCCGATTCGTCTTCTCGTCCAGCATGTAAACCGCGAACATCTCCGCCCCGATCAGATTGATCACGATCTCGATCACAATCTTCACGACCTCAGACAGATCGAGGGTCGAATGGAGCTGAAAACTCGCCACATAGAGATTTGCGAGGTTGTTGTTCTCTTCCTCGACCTCCACGTAGCGCCGCGCGAACTGATGGTTCTCCTCCTCAAGGTGCCGCAGTCGTTCGAGCGCATTCGACCGCTCTTCTTCCAGGTTCTCGATGCGCGTCAGGAGCTCAGCCCGCAGCTTGTCCCACTCGCCGTCATCACGCGCCGCGAAATTTTGCTGTTGTTCGAGCTCAAGCACCTTTCTACGCAGTCGCTCGTTTTCAGCAATCAACTCCTTGCTGAACTCCGCGCCACGCTTGAATAGGCTCATGAACTCATCGGCGCGTCCGAAGAGCGCCTTGCGGTCGTCGCTCATTCTTTCCCCTCTGGCCGGGGTGCCGCGCCCTTCACGTGCGCGACGCCCGACTGGATCGCGATTGCCATCGCGTCGAGCGGCAAGACCGCATCGACCACACCCGTACGGATTGCCTGCTGCGGCATGCCAAAGATCACAGCCGTCTCCTCAGACTCGGCGACCACCGTGCCGCCAGCCTCCTTCACCGCCACCACACCCCGCCGCCCATCGTCTCCCATGCCCGTCAGGATGACCGCCATGAGGTCCGCCCCGTAGTGCTTGGCAGCGGAGGTCAGCATGCGGTCGACAGATGGCGCGTACTTGTCGCTGGGTTGCTTTGGCACGAGCCGCGTGACCGCTCTTCCCCGCTCATATTCGAATTCGAGGTGATGGCCCCCCGGTGCGATCAGCATCGTGCCCTCCCTCGGCTCATCTCCGTCCGCCGCTTCGCGCGTGCGCACCGGCGTCAATCGGTCGACGCGTTCCGCGAAGCCCTTGGTGAAACCCTCGGGCATGTGCTGGGAGACGATCAAGGCTACCGGCGGTGGCTCGACCAAGGACCCGAAAATCCGCATCAACGCTGCCGGGCCCCCCGTGGAACAGCCGATCCCGATCACGCGTGGCCGAGTCGGCGCGGTCGCGGCGGCTCCTTGCCAGAGCGCAGGGACGACGGGCGGAGTCGCCGAGATGCGTTGACGTACCTTCTCGATCCGCAGCTCCCGGATCGCGTGCACCTTCCGAATCAGCTCCGCCTGGATCGATTCGAGTTCGAGCGTTGCGCGCGCCGTCGGCTTCACGATGAAGTCCACTGCGCCGAGGTCGAGCGCCTTGAAGAGTTCCTGCTCACCACTGCGCCCGCTGATGACCATGACGGGAGTAGGCTGCTTGTTCATGACCAGGCGCAGGAAGGTGAAGCCGTCCATGCGAGGCATCTCAAGGTCGAGGGTGATGAGGTCGGGCTTGAGCTCGAAGGTCTTGCGCAGCGCCTCCTCACCATCGCGCGCCACATCGATCACCCGCACCAAAGGGGAGGTTTCGAGCATGCGTGTGATCGTGCGGCGGCTGAACGCCGAGTCGTCGATTACCAGCACCCGAATCAGCCCCTCCGTGCTCACCGTCGCCTCGCTCGGTCGATAGAGGCAGGCACCGCTTCGGGTCCGCCCGTCCTTTCGACACGGTCGATCGCCACGGCCGCCACACGGTGAAGGGGGTCGTGCAGAATGTCCCCCGGTGCGGGTCGCCGATACACCATTTCACGGGTGAGGTGCCGCAGCTCGAATGCGCTCGAGAGATTGATCAGTGACTCGGAGTGTCCGAGCAGAAGATATCCTGCGGGCCGGAGCTTCTCGGAGAAGGTCTGGATCACGCTCCGCTTGGTCTCCGTGTCGAAATAGATGATCACGTTTCGGCACAAGACCACGTCCATCTGGTTTAAGAGCGCGATGCGGGAGCGATCGAAGAGGTTCAGATGGATGAAGTCGACGTGCGTCTTGACGGAATCGGCGATCCGCCAGAGCCCATCCTTCTCCGTAAAGTACTTGTGCCGCATGCCGGCGGGCATGTCGCGGAAAGACGCCTCGCGGTAGACACCCCGGCGGGCCTTCAAAAGCGCCGGCCGAGAGATATCGGAGGCGTACACGCGCATGTCGCGACTCGGCTCAAGCCCCGCCTCGAGCGCGAGCATCACGATCGAATACGGCTCCTCACCGCTCGAGCAACCGGCAGACCAGACGTTGAGGGGCCCTCCGCCTTGATCACGGCGGCGCAGTGCAAGCTCCGGCAGGATCTCCTCAATCAGGGCCCGGAGTTGATTTCGCTCGCGCAGAAAATACGTCTCGTTCGTCGTGAGCTCGTCCACGAGCTTCGCGAGCTCCGGGTCCACGGAGCTGTCATGGCGCAGTCGGTAGTGGTAAGCCGCGAAATTCGGGATCTCGAGTTCGCGCATTCGCCGACCGATGCGCTTCTCGAGCAGGTAGCGCGTTTCGCTGTCAAAATGCAGCCCGCAAAAGGATCGGACGAGTTCGCTGAACATGCGAAACTCCGCCTCCGTCATCACGAGATCGCCCGACCTCTCCGCGCCCGCCATGCGGCCTAACCCTCGAGCCGTCCCAACGCGCGCAAAATTGCGTCGCGCACGAAGTCGTCCTGCTCGGTCTCAAGCCGGCGCAGGATGGATGGCACAGCCTTCACCATCCCGCGTTCAGCCAGTCCCTGAATCACTTCGGTTCGCACCGACCAGTGGTCGTGTGAGAGGAGAGGCAGCAAGGCCTCAAGGTCCTGCGCCGTTCCGTGTTGCACGACGCAGCCCACCGCCGCTTGCACAAGCTCGGTTTCGCCCCGTGACAGGAGCGGCCGTACGACGCGAACGCTCGCTGCTCCCCCGATCGTGCGGAGCGCCTCGACAGCGGCCATTGCCACCGGACCCTCGTCCGCGCTCGCGCGCTCGAGCAGCGCAAGCACCACCTCGTCCGAGCCGCCCACGCGCTTCGCGTGCACCCCAAGCGCCCGGAGCGCCGCGGCGCGCACCCAGGGATCCCGGTCCTCGGCCAGGCGTGCCAGGTCGTCCTGCGCGCGCGGGCTGGAGGATGCGCCGAGGGCGTTGGCGGCAGCCACACGCACCAGAGGACTCTCATCCGCAAGCGCCAAGCGAACAGGCTCGGGCGCCTCGCCGGGCTCGAGCCGCGCGAGCGCCTCGACCGCTGCCCGCCGTACGCGGTCGCTCTCGTCCTTGAGCAGGAAGGTGACGAGCTGGACGTCTTGCGGACGTCCGATCCGCCCGAGCACCGTGGCGATCGCCAGTCGCACCGATTCCCCGGCGCCTTCGAGTCTCCCACCCAAGAGCGTTACGGCCTGATCCGCAACCTCGGAATGGAGTCCGCGGGGCTGCGCGAGCTCCACCAGCGCGGAGATCAGCACCGCAATCTCATCTTCTCCCTCGGTCGCATCCTCGGCGGCGGTCGCCTCCAGGCGGCGGACGAGCGGGGAGAGCGCGACCGCTCCCCCGCGCCTACCGAGCGAGGTCGCCGCGGCGCAGCGGACCGCCGGCTCCGGATCCTCCAGGGCCGCGGCCAGGCGGGCGGCGCCAAAGGGGCCGTGGGTGCGCCCGAGCAAAATGCAGGCCAGCCGTCGCGCTTCCGTGTCGAGCATCGTGAAGCGCGCGTCAAGCTCGCCTTCTACCGCGTCGCCGAGCGCCTCGAGGCTCGCCAGCGCGACCTCCGCCAGGGCCTCGTCACGGCCCGCCTCCACGAGGGGTACGATCGTCGCGGGCAGCCGAAGCAGCCCGAGCAGTTGGACGAGCACGAGACGGGTGGCGAGATCGGCGCTTCGCAGGCGCTCGACGGCGTCGGTCACGAGCGTCGGGCTGGCGAGGGCCGCTTCGCGCACCCGCTCCGCCAGGGTATCCGCCGCGGCCCCGTCCACGCGGCCGAGACGGCGCAAGAGCGCAGCCATCGCGGCTTCGCGCACGCTGCGCGAACCGGCGGCCAGGCCCTTCAGCAGGTGCTCGGCCGCTTCGGAGTCATCCGACGCGCCGACGCCAAGCACTCCGAACGCGACGGGCTTGAGCCAGGGATCGTCGGTGGCAGGGCCGAGATCGCGGGCGTAGAGAGGCGCCTCTCGGCGAGCCAGCGCGCGCAGGGCCGAGAACCGCACAATGCGCTCTTCGCTGGGGCGAACCGCGGAGGCGAGCAGCGCCTGCATCGCCTCGTTACCGCCCGTCGCACCAAGCGCGTCCGCGGCGGCGGCGCGCACATTGGCGTCGGGGTCGCTCAAGAGCTCCCGCAGTCGTGGTTCCGCGCGCTCGTCGCCAATGCCCGCCAGGGTGTCCACGGCGAGCTTGCGCACATCGACGTCCCTGCTGCCGCTTGCCTCGAGCAGCGCGGGGACAACGCGTCCGCCGCAGCGTACCAGCGCCTCGACTGCGGAGTTGCGGCGGCCGGGGTTCTCTCCGTCGGCCAGCGCCTCGATTAGTGAACGCGCCGCGAGCCAGGCGTCTGGCGCGTTCACCAGACGATCGACTGCAGCCTTCCGGACGCGCCAGCTCGAATCCCCGAGGCAGGTGACCAGGCGCGGTAGCGCCTCTTCCACGGGGAGCCCCCCGAGGCTCTCCACGGCGAGGCGCCGGAGTTCCTCGTCAGCGCTCGCAAGTCCGAGCTCGATGCTTTCGCGCTCGCGCGCGTCCATCACTGGCATCACCTCATGCCGCGCGTGCGGGCGACACGCACGAGTTCCTCTGCGAGGTGGTCGCGCTCTTCGCGCACCCGTGGGTCGATCCGTTGGCGAAATAGCGCCCGGCCCTCCTCGAGGTCGGGATCCAGCATCTCGACCACCCGACCGGCGGCGACGGCGCGGGCAAAC
>Ga0074046_10000085_pt1 | contig 74859 bp, 70 predicted proteins | sample BogForMeECP23OM3_FD_94441 | JGI IMG/M metagenome (GOLD analysis project Ga0074046, IMG submission 94441) | Bog forest soil microbial communities from Calvert Island, British Columbia, Canada - Bog Forest MetaG ECP23OM3 | ecosystem: Environmental > Terrestrial > Soil > Wetlands ... | reverse complement strand
TTCAGCCACTTGACCGAGCTTGGTGGTCGGGGAATAGGCGCCGCCTGCGAACTTGAACCCACAGCTACGGCAGAGCCAAATTCCGACTGAAAGGCGTTTGACTGTGGTGATATGGCATTGGGGACATTCGTGTGGTGCTTTCATTTCAGTCATGAGTGTGGAGTATCTTTTCCGTGCGACTGTTCCGTAGCGCGCTCCGAAGCTTCCCGATGGGCCTACTTTGTATGTTCTGCCCACGTTAGTTCACTTTCGAAAGGATTTTCTCTCGAAGTTCTCTCGATTTATTTACGGAAGACGAGATAATCTGCTTAATTTCCTCGGGGGTAAATACACCCAATCCTCCTTTCTGCATGGCGCACACATTGCCATCCTTGTCCGTCGTGACGGTTAGGCGGCAACTCATGACCTGTTCCTCTTCGAGGCATGGATCAACGATGATGGAACCGTCAAGTTTCACTGAGGTGATCGGAACCGGGTAGTTTTGCATGGGGAGAGGGATTTTCGTGTCTTTGTACTTGATCTCGCCGCCTTTTACCTCAAATGCTTGCATTTTCGCGCTTATGAGCGCTCCCAGCGCCGCCATTCCTGCTGCATCAATCAGGTTTCCATCATGGTCCAGAACGTAGACGTCCACGAAAATTACGAGAACTTTCTTTCCGGGGTCGATGCACATCTTGGCAAGGTCTATGGCTTTCGATTCACGGATTCCGCGGTCCACAACTCGCGCAAGTTCAATGGAATTCTCGTCGGGCGGACCTGCTTCAAATGTAGGGTAGGCGAGTGGGACGAATTCCGCGTTGACGGTGAGTATTCCTTCGTTCGGAGTGTCCGGAAAAGGAGTGCCAACTTGGACTTTCACTCCCGCCAGAATTTTGGTCTTGCCGAGGTAGACTTGAGCGGAACCGTTGGCTTTCTCCACAGTTCCAAGCATGATTGTGAGTGGCCGGTAGTCTAGGGGGCCTCGGTCATCGATGCGTTTGCCTTTCAGAATTAGGTCGCGCACGGTCTTTTGTTCTAGCTTGGCAACGGGGGAGGGTTGGTGTGTTGCGGACATTATGCTTTGACCTCCGTAACTTCCTCTGTCTCAGACTCGTCTCGTTCGATATGGTACTTTCGCCGAAGGGCGTCGCGTTGCATGTCGTATATTGTCTTGCAAGCGTTGATAGCCATATCCAAGGCCTGTTTCAATTCTTCTTCAGTCATTGAGCCATCCATTTGGAGCAACCCAATTGCGTTCGATTTCGGCATGTAAGCTACCGGGAGATCCGCATCTCCCTTCTTGTCTTCGATATCGGACAGGTCGAGGACTACCTTGCCGTCGATTTTACCAGCCGCGCAGGCGGCAACCAGCTCCCGCAATGGAATACCTGCATCTGCCAGAGCCAGAGAGGCAGCGGTAATACCAGCACATCTCGTTCCTGCATCCGCTTGAAGAACCTCAATGATGATATCGATGGTCGATCGGGGGAAATATTCAGACATTATGGAAGGCTCCAGTGACTCTCTGATGACCTTTGAGAGTTCTAGTTCGCGCCTTGATGGAGCGGGTGACTTCCTTTCATCCGTCGAGAACGGTGCCATATGATATCTGCATTTCACAACGGCTCTGTCGGCGAGCGCGATGTGCTTTGGGTGTGCCTCACGAGGGCCGAATACTGCCGCTAGGATCTTGTTCCTTCCATGTTCGATGTACGCCGATCCGTCTGCTTTGTCGAGTATTCCAACTTCTAATTTGATTGGCCGCAGTTCGTCAAGCCGTCGGCCGTCCACGCGGAGTCCGTTTTGATTAATTAGCTGAACTTGTTCTTTATTGCCCAACGGTTATTCCCTTCATTCGTTCCAGTATCATTGCCTTCACGCGATCTGTTAGCCCTGTCGTGTGCGCTTCACGTTCGATCATGTAAATAGCTTCTACAGCTATCAGTTCCTGGTCAGGGTTTCTTCCAGTAACCAAGATAACGCCGTTTTGGCCGGGTATGATATCGGTTCCAGTCTCCTTCTTCAACATTGTTATCATAGATCCTTTCTTCCCGATGACTCGGGGTATCTTCGTATTGTTGATTCGCGCAACGCGGCCTGAGGTTACTTTGCCTAGCCCTCTCCCTTTCGTCGTCAAGAGGGGATCTCGAGTCCTGTCGAACGCAATCACTTGCGCGATCATAAGGTCTCCGACGCCGTAGATGCTACGCAGATCATGACGGACTGAATCACGTCCGCGGTGCATAGGGGTTTCAGAGGCAGGTAGCATTGCAGGGTAGGGTGCGTAGATGTCTACTTGCCACCCCGACATTCCAATGTCAAAGACTCGGCCGAGGACGATGTCATCCATGCGAGGTATGTATGCCCCTTTGACGGGCATGACTATCAGCTTGTTCCCAATTACATCAGCCATACCCACACGTGAGGCGAAAATCTTAGACCCTTCACGATACGTGTTCTCGCCCGCAAAGTATGGGCCCTCTGCTAGAACATCCCCCGGGCCGACTAACTGTTTTCTCTCTGCTAAGACCGTCAACCCTTCCAACTCAATGTTATGAACGAATTCGAGAAAAACAAGGAAACTGCTAGATATACATTGAGTTTTGCGTACAGGCGCTAAGCACCCCGTTGCCTCCAGTCCAATAGGAGCCTAAAGGAGGAATTTCGGAGGCAATGCGTTCGATTCCGTCTATCCTTTCCTTCGTTTCCAAATCAGCGCAGCTAGAACAACTGCTGTCACAACGAGAATAAGCGGTCCAATTATGATGAGTATTTGCTGTGGTTTGGATGTTGGAGAAGAAGAGATTGGAGGGAGAGGCATGTAGATTGATGAGCTGGAAGCGAGAGAGTTTATGGTTTCAGTGTTTCCACTCGACGTTGAGGTCGTACCGTTAAGAGAATTGTTAGTCCCTAACAGGTATACTAAGAGAAGCAGAAGAAGGATGCCAACCGCGATTACGGCCCATCTTCGAAAGCGGCTTCCTCGTAACCCCATCAACGATTTCTAACCTATTCGGATAAACCGATGGTTCGATCTCCCAAAGTGAACCAGACTCATTTGAGAGTCACGCGAGCGCAAATTGGTCTCAACCGGGTCGTGTACGAAGTTTCCGCTAAACTGCCTATTTCAGTATCTTTGTCTGGATTGTACCCTGAGTGACCTTGCCAAGCCTCTCAACGAACGGCCCATAAAGGCCTGCAGGCATCTCCACCACGGCAACCAGCGCCCCATCGGCCTGCCACTCCTCTTTGCTAATCGTCCCATATCCCTTGACAGCACCATACCCTTTGGGCGCAAACTCTGCGAGGATCTTTATCGCCACACGCATTTGCTCCATCTTTATCGGTATAAGAGCCCTGAGCTCATCTATCACATCCTTCGCCTGTTCATCGGCACTCTTGAAAGGATCAATCGAATACTTGATCTGATTCATCGCCTGTTCGATGCGCATAGGTGGATGTGGCGTCGCGGATCTGGGGTCGATGCAGTTTCTGGCGATAAAAGCAACGATCTGCTTGCGCTTGTCCTCTACTAATTGACGCCTCTGATCGGTGGTGAGTTGCAGCTCACCATGCTTCATTATCTCTTCGGCGATCGCTAAAGGGTCCTCCGTGCCGAAGGCTTTCTGGAGCTTCTCAGCAGACGCGTGAGTGCCCTTCCCCGCGTCGCTGTAAACTTCGTCTATGACTAAAAGCTGGGATACGCCTAGCTGTTGCTTCCCCATCTTGTATTCGAGGGCAAGGTCTGGTTTAACCAGGATTTCGAACTTTTCTCCGCTTTTTGAGATTCGCGCCGTTGTGAACTTTTCACTCATCGGCTAGCGGCCTTTTTCGTCGAATCAAGCCGTTTGATATATTTGTCCACATCTTCCTGGGACAGTTTGGCGAATTTCTTAGTAGCAGCAGATACAGTTGCAATTCTGATCTTCTGCGCGTCTAACTTATCTTCCAACACCTTGCTCATGCATTTCAAAGAAAGGACTACAGCATCGTCAAGGGTCATAGTGTCCTTGTAGTCAGCTTCGAGAATTTCGTTCGCAGCGTCGCCACCAGCACCAATAGCCCAGGCCTTGTAGGCGAGAAAGGCACCGCTGGGGTCGGTCCAGAACAATCTACTGCCTTTCCGATCCAAACCACCAAACAGCATCGATATTCCGAACGGACGAACACCTGCATGCTGCGTGTAAAGCTGTTTAATCTCTCCAATTCTTCTCGTAAGAATCTCAACGTCAATGGGTTCGTCGTAAAGGAGTCGGTTAGATTGAGCGTAAACGCGCGCTTGGTCGACTAAGATATGTGCGTCGCAACTCAATCCGGCGACGGCAGCGCCAACGTGCTCATCAATTTGAAATATCTTCCACATGAACGTGGGATCTTGGAGTTTGGAGGTGGCACGCTCCTCAGCGGCCAAGACAACGCCGTCGGGGCATGCGATGCCGAGCACGGTAGCACCTCTCTTTACAGTCTCGGAGGCGTATTCAACTTGGAATAGGCGTCCGTCGGGTGAGAAAACTGTGATCGCACGGTCGTAAGCACCAGGAACTGCGAACATTGACAAATCAAATTCACCTGTAACGAAATTCAGCCACTTGAGTAGGATTCCCTAATTAAACCCTTTACTCCGCGTTTCCCACGGGAAATATTGTGACCAGATCCAGAATCACCGAGTCACGACGAAATCCACTGGGCATCGCCAAATCTCGAAATCGTAGTTGTGGGGTCAGCCCGTCGCTGAGGTCGTCATATCTTCAGCAAAGAGATCTGACTGGGACTGGCTTCTTCATCCCCTCAATCACAGTCCAGCCGCTTCATGAAAAACGTTACCCAACCTTCCGTTTTCGTAGTCCTTTGATAGTTCCAGAGACCGCCAGCACTAAGACGGCAATAGTGGTCCCACCGCTGTCAGTAATCAGGGCTAAAGCAGATGCAAGTTCCTTGACTGCGCTTCGTTCACATGAAACGATGCTGGTCGATGTGCTTTGATTAAATTTTATTATCTTCGGATCGATGCGTGAAAAACCGATGTCACCAAAATGCGTATGTACTGACGAGTTCAGTGCGTCATGGAATTGCTGATCAGTAAGCTCCTGGCTGTAGAGGACTTTAACTAGCAGGTAACGCCGGGTCATTATAGTTCAACGCCGCGATGATACAATTATTCTTACGCCTTCTTCCACGTACTCGGGTTTTCGTTTCTTAGCATTCTCAGTTATGATGGACGCCGGCAACAATGATACCGCGACAGCCGAGACTGCCCCTTCAAGGCCAAGGGTTGAAGCGATCGCGCTTAGTTGAAGGGGGGTTCTCACCATCTCAGCTGTTCTCGCCCCACTCGATAGCACGACTTTCACGTTATGTTCCTGGGCAACCGCGATAGTTTTTCGCAATCTCGAGAGGATACCGGAGTCGGTCGATGAGAGTATGCTGGCGATCAAGTTGATTTCCAGGGCGCCATGTAGCAGACGTGCAAGGGGGTGACTGAATCGGACATTGCGTATAAGGGGATCAAAGAATACAACATCAACCCGCCGATCCCTGGATGCAACCGTTGCAACACGGGCATTCGCACACTTTACGGCAACCACGTCGTAGGCGTTTCTGAATCTCCGGAGCGATCGGAGCAGTTCCGTTCTCGAGGGCGATCCAAGGTCTATCCGAAGCGCGGTGTCAATTCCTTGATCTTGAAAGATTTGTCGTATAGAATTGATACGCTCAGGCAGAAGGCCGGTCGGGATCGTAAGTCCCACGGCCGAGTAGCCCGCCGTCCTGAGTATTTGAGCCATACGCGTGCATTGGTTCGCGTCTTCGACTTTGGGGAAAATATGGAGGTCTACGAACTTTGACAGTTCTCTTCCGACTCCAGGTATTGGATCATTAGATTAGTGGCTTGGCCGGTGAACCTCGTGAATTTCATTCGCACTCTAATCGAGTCTTCTTCTCCGAGTTGGACGATTCCGCGAAAGGTCTTTTGCTTATCTATACGAATGTAAAGATTCCCGTCAGCGTCAGAATACAGGCTTAGGTCTCGTTGAATTGTAAGTTTGTCCTTGTTGGAGAGTTGGCTCCGGAAGAATGTTGTAAACTCGTCAATTTCCGACGCCTTGGTAAGCCGGGCTTCGAAGGTGACTATGGGGTTGCCGTAGTGACCCTCCATGTAACGACGTGTAAAGAACTGTCGGCCTTTCAGCGCATCGGGGATTAGACGCGTTAACACCTGCTGTACTTTGTCCAAGTTGTCAGTTGCATGCGCGATGGTGCTTATCTCAACTGTTTGAATACTCTGGCCCGACTTCAAGAAGCCTTACACGCCCATCTCTTCGCTTATTTGGGACAGCGATAAGATAAAGCAGAGGATTAAACCACGAACGAATTCAGGTACAAATTAGCCGTGGCCGTTAGACGTGATCTGGACATGGGCAAGGGGAAGATCGCGGTCCAGGTAAGTCATGCTTCGGTCACTGCAGCCGAAGAAACTAGGAAGCGACGGCCCGAATGGTGGAAGCAATGGTTCGAGGAGGGGCAACGCAAGATCGTGGTCAAAGTGAATTCCGAGAGTGACCTCGAGGACCTAAGAAGAGACGCCGAAGAGTTAGGGCTGGTGGCGGCGATTATTCACGACAGCGGCTTAACCCAAGTAGATCCTGGAACGGCGACTTGTGTCGGAATTGGCCCGGCACCTGCAAACCTTGTCGACAAGATCACTGGTGAACTTCCCTTACTATAGAATACGAACCTGTAGGAACCAGTAAGTGAGCAGTGGAAGGCTCGTTCGTCGAGCTTTGACAGTCTTCATTTGCGAATTTTGAATGGCCCAAAACAGCTGACGAGGGCCAATAGGACACTGTGATGCTTGAGGCGGACTTAGGCCGGTTTCAGGTTTCCTTGGATACAGGGTTGTGTGGGTCCCGCATGATAGTTTCGTACCAATGGTGCATTCCGTCTTCCCATACATAGTATGAGTTGAGTACTCGAAGGTTCGGATATCTCTTTCTCGCTTTCTCCTCAGCGATGTTCTTCAGACTGGCTGCGCGTGTGAATCTTGTCACGCCCAGGGCTTTTTGTCTGCGTCCCGCTCTGGGTCGCGGCTTGCGTGCACCGCCCTTCCTTATCCTAACCCTGACCACTACGTAGCCCTGTTTTGCTTTGTAACCCAATGATCTCGCTCGATCAAGCCTAGTTGGGTGCTCGACCCTGTGGACAGTCGGTTCGCGCCGCCACGTTATTGCGATTTGACGAAGGTAACGCTGTAAGTCACCCTTTCCCCGTCCCAACCATGCTTGAGTAAGATATTTTTGCGCACCCATTGGAAATTTCGACCAACCTTGTGAAGCTTAAGTTTAAGACAAATGACGCGTCTCTGAACTTCAGGCAGTGTGAAAAGTCGCGCTGCTATTTAAGCGGCTTGCAAACAAGTAAGCGGTCTCAAAACCATGACATCGGACGAGGAGTCTCTTAGGAAAGCATATCTTCCTGCTCAACTTGCGAAAAAATATCACCCATTCTATCGTGGAAAAATCGAAATCGTAACTAAATGTCCGATCCGTTCCTTCGACGATTTTGCCATTTGGTACACTCCTGGAGTGGCTGAAGCTTGTGAAGAGATCAAGGCCAGACCTGAAGCTGTTTTCGAGAATACGAACAAGTGGAATACTATAGCGATCGTTACTGATGGTTCCCGCATTTTAGGTCTCGGTGACATCGGTCCTGAAGCAGGCCTCCCGGTTATGGAAGGCAAGGCGTTGCTCTACAAGTACTTGGGTGGCATAGACGCATTCCCAATCTGCCTCGGCACGAAGAAAGCAGAAGAAATCATTTCTGCAGTGAATTGGATTCAACCGTCGTTCGCAGGGATAAACCTTGAAGACATAGCTCAGCCGAAATGCTTCGAAATCCTAGACACTCTGCAAAAGCAGCTAGACATACCCGTTTGGCATGACGACCAACAAGGAACAGCCACCGTAGTACTAGCTGGTTTCATAAACGCCCTCAAGGTGGTCGGAAAGAAAGTGTCAGACGTGAAGATATCAATGATTGGTGCCGGAGCAGCTAACGTCGCATTGGCGCGTTTACTGACATTATCTGGCGCGAAGGCCGGAAACCTGATCCTCGTAGATAGCAAGGGCACATTGCACCGAAACAGGAAGGACTTACAAAACACGCCTAAGAAATGGAAGCTCTCTCAAGATACGAACTCTGAGGGAAGGGAAGGAGGCATCGAAGCCGCCATGGAGGGAGCTGATGCATGCATCGCATTGTCGACACCCGGGCCCGGAGTAGTAACCAGGAACTTTGTCTCAAAAATGGCTGACAGAGCTATCGTGTTCGCATGCGCCAACCCCATACCCGAGATCTGGCCCTGGGAGGCAGAAGAGGCGGGCGCAGCGGTTGTCGCAACGGGACGTTCTGATTTCGTAAACCAGCTGAACAATTCACTAGGGTTTCCCGGAATCTTCAGGGGAACGATTGACGTCCGCGCACGAACAATTACCGACGAGATGTGCCTTGCAGCGGCGGCTGAACTCGCTAAACTCGCTGAAGAACGAGGGTTATCTGCGAAGAACATTATCCCGACAATGGATGATTGGGAAGTGTTTCCGCGTGAAGCGACAGCTGTCGCGGAGAAGGCGATTGAGCAAGGAGTCGCGAGACTGAAGAGAACAAGACAGGAAGTTTACGAGAGCGCCCGATCAATCATCAAACGAGCGCGTGAACAGGCGAGATATCTGATGCGCGGCGGTTTTATTCAGGACTTCCCCACATGAATCGAGACACCCTCGGCAGGATATTCAAGACTGGGCTTGAACAGTCAGCCTTTAATTGCGAATTCCTTTGGGCACAATTTTGGAGGTCCATAACATGTCTAATCGCACTATTGCTGTGATAGGTGGAACCGGAGACCAAGGATTCGGCTTAGTCCTGCGTTGGGCTAAAGCGGGTGAAAGAGTGATCATAGGATCGAGGCAATTACAAAAAGCTGAAGACGCAGCCAAAAAGGCCAGGGTTGCGCTGGGAGAGAGCGCAAACGTTTCGGGAATGGAAAACCCTAAGGCTGCAGCTGCGGCGGACATTATAGTGATGTCTGTTCCGTTCGCGGCCCATGTAGATATGATCAAGTCCGTGCACGACAGCATCCAGCCAGACGACATCTTCATCGACGTCGTAGTTCCGCTCACAACAGCCGTTGGAGGATCTGCCTCCACCGCCCTCGGAGTTTGGGAAGGCTCAGCGGCACAACAGGCGGCAAGATTACTTCCTCCTCACACGAAGATTGCGTCAGCATTCCACAACGTCGTCGCGGAAGCCCTTCAAGACATTGGTAAGAATGTGGATTCAGACGTTATCGTTTGTGGGGACTCTCAGGAGACACGAAGGCTAGTAATGGAACTCGCAACGAAGATACCTGGAGTTAGAGCCGTTGATGGGGGACGCTTGGAGAACTCTCGAATCGTCGAACAGATTACGGCCCTTCTGATTGGAATAAACATACGATACAAAGTAAACGCCGCCGGAATACGAATTACGGGGATCACAGTCAGCTAAGGTTGATGTTGTAGGAAATTATGATTTGCCGCGCATAGTGGGTGTTGTAGGGAAACCTAACGTAGGAAAGAGCACATTCTTCAGTGCTGCCACTCTCGCCCATGTAGCCATCGCGAACTATCCCTTCACCACAATCAAACCAAATATTGGAATGGGATATGTTCGGACACCCTGTGTCTGTCGCGAATTCAATGTAACGGACACACCTGGTAATTCTACCTGCATCAATGGAATTAGACTCGTCCCGGTTGAGATTGTTGACTGTGCGGGACTTGTCCCCGGGGCTTGGCAGGGCCGAGGCCTCGGAAACCAGTTTCTAGACGAGATACGACAAGCCGATGCTCTCATCCACATCGTCGATGCGTCTGGCTCAACGGATTCTGAAGGAAAACCATGCGACGCGGGCTCCCACGATCCACAGGAAGACGTTCGATTCCTTGAGCATGAACTGGACATGTGGCTTCTACAAATCATCAAGAAAGATTGGGATCGTGCCGTTAGACTAGTCGAAGGTGCTAAGGAAGACCTCGTCACAATGCTCGAAGACAAACTAAGCGGCCTCGGAATACGCAAGGACCACTTAACCTCAGCGAAAGGGAAGATCGGCCTGAATTTCGAAAAGCCCAGTTCCTGGTCCGATGACGACATCTTGCGTTTGGTCAGTGAACTGCGCAGTAAGTCGAAACCGCTCCTAATTGCCGCAAACAAAATGGATGTCCCCCCTGCAGAAGACAACCTGAAACCCTTAGGCGGTCTGGGCCACATGGTAGTGCCTTGCTGTGCGGAAGCCGAGCTAGCGCTAAGACGGGCAGCTGAGAAAGGCATCGTGACCTACGTACCTGGGGACAGCAACTTCAAGCTCGACGAAAAGAATCCGCCCAATACGGATCAGTTGAACGCGTTAACCCGGATAAAGGAAAAAGTTCTCCTTCCATTTGGTTCGACAGGCGTCCAGGAATCTCTCAACTTAGCTTTCTTCAAACTTCTGCAGATGATAACAATATACCCTGTCGAAGATCCCGAGAAACTAACTGACCACAAAGGTAGGGTTCTGCCTGACGCCTACTTGGTCCCTTACGGTACGACAGCGAAACAATTCGCTTCAATGATACATTCCGATTTGGCCGAAGGTTTCCTTTATGCCACAGAAGCAAGATCAAAGATGCGCCTTGCCGATGACTACGTATTGAAGGATAGAGATGTAATATCGATAACGAGCACGAAAAGACACGCCTAACCGTGGCTCTTCCTCATACCACGTTTCTTGATCGGTTTACTGATTAGTGTCTGCCTCACGAAAACCGCGTGCCCTGAGGGTACATCGTTGTATACGGTCATGCCCGGCCCAACGTGTGCAAAGGTGCCGATTTTGACTCCGGGCATGATACTCACATTGATTCCAGTTTGCGATTGGTCTCCCATTATCGTCCCTAGTTTCTTCCTTCCCGAACTTAGCGAGCGTCCCTTCACGTTCACCATGACTGGTTTTTCGTCTAAGCGTATGTTTGCCGTTATTGTTCCAGCGGCAATGTTACAGTTCTCACCAATCACGCTGTCGCCGACATAGGAAAGGTGTGGAATCTTCGTGCCATTCATAATTATACTATTCTTGACCTCGCAGGAGGTCCCGATTACCACATCGTCTCCGATGCTAGTGAAAGGACGGATTCTTGCATTTGGCCCCACCCTGGTTCTCTCGCCTATGTATACCGGCCCTTCAATGTAGCATCCTGATTTGATCGTAGCAGACTCTTCAAGCCAAACCGGCCCTTTCATCGCGGAACCCGGCTCGACAACCCCCCGCACTCGTGGGGTGAAATTCATTAGAGTTCGTTCATTGGCTTCGAGAAGATCCCACGGTCTACCAACATCCATCCAATCTTCCCGATCGATTGTCGCGGCCTTGATCTCTTGTCCATGATCGAGTAACCGTTGCAACGAGGTGGTAAGTTCGTATTCATTCCTCTTCGACCGCGAGGTCTCATCTATCGCTTGGAATACTTCTTCGTCTAGAACGTATATCCCAGTATTCACCCATGCCTCAGCGGTGTTTCTCGTAGAGGGTTTTTCCTGAATTTTAGCGACTCTATCCCCTTTGAGCTCGATTACCCCGTAATCGGAGGGGTTCGGCATCTGTACGACTCCCATAACCCTTGAACATTCTCTTGCCTTCTCAACAACTCCACCTATGCTTGATGCGTTTGCCCACAAGTCTCCATATATGGCGAGGAATGGGTCGGTGCCGACAGCGTCTCGAGCTATTCTGAGGGCTGACGCCGTCCCCGTCCACCTGGGTTGACGTAGGTATTCGATGTTTATCCCGTAGTTGGCTCCGTCACCGAGAGCATCCTGTATTAGCTCGCCCTTGAAGCCGACAACCACCCAGACTTCTTTGATCCGGCTTTCCGCGATCGCTTTGAGAATGAATGAGATAATCGGCCGCCCTGCTATGGGGAGAAGATGTTTGGGTTTGGTTGTGGCAAGAGGCCACATTCGACTTCCCTCTCCGGCCGCTAGAACAATCGCTTTCACGTTCTCTCACCGATGTGTGGAAGCAAAACTACCTTTGCTTGTAATTGTATAGCTGAGCGTTTTAAATTGGAGTATGTATGGCAAGGTTCTTGGATGTCGTGGGTTAGGCATGGCCTTTGATGTTCTCTCTTTCCTTGCAGGGATCGCTGCGGGCGGTCTTACGGGGGCTCTTGCGGGTGCACTTTACAGCCTTGAGAAAACAGCGGACTTACAGGAACGCGTCCGGCATCTAGCTCGGCAGGTCGACTCTCTCGGGGTTAACTTATCTTCGCCTAATGGTTCGCAAGATCCAGCTTCAAACGCCAACGTGAAGGAACTTCGTCGCGAACTCGACGCGATTCATGAGGAAATCAGGAGAATGTACAAGCGCTCGTCGAATTGATCAAGTTTGATTAGGCTGCGGCGGCCTTGGCTTGCTCCGTGACCTGCGCGGGTGTAGCCATAACTCCAGGCGGCATAGAGAGGACCCTTGATTTCCTTACCCCAACGTGCCTGAGAGGTGCGACTTTCTTTGCAAGGTTGTAAATATCCGAGCCTAGCTTGCCCAGGACCATTTCCTGCGATAATTGATCGTAATTCAGATTGTTGGCTTTTTCTTCAACGATCTGGCGCATAACTTGGCGAACTCCGTGTTCCTGAGATGCATTTATTCTATCTCGAGTGAATGCAACTACTGAAATCCGAAGTGAGAACTGGTCTTTCGTGGTTGCGTTGAAGATGCCGTCCATTCGAGTACTTCCACGTCTTACAAGGCTTCTTAGATAATCGGTAGCGTACTCGTGCGATTTTAGTATCGTATCAGCCCTATGCTCCTTCGTGTTGACGACCAGAAAGTACAGTTTCGTCGACTGGTGGGCAAAATCGTTTGTTATATCATACAATGTTGTTTCGACGACGCGCCCAATTACCGCTGTGGGGAGCTCACACGGTATGCTCGCGACAACGTTTTCTCCGAAGTAAGGTGGGGTGTAGACATCGTACCATTCCTTCAGTCGCCACTTGTCTCTGACTTTCTTCGAGGCTTTGGACAATAGTCTTCCACTCGGACTTCAGATTTTGGCAACGTACCGTTTGAGCCTTATTTAAAGCGTTCATAGCTCATGAGTGGTGGTTAGTGCTTTCCAATTTTCTTCAGCGATGTCTCGGTTGCTTGGATGCACCGAAAGATATCTTGCAATGTCATTTGCATGGTTTCAACTCTTTCGCACCCTTTGACTTGAACAGAGAGTATTTGACCGTGCGCATTTGTCGGTACGATCAATTCGCCTTTCGGAACTTTATCGTCAGGGGACAACGCATTCTTCACGGCTCTGGCGAAGGATGATGACCTATATCGAATGCGAATTTCCGTTTCATACATTTGTTTTCAACTGCGAGAGCAGCACTTGATCGAGTTCCTCAAGGAAGGGAACCGGGTCATCAGTCTTGATGTGGGCACCTGCAGCGACATTGTGTCCCCCTCCGATACCCGCATACTTCTTCGCTATGATGTTCAACGCTGCTCCAAGGTTCATACCCATCCCCAGAAGTTTCGCGGGAGCTCTTGCCGAGAGTTTGATTCCGCCATCCTTTGCTTTGGTTACGACGATGATAGCGTGGTCTGGAGTTAGGTTACCCGCCGACGATATGATCGATGAAAAGGCTCCGGTCATGCTCTCTTGTATTTGGTTCTCGCCTCGTATCGCCCAGATTATCTTGAATTTCTGAATTGCATCTGGAGATTTTGTTAGCCACTCCATGTAAGTGGCCAAGGTCTTCCTGTAGTTGGCGACAACTTCGGTGGCTTCGGTTAGGGCTGTGTTTCGATCCCCTAGCCCAATGCTAATGCCTATTGAAGGGTTGCCGGTTCTGCCGCATGCGTTCAAGAGGGCAGAGAATTCTCGTGCGTCTCGGGTGGGGCTTCCTTGCGGTTCGTTGACGAACGTGTATACGGTCCCCACCATGTCGAGCACTACATTTGATGGAAGGCTTTGGGATGTTAGGTAGGCGATTATTCCGTTGAGGAGTTTCTGTTTTTCATCTTGTGAGAGGTCAGCTGCAGTTCTGAATCTGTCCCCTTCTTTTACAGGAATTCCAGCCTTTGATAGGAGTAGGAGGCAGTTGTCTTCCCGTCCGCTAAGATTTGGGAGGTAGGGCGAGGTCGTATAGGCTAGGGCTCGGTAGATCGGGCGTGTCTCTCTGCCATACACCACCAGGTCGGAGTCTACCTTCGCATTGCCAGAGGATACGGCATCATCAACCAAGAGTTGGTTGAGGCCTGCAAGTGTTCTTCGTTCGTTCTTATCTTGCATGTCTCCGAGAGCTCCCACAATTCCGAGCGTGCTAAGGTCTTTATTCTCGTCGTCGAGTTCTCTCGCGACTAAGTAGGTGACCCCTGCCGCGCTGATCATGGTAGCGCCGTCGATTCCAAATTCATGTGGATTCAACTGAGCAATCTTCGGTCCCGCCTTGCCGTCTGGTGGGTGGTGGTCTAACACAACGACCTCTTTGGCCTCAAGCCGTGAGTTTAGAAGTTCAGAATATCCGCTGCCAATGTCCGTGAAGATTACGATGTCAGGTTTGCCAGCCGAGATCTCATCAACAATGTCCTCGCGGAGCTCTTCTACTATTCGGACTTTGAAGCGAGCGGACGCACGGGTGAGCGCAGCACTCATGATGCCGGCCGAAGAGAGGCCGTCTGCATCGTTATGGGATATTGCTGTGAAGGTGGAGTCTGCTTGTAGATGTTTCCTGATTACTTCTGCAGTTTCTTTTGCGCGTTCAAGGAAAGCGCCTCGTTGTCCGTCTCCAGACATTTATTATGCCACTGACGCGACGACATGCTTGTAATGCCATTCTGGGCTGAGTTGCCCTTTAACCCTGTAATACTTCTCTAGCCTGTGAATTTTGGATTCGATCATCGCCAGAGAACGCTTGTTAACGTGATCTTTCCGATTCTTCTCTAAATGTCGCCTCAGGTCGTCAGCCTTCTTCAGCAGTGCGGCCAAATCTTCTGGAAGGGCTCCGGCTTGTTGACCAGGCTTCAGTATCTCCTGCACATTCTTTCCTGTGATCGACTTCACTAAGGGTACTCCGTACCGGTCACGCATCAATACGCCGATTATGCTCGCAGAGTTACCTTCCCGAGAAAGCTTGAGGACTAATGACTCAACCTCGTCTGGTGTATACTTGACCCACGATGGTGTTTTCTTGCTGATTGGTCGTGTGGACCCCGACTTACCTCGCTTGCTTGTGTATAGTCTAGCCGTTAATGCGCACGCTCCAAATTGGAAATTCGACTTAGTCTTTGGCTCTCGGTTATTTAACTTGTCTAGGCGATGATGAGGGTTCATGCATTGAGAACCAAGTGAAGAATTTTACGAATGCCTTTGCTCTGTGGGATAAGCGGTTCTTCTCTGGCGTATTCATTTCTGCGAATGTTCGGCCATCGCCCTGAATGGGTGTGAAGATCGGGTCGAATCCAAATCCGCGAGTTCCCCGTGGTTTACGAGTTATGATACCCCTTACCTCGCCGTCAAAGCTTACGGCAGAATTTCTCGGTCTCGCGAATGATACCACAGCACGGAAGGAGGCGCTCCTGTCTCTCACACCCTTTAACAACGTTAGAACTCCATCAGTGCCTAACGTCTTGAACACATAGGCCGAGTACGGTCCCGGGAAACCTTGCAGGCTGTTTACGAATAAACCTGCGTCTTCTGCAACGACCGTACGCCGCGTCGTCTCGGACGCGCACTTAGCCGCGAATGACGCTATGTCCTCTAGATCGTCCGATTGGATTTCAATTTTTTCACTTTTGATTTGTTTGAGCGTTATTCCGAAGACTTTCGCTATATGAGCCGCTTCAACAAACTTGCCTTCGTTTCCTGTTGCAAAGTAGATTGTTCGATTATCCTCTCTCAAAGTATCTGCCCCGCCTTTCGATCTCTCGCATCTTGTTAACTGCTTCGATGCCCAGTCTCTTTCCAGCCGTCGCGGAATATCCATGCAGAAATGCGCCGAAGATTTCTTCGTGAAATTTGATGTGAGTGCTTTTCATGGCGCGACTGAGGAGAAGCAGATCAACTCCACGATCTTCAAGCTCGGTTGAAAAATCTCCTAGCCCAAAGTCAATCAAGAAGAGTTTGTCGTCAGCGCATAAGACATTGGAAATAGTCAGGTCGCCGTGCACTATGCCTCCTTCATGGATTAGAGCAACCATGCGTCCCAGCTGGTTGCATTGTTTGCGTCTCGTGACTGGCGAGACGGTGTACAGCTCCTCTTTCAGTGTGGCTCCATTTACGTAATCCATTACTAATGAGGAGTTTTCTGTATCGATGTGCTGGATTGCTGGCACCGGAACGCCAAGCTTCCGTACCTCGTGCATTAGGTTTGCTTCATGAACCGTCCTGCCCCGACGGATCGTTGCGTCCAACTGGGAGACGCGATATGGCTTCGGGATCCGAGTCTTTCTGACCACCGTTGATCCACACCAGTTTTCAAGGTAGATCTCGGCTTCGGCTCCTTTGTAAATTAGTCTAGGAAGCTTCTCTTCTCCAGACGATGTCAACGTCCTCCAACCTCCATCTGGGCCTTACGTGTGATTCGGCAATCGCGATTGTTACGCCAGATCGTAACGCGAGCATGCCTGTCCATGCTATTTGTGGTCCACAATCTCCAGTGTAAGCTTGATTCACAACATGGGGCGTAGCTTCATGTAACCCCGCAACGTCTGAAAGTTTCTTTTGAAGCGTCCTGTTCGCCGCCACACCTCCGGTTAGAAGGACCTCTTTCTTGCCCGTATACGCGAGGCTTCGCTCGACAGCTTCAGCGAGCATTGAACATGATACCTCTTGCATGGAGTAGCACACATCATCAAGAGAGGCACCGCCCCTGAGTTTAGCGAGAGACGCTGTCAGCAGACCAGAGTATGAAACATCGTTTCCTTTCACGACGTAGGGAAGGGATATGAAGTTCTCCGATTTTGCGGCCAACTTCTCGATTTCAGGTCCAGCGGGGGAGGGCAGATTGATTTCTCTCGCGAACATGTCATACAGGTTTCCAAGGGTGATGTCCTCCGTTTCACCGAATATGCGCCATTTTCCACCAGAGAAAGCGGCGATCGCCGTATGCCCGCCTGAGACCAACACTACCAATGGGTCCTTCGCTCCCGTGGTCAGAGTACCGATTTCGATATGCCCGATGGCATGGTTGACGGGGATTAGGGGGATGTGGAAGAATGATGCGATTGATCTTGCAACTGTTGCTCCAACCCTTAAGCACGGTCCTAGGCCTGGGCCTAACGCGACTGCAACTCCGGCAAGTTGAGACGCCTTGACGCTTGCTTTAACGAGCGCACCTGAAACCACCTCTGCCGCGACCACGCTATGATGCTCGGCAGCTTCTCTCGGATGGATCCCTGTCCCCGGAGCAGAAACGTAAACATCACGAACATCCGACAGAATCTGACCCTGCTCAGTGACAACGCTGGCCCCGAACGTGTGCGCAGTTGACTCTATCCCTAGGCAGTACAAGGAGACCGCGACACTAACTTGCGGGCAGCGTTTGAAAAGGTTAGTTAAATCATGCTAACCACTGATCGATTAGGAACTAGTCGGTTCGGCAATAACTAGTGGGTTGAGGGGGGATTGGAGACGCTTGGTCGAGGCAGTCGGTTAGGATCGGTTTGTCAAGGACAGGTGTCTCAGGCTCGAGGTTTTTCGTCCATAGAAATTCGCGAACTGGCTTAGGTTATTTGACAACTCGCTAAAACGCCACAATGGTTAAAGGGCCTCACCTCCAACGCCTCCGAAGCCAGGTAGAACTTCAGCTATGTGTGGTTAGGTTGGAAAAACAAGAGAGCAATGCGGAACGAGCAGATAGAATGATCGCAGAAGCCAAACGCGTTATCGCCCAGGCAAAGGATCGCGACTTACACCTGCGCCTTCTCGGTGCCATCGCGTTCCAAATTCAGTGTCCAAAATTCAACTTCCTAAGCCGGAAACTCAACAGAGTCCTAACCGACCTCGACTTTGCCGGATACAGCAAGGAAAACAACCAAATCGCCTCATTGATGAGGGAACTTGGGTACGCGGACGAACCCGCTGTCACCACGCTGTTTGGCCATAAACGCATGCTTTGGGATCACCCGACAAACGGTTTGCACGCTGACGTCTTCTTCGACAAGTTAGAAATGAACCACAATATTCCTTTCGAAAACCGTCTGGACGTTGAAGAGATGACAATCCCGCTAGCCGACCTGCTGCTCGAAAAAATGCAAATCGTCCAAATCAATGAGAAAGATATCATCGATACGGTAATGCTTTTGCGTGAACATGAAATTGCGGACACTAGCCCCAAAGGCGCGATTGATGCTGGATACATTTCCAAACTGCTCGCCAACGACTGGGGCTTCTACTATACGGTGACCACGAACCTTGGAAAAATCAAGGGCCGATTGGATCAATTCGGGGAGTTGAAGGATGAGGATCGTACCGATATCTCGCACAAGATTGAGAGGTTGCTTGACCGAATAGAGAGCCAGGCAAAAGGGTTCTCTTGGAAAATGAGAGCTAAAGTAGGTGCCAAGAGTAAGTGGTATAAAGACGTTGAAGAAGTAATTGACCGCTGAGAACTACGAAAGACGACTGGCGATAATTCTACGAAGGCGTGCAGTATATGCTTGAATATATTTTACTTGAGTTACCGTTAAAGAGTTGGTCAGGCCCTGCGGGCGTTTAAGTGAATTGAGTTTGAGTGGAACTCCTGCTGAGGGACCAGCCTACGTTCGTAAAGCCTCCGGCCTTGTTCGTGAGCTGAATGCTAGAGATTTCGCGTTCTTCAATCTCGCCGGATTCGGGCTCTTTTTCTCACTCTTCTATTGGGTAAGTCTCACACCACTTATTGGTGGAAACTATCTAGTAGGATTCTTGCTTTACGTGCTCGCAGCACTCTGTGTTACCATGATTTACTACTGTTTCATGGTCATAATGCCCAGGAGCGGCGGCGATTATGTGTTCGTCAGTAGGTCGATGCACCCAGCAATCGGTTTCATCGGCAACTTGACCTTCGGTGTTTTCTGGCTCCTATTCGTCGCAGTCACGGCCGTCACGATTACCTCGACTGGCCTTACCGCATTCTTCGGTTATGTGGGGATAGTTTACAATCTCCCGTCGATGGTCAGTATTGCGACCGCGATGACGACCCCGTTTTGGATTTTCGTCTTGGGAGTGGTATGGGTCCTTCTCGGAGCGTTTATTGCCATTCCGTCCCTTCGGACCTATCTCAGAATTCAGCAGGTCATCATCATTATTGTCGTACTTTTCTATATTATCGGGCTTGTGACTCTAGCCGCGGCAACGTCCTCAAGCTTTACATCATCATTCAACAGCTTTACCTCCCAATACACGGCCAATACTGCAGATCATTACAGTGGTGTGATCTCGGCAGCCGCATCCGATGGCTGGGCCATCCCTGATCAAACATCCCTTTGGGGTAGCGTTCTTCTACTTCCCGCATTTGGCGTGGTTGGCTTCTTCCAATGGAACGCAAACGTAGGCGGCGAGATACGGAGCCCCAAGAAAACAGCGCTATACGGCCTGGTAGTTGGCGCAATGATTTTTCTCGGCCTACTGGCCGTGGCTACGGCTCTTCTTTACCGCGTCGCAGGATTCAATTTTCTGTCATCTATCGATTACCTGCTCTTCAACGATCCCAGCAAAATCCCGTTACCAATGCTGCCTTACGCCGGCATACTCATCGCGTTGACAATGCCACCTTGGCTTGGAGCGATATACACTCTAATTCCCGCCATTCAGCAGATTCTCTTTATCCCCAGTGCGTATCTCGTTTTTTCGAGAGGGCTGTTCGCTTATTCCTTTGACGGCGTATTACCGAAATGGTTTGCCAACGTGAACAGCAAAACACATGGCCCGCTGAATGCCATTGTGACCTCCGTCATCGTATCATTCATCCTCTTCATCATCGTCGAACTTCCCGCGAGCTCATCCTACGCATTCCTCTTCAGTTCAGTCTTCACCTGGATAACAACAATTTTGCCAACTCTCTTCGTGGCTCTCGCAGCGATACTACTTTTCAAACTGAGACCGCAGTTGAATGAACTGTCACCGATAAAGGGAATTAAACTAGTGATTCCAGGAATAATCAGCATAATCTTCATCTTCATAATCACTTACCTGTGTCTTACAAACCCGATCTACGGAGCCAACTCACCCATAGGAATCTACACTGCCGTTGGAGTAGTGGTCGCGATTGGTTTGGTCTACTTAGTGAGCAGGATAAGAAGAGGTCGGCTCCTGGAGCTGAGCTTCAAGGAAATACCACCAGCGTAGTCGCTTTTGACAAGGATATTCTTTGCAACCGACGTTCACGGTTCTGAACGCGCGTTCAGAAAATTCGTGAGCGCCGGCCCCTTCTACAAGGCCGGAATAGTCATACTGGGAGGAGACATAACCGGCAAGATGATGGTGCCTATCGTTCAGAAGAACGAGAACGCGTATGATGCTTATTATTATCAGAACAAGGTCGAGGTAGATAACGAAAAAGAACTTGAAAAGTTCGAGAACGAGTGGAAGAATAGCGGATACTATCCATACCATTGTTCCCAAGACGAACTAGCAGCGATCACGAATGACAGAGAGAAAGCAGGCGCCATTTTATTTGGGTTAATGAAGGAACGACTTGAAGCTTGGATTAAACTCATCGAGGAGAAGCTCCGCGGAACGGGAGTTAAGGTCTACATAACAGGCGGAAATGACGACCCGTACGAAGTTGAAAGTATCCTTCGTACTTCAGATTTTATCATCGACCCCGAAGGTCAAGTAGTGAAGATCGATGACAACAAAGAAATGATTAGCTCAGGTTTCAGTAACCCAACTCCATGGAAAACTCCGAGGGAAGTCAGCGAAGAAAGACTGAGAGACGAAATTGAGAAGATGACGTCAAAGGTCCAAGACATGAAGAACTGTATCTTCAATATTCACGTCCCACCTAAAGACTCTCAGTTAGACACCTGCCCTAAACTAGATGAGTCAGTCTATCCTCCCAAGCCAATTTTGGAGAAAGGAAGACTTGTGGAGTTTGGTGCCGGAAGTTCGTCAGTGCGGCTCGCGATAGAGAAGAACCAACCGCTTCTAACTCTCTGTGGCCACATTCATGAGAGCCGTGGAGCAATAAAGATAGGGCGAACGGTTTGCATAAACCCGGGAAGTGAATACCAAGAGGGAATACTTCGCGGCGCGGTAGTCGACCTCAAGAAGGACAAAATTGACGATTATCAACTGACGTCGGGCTGACCACGAAGTCGCCCGAAACAGACGTTGGGTTCCTTCCATCGTAGACTAGTTTACCCAGATTGTTCTCTTGGATGTGAATTCAAGTAACCCGTAGCGGGAGAGTTCGCTCCCTATGCCGCTCTTCTTCACCCCTCCAAAGGGTAGGCGTGGGTCTGACGCGACAACTTTGTTTATGAAAACCATACCCGCTTCAATAGTAGGTACAAGTTTCTCCGCTGCCTCTGCGTCTCCCCAGACGGAGGCGCCCAGGCCGAAGGGCGTTTCGTTCGCTAGGGTAACAGCTTCGTTAGGAGTCCTAAATTTCTTCAGTACTGCAACTGGCCCGAATACTTCTTCATCGAATAGCGGCTCGACCCTCGCCACGGTTGGGGGGATGAAGTTCCCTCTGAGTCCTTGCGCTAGCTCTTCCACCTTTCCCAAGGTCCTGAGCTTGTTGACTTGTCCAACCACTATCTCCTTCTGCTCTTTGCTGGAGAGAGGGCCAAGGAACGTGTTGTTGTCGAGCGGGTCGCCAATTTTCACCTTCGAGAACTCCTCTTTCATTCCCTTGTAGAACTGGTCGAAGACACTTTCGTGAACGATGAACCTTTTCGAGGCAATGCATGACTGACCGTTGTTCTGCATTCGTGCGTATACACAGTTTTTGACGGCTTGGTCAAGGTTTGAGCTGTCGAGGATAATGTACGGGTCAGATCCGCCCAGCTCTAGCACAACTTTCTTGAGTTGCTTTCCCGCCTCTGCGGCTACCATTTCGCCTACTTCAGTCGACCCGGTTAGGGAGACTCCATCGGCATATTTGATCGCTTCCAATGCTACAGGTCCGCGAGCAACAGTCGATTTGAAGACATCTAACCCGATTATGTCTTGCAGTTTAAGGCTGGTGCCAGAGACTATTGATGCATGCTTGAGAAGGACTGCGTTGCCTACAGCCATAGCTGGAATGGCGGCGCGGATGAATTGCCATGCAGGGAAATTCCATGGCATGATTAGGAAGACAACCCCGATGGGGTCGAATCTTACATAGCTCTTCTTGGCCTCAGTTTTTACTTGCTCTGGGGCGAGCATTTTTTCCGCGTTCTCTGTGATGTAATCGATCGTCCACATGCATTTCTTGAGTTCGGCTTCGCTTTGGGCTACGGGTTTTCCCATTTCAGTGCTCATCAGTTGGGCGAGTTCTTTCGCGCTGGCTTCGAATCTTCTCCGAACTTCTTTGAGCTTCGTTAGTCTCTCGGCGATGTCGACTTTCCAAAGCTGCTGGGCCTTTCTCAACCCTGCAATTTTGGATTTGATGTCTTCTATCGAGTCTTCCTTGTATTCGCGCAACGTTTGTTCAGTGTAGGGATTGACAGTCTTAACGGTCATCTTGAATCACGATTGATACTGAGGATAGGATGTTTCAGATGGATTTGACGGCTTTCTCGTAAACGCTGAGTCCTTTCTGCATTAGATTGTCGCTTATGATCAGTGGGGCCATGAACCTTAGCACGTTGCCGAAGTGACCGCAGGTATGCATTAGCAATCCGTTCTCGAACATCGTCTTTCGCAGTCGCACTGCGAGATCCTTCGAAGGTGCCTTGCTCTCCTTTGATTCCACAATTTCGTTTCCTATCATGCATCCCACTCCCCTCACTTCTCCTACGTTCTTGCTGGATTTGGCAATCCGTTCAAATTCTGACTTGGCCGTGACGCCGAGCTTCTCAGCTCTGCTCAGCAGATTTTCTCGCTTGATGTAGTCAATAGTCGCTGCCCCCGCCGCCATGGCGAGTGGGTTTCCGCGATAGGTCCCAAGGTGGAATCCGTCCGGAAGGTTTTGGTCATATTCCTCGCGGTATGCGATGAGTGAGAGTGGTAATCCGGCGCCTACAGACTTTGATATGCACATTATGTCGGGTGAGGTGTTTGTTAATTCGCAACCCCAGAACTTTCCAGTTCTTCCGAATCCGGTTTGGACTTCGTCGATTATTAGTGGGATTTGATACTTGTCCGCTATTTTCCTCAACCCTGGAAGGAAGTCATTTGGTGGAACAATGTAACCTCCCTCACCTTGGATTGGTTCCACCAATATGCCAGCAGGAGTATCAAGGCCCGAGTGTTCGTCAGATAGTAGATTCTCAAGGTACGCAAGAACTACCTTGCCCTCGTCTCCTTTACTCGCTACAGGGAAGGGGAATCGGTAGGAATAGGGGAAGGGCAGGTGGAAAACTCCGTGCCTTACCGTTCCTGAACTTCGCAGGTATGCTCGGCTGGCGGTTAGGCTCACAATCCCTTGGTGTATCCCGTGGTATGATCCTCCGAACGCGACGATCGTACTTCTCCCCGTGACGTGTTTCGCAAGGCTGATCGCGGTCTCACAAGCGTCGCCTCCCGTAACCGTCAGGAGGGCTTTCGCGTGTCCTCGCAGGTTCCCTGGTAGAACGGAGTGTATCTTCTCAAGGAATTGCATTCTGACCTCAGTAGGAATCTCAAGCGAATGCCAAATCCGATCCATCTGAGATTTGACAGCAGCCGTAACGAAGGGGTTATTGTGTCCCACGTTTAGAACACAAATGCCGCCCATCCAATCAATGAATATGTTTCCGTCCACATCTTTGATTGTAGCCCCTCGAGCTGAATCGATCGCGAACGGGAAAGCCTTACTATACGTCACTGCTCGAGTTTCTAGCTGCGACTGTTGCGCGAGAAGTTGTTTAGATTTAGGTCCAGGTGGCGTTACAACTATTCGTGGAGCTTCTTCGTAGCTTAATTCCTGAGTAGACATCAAAACAGACCCTCCAGTAACGGTGAGCGGGACTAGTCAAACGTGGTTATATGATTAAGGTATGAATATCGTTCACAATTATTGGCGCGTAAGATTGTGATCGTTCCAGCGGTTACAGCGATCGGATTGGCGGTTCGGAAAGGTTTGAGGGCCTCAAGACTTCTAGGGAGTGGCAGCGTTCAACTGAAAGACAATCACGGCGTACGGTGGAACGACTATCATGGCATAAGTAATGCTATGCGTCTTACTTCGGACTTATCGAATAATCTTGATCCAATTAACCGAGAGGGCCCAGGGCAAGGCCATAACGTGGAGATATTCATAGGACAAGGAAACCGACGGGGAAGGAAGTCTCGGCCGTGACTGATACAATCACGCACGACGTCTTGATTATCGGTTCGGGGATCGCCGGCCTCCGAGCAGCCATGGAAGCCAGTCGAATCAGCAAGGGGAAACTAAGCGTCGGCGTCATCAGCAAGGTACATGCCATGCGGTCCCATTCTGTCTGCGCCCAAGGCGGCACCGCCGCAGTCCTTCACCCCGACCGGGGCGACTCTCTGGAGGCTCATATCTTTGATACCATCAAAGGCAGCGACTACCTCGCAGACCAAGACGCCGTCGAACGCCTAGTCTCCATCGCACCTCAAGAAATCTATCAGCTAGAACATTTGGGAATGCCTTGGAGCCGCGACAGTGAGGGACGCGTTGCACAACGCGCGTTCGGAGGACACAGCTACCCAAGGGCGACCTTCGCCAGTGATAGGGTGGGCTTCTATGAGATGCAAACCCTCTACGACACCTGCCTCGGCTACCCGAACATCGAATTTTACCATGAATGGTTCGTGACCGGTCTGCTCGTTGACAAAGAAGGATTCCATGGAGTCACAGCCATTGAACTCCGAAGTGGCGACTTCCACGCATTCCAAGCTAAGGCGGGAGTCATTGCTACCGGCGGGGCGGGTCGATTGTACGCGTTCGCCACGTATTCCCACTCCTCCACTCCGGATGGCCTCGCCATGGCCTACCGCGCAGGTATCCCTTTGAAGAACATGGAGTTCGTTCAATTCCATCCGACAGGACTAGTGCCCTCAGGTGTACTGATCACAGAAGGCGCACGAGGCGACGGCGGAACCCTCGTCAACAAAGAAGGCGAGCGGTTCATGAAGAAATACGCGCCGGAAAAGCTCGAACTCGGTCCGCGGGACATCGTTGCACGAGCTATTGCACGTGAAATCCAAGAAGGCCGAGGCTTCCGTGATGAAAGCGGCCTAGAATACGTGCATCTTGACATCCGTCATCTAGGCGCCGAAAAGATCAAGGAACGACTGTCGGACATCCGTGAGATCTGCATTAAACTGCGAGGAATCGATCCGATTGAAGGACTAATTCCGGTGCGATACGTGTGCCACTTTACCATGGGTGGCATTCATGCCAATATTGACGGCGCCACGCCGGTCAAGGGTTTGTGGGCCGCCGGAGAGGCCGCTTGCATAACCGTTAATGGAGCCAACCGTTTGGGGACGAACTCGACCGCTACCTGTCTAGTCTGGGGCAAGCTGACAGGGCAAGCGGCTGCCGAATATGCAATGCAACACCATTCCTCAGATTTTCCGCAACAGACTGTCGTGTTGGAAGAGAAACGAATCTACGACGGTATCTTTCGAGGGGAGGGCAGAGAGAATCCCTATGACGTTAAACAGGAACTCCAGGCAATCATGGACGAGCATGCTAATGTGTTTCGGACCAGCCAAGGGCTGGGAGAAGCGTTGAGAAAGATACGAGCTCTAAAGCGACGTGCCTACCAGCACGTCGAAGACAAAGCGCCGGAATACAATATGAATTTCGTAAATGTCTTAGAACTCCAGTCTATGCTCGAGGTGGCTGAAGTGGTGTTACTCGGCGCCTACGCACGAACTGAGTCGCGAGGCGCTCACTTCCGCTTGGACCATCCAAAACGAGACGACGAACATTGGCTGAAGCACACGCTCGCATACATGTCGCCTGACGGACCCCGGCTCGACTACTCGCCTGTTACAATCACGCGTTACCAACCGCGGGAACGCACGTACTAATCCAAGTAAACCAATAATGGGTTCGAATACATGCACTGTTGAATATTGAACAACTGCAAGCGAATCTAAGAAAGCGACAACCCCAACGCCAAGAGATTGGCTCTCTGAAGTTCCCACTCGGCTCTGGTCCAGGTAGAAACCAATCATTCTCCGAAAACGAGCAACAACTCTATTATCTGGAAAGACTCGCGAATTGGGAAGAGTAGACTTGGCTGGAGTTAAGAGACACGAATGGGTTGAGGGATTTCCAGGCTCAATCATGGTCTGCGATTCAGCAGGCATTATTCTGGAATTAAACAAAAAAGCTGTCGAATCCCATCGTGCCGATGGAGGAAGGAAACTAATCGGTTCAAACCTGATGAACTGCCATCCAGAACCGGCTCGAAACAAACTGAAACAATTAATGAAGAAACGTCAGACGAACGTATACACAGTTACGAAAGGACGCTCTAGACTACTCGTAGTCCAAGCGCCCTGGTACAGTAGAAGAAAATATCGCGGCTATGTGCAAATCAGCTTGAAACTGACCGGCAAGATCCCCAACCATATACGTAAACCCTAGACGTTAAATTAAAATAAGTTGCAGTTCGGAGTGGAAGTGAATGGTGTCGTTCGTGAAAGGTGACCGGGAAATCGCACCGTAACTCTCGTACACGTGGAATCCCCAGCTCCGAATTTATTCCTGGTATTTCATCAAACCATTCAGTGATGTTTCTGGCAGTTGATCACACTTGGTAGCAAAGAGCACGTACGTCGGTGAATTGCCCAAACAATACGACCACAAGGCAGTAGAGGCAGAGGTCCATGAAGCCTGGGAACGCGATCGCACCTATGAATTGGTTAAGAAGGTTAGGTCGAGTGGAAAGAAGTTCTACTTCCTTGACGGACCACCGTTTCCGAGCTCCGACACACCCCACATCGGCACTTCTTGGAACAAGGTTCTCAAGGACACTGTGATCCGATACAAACGTTCTCGCGGATTCAACGTTAGGGATCAACCGGGGTATGATTGCCACGGGCTTCCAATCGAGTTAGCCATCGAGCAGAAGTTTGGGGTTAAGTCCAAGAAAGAGATCGAGAGCTTCGGCTTAGAACGATTCATCTCAGAATGTAGAAGATTCGCCGAAACAAACGCAACGGCGATGACTAAGGCGTTCCAGGATCTAGGAATATGGATGGACTGGAAACAACCCTACATGACGCACCTCGACTATTACATTGAATGCGACTGGTGGGGGCTAAAACAGGCATGGTCAAAGGGGCTGTTCGAGCACGGGCAACGAGTCGTACACTGGTGCCCACGATGCGAAACCGTACTCTCTGATTACGAAGTTGTCTTAGAGTACAAGATGCTCCGTGACCCATCAATATATGTAAAATTCCCCGTCGTAGACAGACCCAATGAGTACATACTAATTTGGACCACCACTCCGTGGACGTTACCGTCGAACGTCGCGGTCATGGTTAACCCAGACTTCCAATATGCCCGGGTCAGGTCCAACGGCGAGACGTACATATTCGCAAAGGAACGGGTAGAGACAGTTCAGAATGAAACCACCCGCTCATTCGAAGTCTTAGACACTTTCCCAGGCAGCAAACTTGGAGGGCTCAGGTACAGAGGTCCGCTAGAGAATCTAGTACCGGCCCAACTTAACCTGCAGAGTGGGCACCGCGTCGTCCTAAGCAAAGAATACGTCACCTTGACAGAGGGAACTGGATGCGTCCATTCGGCACCCGGGCACGGTGAAGAGGATTACGAGGTTGGCGTGCGAAACAGCCTACCTGTGCTCATGCTTGTAGACGACCAGGGTAAATTCGTCCCTGAAGCCGGAAAATACGCAGGAAAATCTGTCAGGGACGCTAATCCCGAAATCATTGACGATCTGAAGTCCCTCGGAGCCCTATTGTATGCCGGAGAAATTGAACACCGCAGCCCCGTCTGCTGGCGCTGCAAGACTCCACTAATAATTCGCGCAACAAAACAGTGGCTCATCCACATCGCACAACTCAAGGACCTCTTCATCAACCAAGTTGACTCCACCCTCTGGATACCTACTTGGGCAGGCGCAAATCAATTCAAGAACTGGCTTCAGGGGCTGAAGGACTGGGTCATCTCTCGACAACGGTTCTGGGGCACCCCACTCCCGGTATGGAGTTGCACATCATGCGGGAAAGACAAGATCATAGGTTCGAAGCAGGAACTTCTGGACAACGCGGTTTCCAAAGTCGATCTGCCGACTCTGCACAGACCTTGGGTGGACGCGGTTAGGCTACGCTGCGATTGTGGCGGGGAGATGGTTCGTGTACAGGATGTTATCGACGTATGGTTCGAATCCGGGGGGGCATCACTGGCGTGCCTGGGCCACCCCGCGAACGTAAAGGAAACCAAATTCTGGTGGCCCGCGGACTTCATAGTTGAGGGACGCGACCAGATAACCGCATGGTTCTTTGGACTACTAAGGCATGGAATCGTCACGATGGGCCGGTGCCCCTACAAAACCGTTCTCATGCACGGCTTCGCACTTGACGCCCAGGGTCGCGAGATGCACAAGTCCTTAGGCAATTTCGTGTCCGCTGGCGAAGTGGTAGAGAAATTCGGACGAGACGCATTCCGATACTACGTACTACAGACGACGCTTTGGGAAGACCTACAGTTCTCATGGGACGCAGTTCGCCAACACCAAGGCGACCTAAGCACAATATGGAACACATTCGTCTTCGCAAGCACCTACATGAGCCTGGATAAGTTTGCGCCCACAAAACTTCCTTTGAAGCGCATAGGGAGCAGCCTACGGCCAGAGGATCGCTGGCTGCTCAGTCGAACCCACCGAACGATCAAAGAAGTAACCTCGTTAATGGATGATTACAAGATTCACGAGGCACTACGTAAGCTCAAGGGGTTTCTCGTCGAGGACCTAAGCCACACCTACATACGATATGTCAGACGCCGTACTTGGGTAGAGAAGCGAACACGAGACAAGCAAGTCGCATACGCGACGCTTTATTCAGCCCTCGAAGCCGCCCTCATCATGCTCACCCCGATCATCCCATTCCTCACAGAATCAATCTACCAACACATGTTTCGGAACGCGGAACCAAAGAACCCTGAAACCGTGCACCTTCTCGAATGGCCTAAATTTGACTCAAAGTGGATAGTTGATTCCCTAGAGGAGGAAATGAAAGCAGCCCAGAGCGTTATCTCTACGGTTGCTCTAGTTAGAATGGGTAAAGGCCTGAAGCAGAGACAGCCAGTCCCACAGGTTTTGGTAACCAGCGAGTCCAAGACCCTCAGGAACGCCCTGAAGACGTATGCTGTGCTATTGCGTGATCAAACCAATACCCGACGCCTTAAACCAGTTTCGAAAGATGCACTTGCAAAGTTCTCTGATTCAGAGCGATTCGCAAAGACAGACTTCCCAGAAGGAACGGTTCTAGTTGACCTCAAGCTGTCAAAGAGTGAATTGGCTGAGGGATTGGCTAGAGACGCTGTTCGTAGAATGCAACAGATGCGAAAGGAGATGGATCTGAAGGTGGATTCATTCGTCCACGCCTATGTGGTGACGCCTTCAAAGAAGGAGGCGAGCCTACTCAAAATGAAGAGTAGCTACATCGCAGGGGAAGTCCGAGCAAAACAACTCAGGATAACGGCAGGCGAAGTGAAGGCGAGCCAGCCCTACTATACGAAGAGATGGCAGATTGACGGATTAAACTTCGAATTCGGACTTTGCGAGACTTCTAAACTAACACGAAAAAAGCCTGCGTAACCCAAGAACTCTCTAGAGAGGCACTTCGATAAAGAGACGCTCTAGCAGCTCCTTGTACCTATTTCTAATAGTGACCTCCGTAACGTTAGCTATTTCCGCAATTTCCCGTTGAGTCTTCCTCTCATTCGTTAGAACGGTTGCGATGTAGGTTGCCGCGGCGGCGATCCCGGTTGGACCCCTGCCGCTTGTCAGCTTCATCTCCTTCGCAATCTCTAGAATCTTGATAGCGATTGCCTCAGCCTTTCCGGAGATGACAAGCTTGTTACTGAACCGCGCCGCGTAATTCCTGCTGGTCGAAGGAGGTACGAACGCCTCTAACTCTCGGACCATGAATCGGTAGCTTCGACCTATATCCTTCTTATTGAGACTCGAGGAAGACGCGATCTCATCGAGCGTTCGAGGAACACCGCATTGTCTACAACTCATGTAGATCGCAGCGGCGGTGACGTTATGAATCGATCTACCGCGAATGAGGCGTTTCTTAATAGCACGACGGTAAATCACAGAAGCAGTCTCAAGTATATTCTTCGGAACGTTGAGGGCAGAAGCGAGCTTGCTTAGTTCGGCCAGTGCGACTGCAAGGTTTCGCTCCGTGGCGTCAGAGACTCGAACTCTACTCTGCCACTTGCGCAACTTGTAGAGGTCGAGCCTTTGGGTCGCAGTCGCGCGCTTCCCAAGAACACGGCTGTCACGCCAGTCGATAGTAGTTGAGAGACCCTTGTCGTGGATCGTGTAAGTGATTGGAGCGCCAACGCGAGTTCGGCTTTTCTTTTGATCGTCGTCGAAGGCTCGCCATTCGGGTCTCGTGTCAGCCAATTTCTCGTCGATCACGCACCCACATGCCATGCACACAATCTCTGCGGCCTCGTAGTCGCGCATCAGCTTTGGTCCGCCACATTCCGGGCAAACCGTGATCTTGGGGGCGGCTTGCAGCGATTCCCCTAATTCACCATCGGGTTCTTCCGACACTATCTCATCTACTCTAAACCAAACTAATCGAGGGAGTAAACAATGCGGTGGACGAATTTTGCTGGCGAAGAACTTGCGGGCCTAATTGAGACGTATGGCGCAGACACTGGTCCGAAGAAGTCTTGCACTTTTCCAATTTCCTTAAGCTTACTGTCACAGGTTCTCGTTCCAAGTTTAACAAAGCGAGGTTCTTCGCATTTCACTATGAGGCTGCGGCTATTCGATAAGTGAAGAATTTTGCCGAGCCTCCGCAAACTGCCTTCGTCACTCCCGCCGGAACCCCCGACAAGCCCGCAGCATATTTAAACGTAGATCTCTGTCGAAACCCTTTAACCGCACCTAGAATTCTTACAACGAAAATTGACATGACATTTGTTATAATTTTCATGAAGAACGCGACCAGAACCAAGCATGCGCGTTCATACGACGGCACGCGGAGTAGCTGCTAGTTAATTCACACATTAACCCGACAATTGCGGACATGGCTTGTGGAACCATGGAGCCCTGAACGTTTTTTACGAGGCGAAGGGACGTAGATTTCAAACGGTAGCTAGGGTCCGATGATAAAGGGCGTCGTCCTAACAAATTTCATGTCCTACGAAAATTCCTATGTCCCATTAGAACCGGGACTCAACTTAATCTGCGGACCCAACGGCGCCGGTAAATCATCCATCCTACTCGCAATCTCAGTAGTCCTAGGACAAGCATATACGGAAAGATCGAAGCGACTAAGCGACCTCATAAAATGGGGAACAGATGAAGCCAGAGTCACCTTAATTCTCGACAACAGCGGCGAGAAGAGGCCTTTTCCGAACTTCCATACCGACCTCGTTACTGTCACTAGAGTAATCAAAGCGAACGGCACCTACTACTACCTCCTCCAAAACAAACCCGTAGCGAAATCCACAGTCACCGACGTTCTGCAATCCCGCGGCCTAAACCCAGACAACATCCTAGTCATCATGCATCAATTCATGGTCGGCCGATTCGCCGCCGTAAGTCCCCAAGACAAATTGAAAATGCTAGAAGAAGCGGTCGGATTCCAATCATACCGTGAAGAGGTACAAGACGCGAGAAAGCGCTTGGAAAACGTAATGAGCGAAGAACAATCGCTCGTACAGGTCCTCGAATCCACAAAGGAAACGCACGACTTTTGGAAACGTGAATACGACCGCTACCTCCAGAAACGGCAACTTGAGACTAAGCTGAATGCGTTGAAACAGGAGTTGCTGTGGAGCAGAATACAGAAGAAAAAAGACTCTTTGGCACACATTGAAGAAAGAATAGAGTCGAAAACAAGAGCTCTACAGTCAATCGACAACAAAATACAGGAGCTGGCAGAATCTAAGAAGAAACGCCAAGCAAAATATGACGAACTCAACCTCGGCCGAATGGGATTAGAAGATCAACGAGTCGAGCTTGTCAAGCAGATCACAACACAAGAACTCAATATAGAGTGGGCGACCAACCTACTCAGTCACTTCCATTCCACAGAAGCATTATCAACGGAAACAACCCCGCCACCAGAACTTCGAGACCTGGATAAATTGAAGCTTTCTTGGAAGGAGACTGCTGAGGACTCACAGAAGCGACTTCAAAGAGAAAAGGAGAAGGCCACAGCCCTCGGCGAGAAGATCGTTGATGCGAGCGGCCGTCTCGAAGACGCGCTCACCCGCCTGATTGATACGAACGTTGAGTACGAGGTTTCCGGGTTCAAGAGGAAGCTCTTGATGGAGGATGTGGCGGACCTACAAGCACAGGTTCGCCTAGCCAAAGAAGAGTTAGACCCAATGATTGCCTCCGCCGAGAAAGTCGGAGCACAGACAGGGTCACCCAGAAAAACCTTCGATATCATGCTCGAAATCGGCGCCGTGGAGGAGCAGATGAAACCCTTGGCTGCATTGTCCGAAGACGTCGAGCGCATGTACTCTTCATACGCAAAAGTCTACGAAGATTTGAAACTCAAAGCTGACCAAGTGGCCTTTAGCCGGCAAGAGGTTCTTTCTGAACTCGATAAGCGGTTGGCAAGATGGCGTGAAGTACTGGCAAACTTCTTGGAACAGTTGACTGGTCGGTACACTGAGATTCTACGAACAGTCAGTGCAACCGGCTCGATCCGACTCATATCCTCACGCGATATCGAAAAATGTGGACTGGAGATAATGGTGGGTTACAAGGGAAACAAACCCACTGCCCTTGACGCATTTACCCAGAGCGGAGGGGAGCGCAGCATTGCGATGATGGCGTTCCTACTCGCAATGCAGCAGCACATAACGTCCCCGTTCAGAGCGATCGACGAGTTTGACGTCCACATGGACCCGAAAAACCGTGAATCAGTTACACAGCTGATTATGACGAATGCAGCAGCTATGGTTGAAGGCCAATACGTAGCGATTACTCCTGGCCAAGTGAACGTGACCGACAAGACCCACGTAATCGTGGTGCAAAACGTCGGTGGCTCGTCGGTAGTTAGCGAGTTGAAGTAGAATTGACAGAGAAACCGAAGGCGAAAGACGGGCGTCAAGTATTGGCCTCAGGGAGAAAGGAATTGAAGGAAGTCATCCAAACCTGTAACGCCATCGAGCGAAGAAAATTCAACCCCTTCTTCCTAGATGTCAAGCTCGGCATTGAGACACTGCGCCAATACTTCCCTCATTGGGAAGGGTTCGAAGACCACTGCCTCGACGCCCATGCCCTGAACCGACTCTCGGAAGTCGTCAGGCTGCAAAATACCCAGCTAAAGTTTCAATCGAGCGCCCTCTACGCCGAACCAGAGTTTGTGGCAAAGAAGTTCCAAAGAATGAGCGAAAAGAGACTCGCCGAAGTGTTCCTACAGAGTTGGCATCCAATCGCCGAATTGGAACAACTTACGAACGAAACAGTCTCCGCCGGCCTAGACTACTGGAACCTCCTTTTGCCAATTCAAGAGAGGTGGAAACGACGAGCGTACCAGCGTGGTAAGAACCCAGAGAGCGCAGATTCCGGGACTCTAACCGGGCTTGGAATTCACGGTGAGGAATTCGGGAAACAGTTGACTGGATTATGGAACGAGTTGCGCCAAATTTACGGCGCCGATCCAAAACCGGTTGACTACTGGCGGTTCGTTAAGGGTCCAAACCACCAGGAGACCGTGCAACGTGCATACTTTGTGAGTTTCCTAGTCACATATGGTTACGCCCAGTTACAACTTGAAGGGGATCAGATCACATTGATACCCACGGACAAGCCTTCAGAGAAGCCGCTAGAGGGCGGGACAAGTTTCCCCATACCCATCCCAAAGGAGGCATAGATCCATGGAGAAAACCGAAACAAAGAGTTTCTATTCGGACAAATTGAAGCGGGCTATTCATCTACTCGTTTTCCGCCGCGGAAAAATGCCGGGCGCGAGAGAGTGGGAGCTGAAAGAAAAAGTTGGCAAGAACTATGAGCAGGTACTTGAGCAACTCAACCAGATCTTGTCGGAACTTGATTTGGAGGTCAAGAAGGTTACAGAGCCGTCTAGCGGGCAGATGACGGAAGAGGGCACGCCCGTTCCAATGGACGAGGCTAGGTACCACGTGGCTCTGAAGGGCTCGCTTGGGTTGAAGGAGGCCAAGATGATTGGGTGGCGGATCGATAACCTAGCCGCTCTTAGCGGCGCGATCTCATACTTAGTCGCAAAGCAAGGGAAGGCCCCACGCGACGACGTAGAGAAAGTGATCGCGTTGAAGTACGGGCGTTGGAAAGCGGCGACATTGGTGGACGTTTTTCTTAGGACTGGCTACCTTGATGAAGACGATGCGGGCGTTCTTGCTCTGGGTTGGAGAACCAAGTCAGAAGTGAACCTTCCCGCCTTGATGACGAAGATGACTGAGGGAAAGGTTTAGTCCGTTGTCGTCTCGGTGCTCGAAGTCTGTTTGAGAAAGTCGTTAGGGTATTTCTTCTTAGAAACAAAGCCCTTTACATTCCCACGCTTAACGTGCCCTGCCAACGCCAACAGTTGTTCTCGTTGGGCGTAATGATCATGCACCTTGCTTCGCCCCAAAACGGTTAGAACTTGCCCGAGAAAGAATGTCGGTAGCCGTTGCTTGTTACACATCGGGCAGGAGCAACTCAGCCGTGCGCCGTACTCGCGGGTCCATTCCTTCCGTTTGAAGACACCCCAGTTCATGGAGTCAAACATGTTGATCTTATCTTTGGTGAGCGGGACGGGTGGCGGCGGAACTACCCATCTGTTGAAACTGTCAACCCCAAAGAAAGGAAGCATCATACCCTCAGAGCACCGGAGATACGCTCTCGCGAATCGAATCTTGGGCGGAATCTGGAACGCGTGAACCCACAACTCAGGGTCTTTCTTCTTCGCTTCCTCTAGCGAACGAAGCGCCTGATAGTAGAAACCACCCCTCATATCGAAACCAAGGGCCTTCACACCTCTCTTCAGTATCGGTTTCAGACTCTTCTCGAAATCATTCGATGTCGCCGCCGGCGAAAGTACAGGCATTAGGGGCTTATCCAAACCCCTGTTATCTACCCACCTTTCAGCGAACTTATACAGCGCTAGGAAATCGGCTGGAGACACCCCCGGACTCTGTTGCACTGTAATAACGTCCATGTCAGCAAAGTACTGGAGGTCGAGTACGGTTCGCATGTCCGCTGACTCGGTAATAGCAGCTTCCCCCTTGAGGACTAGAAACAGCATGCTAAGCGCGTCTTCGTGAGCACTCGTTTCGCGGGCCAGCCGTCTAGAGAACTCCTTGAGAAATTCCTCTTCTTTCAGAATCCGCTTCAAGGTCTCGGGGTAGATCAGTTTACCCGCGACAATGATCTCGGTGGGAAATTCCTCTTTTAGCCCTACCAGCCTTGTTGCGTTCAGTTCAGTTGTTGTGGCGAACTTGTTAGGGAGGCCTACCTTAGCATTTGAATAGGTTAGGAGCCCACTTGTCGTTCCCGTCTCTTCGTCGTTCTCTATATTTTTCTTGAGAAGGTCTGGCATGAACGGCCACCATACAGGATGGGATAGTTCACAACGGTTCCTAGATTAAAACTCAGAGATGCCAAGCAAGTGGTTCTAATTCTTGACCATTATTTCAATCACAAGTTTCTCCGGTTGCGATGCGATCTTCATTGATGTAATCGCGTAATCGTCTTGCATTCTGAGCAGCCGATTCATGATTCTTATTTTGTCTCCGGGAATCGGTTGAACCTTGAGTTCCCCGGCTTCCGTTACGCAGTTGGAGCATATCCAGTAGTTTTCTTGAGCAGCGTTCCTTCTTGCTCGGGGTTTTCTTCATATCTGACTTTATGGCAGGTTTGTTCTCTGATCGCATTGCATTTCTTGCAGTAGCGCCTTTCGGAAATTTGAATGTGTTTGCCGCTGTTAGTAATCATGTTGAGTCTTCTAACAGTTCGAATCGTTTTGGATTTAGGTTAGAGAGTCGGAAGAAAGTGTCAAGCTGACAGGCGAGTCGCGTTCGAAGTCTGAAATGCTTAATAGGTCGCCGTCTATGGGTACGCGGATTCTTGAATTCTGAAGGGATTTGTCTTGGGCGAAGAAGTTGAGCTGCCACCGCAAGTCCAGGAACAATTAGTTAGGTTACAGCAGCTTCAGCAAACCCTGCAGTCCGTTTCATCCCAGAAACAACAATTGGAGCTTGAGCTCAACGAAACGGACAAGGCGTTGGCTGAGCTTGAGAAGTCAACTGACGAGACACCCGTTTACAAGAGCGTCGGTAGCATTCTTGTCAAGTCCAATAGACAGATCCTACTAACAGAGTTGAAGGAAAGGAAGGAACTGCTCACAACACGAGTTACGGTATTGGGTAAGCAAGAAGACCGAACCAAAGAGCGGTTGAAGGAAGTTCAAGAAAAACTTCAAGAACGACTTCAGGGACCCAGAACTCCCACCCTGAAGTAAGATCACGCCCAGTGGTTAGACACGCCACTTTGGCAAGGTAGGGATTGAAAATGACTACCGAATTGATGCGAGCGCCAACAGACGATGAAATCGAGCAAATGTGCCTCGCAGCCGAGGACGCGGCACGGAGACATTTGATGTCCAAGATACCGTTGAAGCGTCTTAGTGACCTTGATGTTATGGTTGAAGCGGTTGGTGGCAAGCCCCTCGTCCTCTCCGTCGACGTCGGGATCGAGTTGGCAAGCGGAAACGAGGATGTGGACCCTTTGGTCGATGAGGCTACTGATTTAGCGTTCTCCGCCGCGGAAGCCAAAGCAAGGGAGCTCAAACTATGCCTGGATACGCCCGCCTAGTCAAGCTCCTCAAGAGCGTCAATTCAGTACTCGTACTTGGGCATCAAAACGCCGATCCGGACGCCGTTTGTTCTGCTTACGCCTTCTCCCTCCTAGCTAAACGGATCAACAGAAAGCTCACACTGAGCTTCGCTTCTCCAGACGGTGTGAGTAAATTATCGAAGCAGGTTCTCAAAACAGTTGCATTAGAAGTAGTTGAGAATCCGGATCCATCGAGTGTGGATCTGATTGTGACTGTGGACACTAACACACTACAGCAGCTTGGCAATCTGAAAGGCCCAGTTCTCGACTCTCGGAAGCCTTTGGTTATGATCGACCACCACGCACCCCATCCCGAAAACGCCAAAACAGCAACGTTCGTAATTTGCGACGACAAGGCCACATCGACTTGTGAAATGATCCTCGACATGCATGCGAAACTGCACTTAACTCCCAGCCGACTCGCCAGCCAAGCACTCTTCATCGGATTGATTGTTGAAACGGGCCATCTAGCTATCGCTACGCGTTGCACATTCGACTCCGCATGCTCCCTCATCAAAGCCGGCGCTGACCCCGAAATGGCCTTGGCAGTTACCCGTTCTTCGATGGACGAATCTGAACGGATTGCACGGTTGAAGTCTGCGCAACGGTTGAGAATCGAGCGCGTGGGCAAGTGGGTAATTGCACTGTCAGAAATAGGGTCCTACCATGCCTCTGCGGCGCGAGCTCTCATCGCTTTGGGCGCACACGTGGCGGTAGTTGCTGGCAAGAGAAACGATGAGTTGACCGTTAGCTTCCGTTCAACTCGCGAATTCGCATCAGAGACAGGGTTTCACGTTGGAAGAGATTTGGCGAATCCGCTTGGAGTAAAGATGGGTGGGATGGGGGGTGGACACGTGACTGCTGCGGGAGCGAATGTAACCGGCGATGTTAACCAAGCGTTCAAACTGGTTTTGACAATAATTAGAGATTATTTGGTCCTTCAAACAAAGGCTAATACTATGCCTTCAGGTAATGCGCAGGCTCCATCTCAGACTGGAGTAATTACCCAAGAATGAGGGTAAAGACCTGCAGAGGCATTTACGGTGGCTGCAATCTCAGCGCGGAATCTCTCATTCAAGTACGCCGGCGCTGAAAAGCCGTCGATGGAGAACGTTTCTGTTTCTATCGAGAAAGGCGAGTTCGTAATTCTAACCGGACCAAGTGGTTGCGGGAAAACAACACTGTGCAGGTGCCTCAACGGACTCATTCCCAACTTCTACTCTGGCGACCTTACAGGCAATCTAGAGGTTGACGGGGTTAACGTAGCCGGAAAAACAACCGCGGAACTAGCATCACACGTCGGTTTTGTTTTCCAAAACCCCGAGAATCAACTCTTCTCGTTATCGGTTGAGAGAGATGTGGGGTTCGGGCTGGAGAACATGGGCGTTCCCAGAGAGGAGGCGATCGAGCGGGTTCAGTGGGCCATGCGAGCTACGGGAATCTTTGACCTACGTGGCAAAGCGCCCTACGAGCTGTCAGGGGGACAACAGCAACGCGCGGCTATCGCGGGCATCCTCGCAATGCAACCCAAGATCCTGGTTCTCGATGAACCTACATCCTTCCTTGACCCCAAATCCGCGGAAGAGATTGTCGCCGCAATAGCAAAACTGAGCCATGACATTGGGCTGACCACGCTACTTGTCGAGCACCGGTTGGACATTGTCTCACGATATGCAGACCGAGTAATCGTAATGGACGAGGGCAAAGTGGAGTTAGACGGGGCACCGGGAGAAGTGTACAATGACCGAGCAAGATTGATCGGAGTTGGCCTCCCGAGGGTTACGATGCTATTCCATCTCCTACGCACGGAAGGATTCGACGTGAACAACCCAATCACCGTTGAACAAGCCTCAGACGAACTTAGAAGGCTCTTAACCAAATGATCTCCATCCAAAACGTAACCTTCCACTACCCAGACGGCCCCGACGTTCTTCAAGGAGCAAATCTCGAAATCCGAGATGGCGAGTTCGTCGCGATAATGGGGGAAAACGGAGCCGGCAAGACAACGCTGGTAAAGATGTTCAACGGCCTACTAAAGCCGGATAATGGAACTATAACGGTCGACGGGATAGACACTCGCAAGAAATCTGTAGCTCAACTTTCGCGAGACGTTGGCCTAATCTTCCAGAATCCCGACAATCAATTGTTCGCTGAAACCGTTGCCCAGGAGTTAGCGTTTTCTCTTAGAAACTTCGGCTTCAGCGAAGATGTGATTGAGAGACGGGTAACCTCCATCCTAAATACGTTGGATTTAGAGCGCTACGAGAAATCCTCGCCTTTCGTATTGAGCGGTGGAGAGCGGAAACGCGTCGCACTCGCAGCGATCCTGGTCTGGGATCCAAAACATGTGATAATGGACGAACCGACAATTGGCCAGGATTACCTTCAGAAAGACCGCTTGAGGAATTTCATAATGCAACTTGTTTCTCAAGGCAAGACCGTGGTAATTGTTACGCACGATGTAGAGTTCGTAGCTGAATGTATGCCACGAGTCGTGTTACTATCCCATGGGAAGGTCATCGGCGACGGCTCAGCAACGACAATCCTCACAAACTCATCCCTAGTCCAACAAGCGTCTCTCGTGCTACCACAGATCTCAACCCTCATGAAGAACCTAGCCGACCTCGGTGCCCCCTCGGAAATCATCGACGCATATTCCGCCAGAGATTTCGTAGTTGCACAAATGCGTCGAAAGGGGGAGGCCCGAGCGCGGCCCCTCAAGAGTTGATTTGATTGTCACTCAAGTTCGTCCAAGGGTTCAAGTTTACAAAACTCGATAGCCCGATGCATAGACTTGACCCACGAAGTAAGTTCATGCTAATGCTCGGATTCTTCGTTTCGGCGCTGATGTTTACAAACATCTTCGCCCTCCTCACCGTTTTTCTTATGCAGGTGCCCATAGTTTTCGTCGCGAAGACTGTGAAACGTTGGTTGCAGTCGATGCGAGGAGTACTCGTCTATGGGGGCTTCATTTTCATCATGAACATGATCTTCGGCACTCCGCTGGTACAAGCGATCGCGTTTTCGATCCGTTTCCTAGCCGTTGTCTCAGCTTTTTCTCTGTTCTTCATGACAACCTCAGCAGATGACCTGGGACTGGCGCTTGAACAGATCCATGCCCCATACTCAATCGCGTTCACATTCACTACCGCGGTTAGACTCGTGCCGACTATGGCGATAGATGCTCAGACGGTTGTCGATGCCCAGCGCTCACGCGGCTTAGAGTTGGATAAGGGGAACTTCATGAAACGCATACGCAACTACGTCCCAATCCTAATCCCACTCATAATCTCAGCCATACGGAGAAGTGTTGAGCTCGCCGAGGCTTTAGAGGCACGGGCTTTTGGAGCGACCGAGAAAAGGACAAGCATTGTAATATTGAAAATGCGACCAGCGGATTACCTCGTCATCATAGCGACCCTGATTGGGTTAGGATTCGCTGTCTATGTCTACCTTCACGTGCCGCTGCCGAACCCTGTCATCCCAATTCAGCTACCCCGAATTAGTTGGCCGAATCTTCACGCAAGCCGGATCGGCCAAGCCTAACGGATCCACTACGAGAATTGAGGGTTTAATTCGGAGCCGAGCCGTAAAGATTCTCATGCGGCTAACCAATTCCATCGTTGCATCCCTGCTAATCTTGGTTGTTGTGGGCAGCTTCGCTTCATCCTTGGTGTCGGCCCAAACGTATCCAACTTACTCGTTCTCGTTGAGTGGACCGTCGATGGTGTCATGTTGGTATTGGGGGATTATGTTCAATGCCGCTCAGGGGCAACGATTCAGCGTTAAGTGGAGCGAGACCGATGTCACCCCCACCGCACTCGACGTGTACATCGCCCATGCCTCAGCGATCCATGAAATTTGGTTCTGTGACACAGGCCCGGTTCAGCTCTATTATAATTCAGGCGCATTCGGTTCAGCGAATTGGGCTGCCCCTTCCGGGGGTGAGTACGTCGTGTTGATCGTGAACAACAACTATGGCTCTGTTTCGGGCACGCTATCGATAACGGTGGCAAATGCGACTGTGACAGCAACCGCCATTGGGTACGCTACGGCGCGGCAGGAACCCATTTGCTTGGGAAACGACTGCTCTCGTGCCTAGTACAAGCCGCCAACCCAGCACAGTAGACCTGACTCGCGAATGCTCAGCCGGGGGGGTGGGGTGACCTAGTTTTCTATGGCGCGAGGTTGCGGGTGATTTGTGGGGTCGACGTGTTGCCCGGCTAGCACGTCGTGTCCGGGGCTAATCTTGCCGTTGCACCACAACCGTCAGTTCGCTTGTCGGATTTACCGCCACGAGTCGAGGTACCGTGACTGTTCTTGGCTTGGGCTGTCAATTTTCATGTCGTGGCTTTCGAGCCAGAGCCTTGCTACTGACTTGTCTATGGGGGCGGGGACTCCGTAGACTTTGGGTTCCAGCTTTCCCCTATTCTTCAGGAGGTATTCCGCGCAGAGGGCCTGGTTGGCGAATGTCATGTCCATAACTTCGGCGGGATGGCCGTCAGCAGCAGCGAGGTTGACTAATCGGCCTTCGGCGAGCAGGTAGAGTCGTCGCCCGTCGTTCATTTTGAACTCCTCCACATTCAATCGTGCGGTTCGAACAGAGGCTGCTTGCTCACGGAGAGCTTTGACGTCGACCTCGACGTCAAAGTGTCCGGAGTTTGCCAAGATCACGCCGTCTTTCATTTCCCCGAAATGTTCGGAGGTTATGATTTGGTTGCAGCCGGTGGCGGTGATGAATATGTCCCCTACCCTCGCCGCTTCTTTCATCGGCATTACCGAATACCCCTCCATCACAGCCTCCAAAGCCCTTATCGGATCCACCTCGGTGACCACGATCTTCGCCCCAAGCCCCTTGGCCCTTAGGGCTATGCCGCGCCCCACCCACCCGAAGCCCCCTACTACTACCGTCTTACCGGCAATCAGCATGTTCGTCGCACGCATAACACCCTCCAAAGCCGATTGACCTGTCCCGTGTTGACTGTCGAAGAGAAACTTCGTGTAAGCATCATTCACCGCAATGACGGGGTATTTGAGGGAACCATCCTTCTCCATGGCCCTGTATCGATGCACGCCGGTTGTTGTTTCTTCGCAAGCCCCGATCATCTCAGAAATCAACGCTTTCTGCTCCGTATGGATAGTGACAGAGAGCTCCCCCCCATCATCGATCACTAAGCGAGGCTTATGCCCCAACACGCGAAGCAGATTCTCATGATGCTCCTCAGCAGTCACACCACGCCAAGCGTATACGTGAGCCCCAGACTTTGCCAGCGCCACCGCCACATCATCCTGTGTTGATAACGGGTTGCTGCCAGTTATCGCTACAACGGCACCGCCCGCCTGTAGAGCCTCCCCTAAGACAGCTGTCTTCATCTCGAGGTGCATGCACATTCCAATGCAAAGCCCGCGAAATGGTTGTTCCTTCTCGAACCGCGCCTGAATCTTTCCCAACACAGGCATATGAGCCCGTGCCCACTCAATCTTCAGTTCACCTTGTGCAGTCAAAGACGGATCTTTTACTTTGCTCATCTAAGAACGACTTCCTACAACCTTGAGATCTTAACGATGTGGAATGATTGCTCTTAAGATAAAACGCTTCAGATCGCTCGCCGGAGTAGGCGATTGGCGTTGCCACGCTACCGGAAGTTCATTGGATCGTTTGACTTTTAACTTGACCACGTAACACTAGACTCGAAGCCTCTTGTCGTCGATCTTAATCAAGAATTGTTCGTGGCTGGTGACACAAAATCAGAACCGGGACGTATTGCGTGATTACTCTGTGCTGATTCGTGAGGGTAAGGTTGAGGAGATCGGGAAGGGTCTACGCGGTTCGGCTGATGTGGAAATAGATGGCGAGGGCAAGATCGTTCTTCCGGGTTTAATCAATACACATACGCACCTCTCGATGGTATTGTTCCGTGGTTATGCAGATGATATGCAGTTACAGGATTGGTTGCAGAAGAAGATCTGGCCGCTCGAAGGTAGGTTGACTGGGGAGGCATGCTACCAAGGCGCCCTGCTTGGCTGTGCAGAGATGATTCTGTCTGGCACGACCACGTTCATGGACATGTATTTTCACATGGAGGATGTAGCGAGGGCGGTCGACGAGTCTGGGCTCCGTGCATTCCTATCGTACGGAATCATAGACCTGTTCGATCCCGCTAAGGCGAAGGCTGAGCAGGAAAGGAGCAGACAGCTTTTCGAGTTCTTCCGCAACCTCGGAAGTTCAAGAATCCGATTTGCGTTAGGCCCCCACGCCCCATACACGTGTTCGGCTGAGACTTTGCTTTGGGCGAAGAAATTTGCCGAAGAGAACGGCTTGATCTGTCACATTCACATTGCCGAGACCCGTAAGGAGCAGGCAGACTCTCAGAAACAGCATGGTGCACGCGTAGTCGAGTACTTGGACAAGATAGGTGCACTTTCCAATAGGATGCTTGGGGCTCACTGTGTTTGGTTAACAAATAGCGAGGTTGCTATTTTAGGGAAGGCAGGCGTGAGCGTTTCTCACTGCCCAGTCTCAAACATGAAACTGGCAAGTGGCGGGGTTGCGCCCCTTCCGGAGATGTTTGAGGCGGGAATCGCGGTTAGCTTAGGTACGGATGGAGCGGCAAGCAATAATTCTCTCGATATGTTCGAGACGATGAAGGTCTGCGCGTTACTGCATAAGGCGCATCGATGGGACCCGACGGTACTGAATGCCCAGAAAGTGTTGGACCTGGCTACGATTGGCGGTGCGAGGGCCCTTGGGATTGAAGATGAAGTGGGGAGCATCGAGGCCGGAAAAAAAGCGGACATTATCCTCCTAGATGGGAAGATGCCGAACTTGAACCCTGTACATGGAAAGGAAACGATAGTGTCGGACCTCGTATATTCAGCCTCAGCGGCGAACGTCAACACAACCATCGTGGATGGTAAAGTGCTAATGCAGAACAGGCAGCTGCGGACGCTGAATCTAGAACAAATAGTTCAGAGTGCAGGCGAGATTACGAGCAAACTGATTCACGCCTGACTGGTTCCACATTAAGCCAACCGCACCTCTTCAAGCTCCAAGAAACCCGACTGACCAGCCCAATGGCGCGCTGACTTTGTCACCAAAAGCCGCTTCTTGAACACCGGGCCTGCAAGAGTGAAAGTTTCAGCCTCGCCGCCTTCGAACGCCACGCTGAGACCATACTTCTTTCTGAGTTCTAGAAGCTCCTTCAGCTCCTTTGAGCTGAGTGTCTTGCCTAACCATTTCTCGTCGAGGCCAAGGGCGCTACACGCGGTGACGATGATTTCGAATCCGGCTTCAATCTCGTCGCGCACTAGCTGCTCTTCATTCTTATGCCATAACGGCGCAAAGCTTCTCAGGCCGAGTTTTTCGCACAAATTGTCGAGCCTAGTCCGTTGATATTCGCTGGCGATAGCTCCCGATACAATGGCCTCGATCCCCGCCGATTTCTTCAGCCTCTCTAGTTCCCCTCCAAGGTCTTCAAGCTCCTGCTCCTTTACACCCGCCGTCGGGACATGAACCTGGGGGACGCCGATTGCCTCTGCCTGCAGGCTAGTCCATTTGACGGCGGGGTAGTGGAACATCCACGAATCCTGAGCCTCGGGGAAGACTGTGACTAGCCGTTCAACGTCCCAGCCTTGCAATTGTGCGTACCAGAGGGCGTATGTGCTGTCTTTCCCGCCGCTGAAGAGTGAGGCAACTTTCATGATGATGATTCGACCTCAGAAGTCTGCGGGAGATTTGAACCTGAATTGATCTTGGTAGAGTTTTGATAATCGCTGCAATGTATCCGCATCCTCAGGCCGTTTATCTTCTCTGAACCGGATGATTCTGGCGAAGCGGAGCGCGAAGCTTGATTTGTAGTGTGGGCTGTGTTGGATCTCATTAAACGCCACTTCCACAACAATCGATGGTTTCACGTAAACTGTGTAGTCTGTCTCCTTAATCTTCAGCTCGAGCAGTTTGGGAGTGATCGCCGTAAACTCCTGGTCGGTGAGGCCCTTGAAGGTCTTTCCTACCAGGAGGAATTCTCCCGACGCGTCATCTCTGACGGCGAGGTGATAGTTGCTTAACCAGCCCCTCCTCCTTCCCGAACCCCAATCGGCGGCCACAATGACAACATCCAATGTTTCGGCAGATTTGATCTTGAACCATTTCTTCCCACGAACCCCAGGCGTGTAGGTGCTCTTCAAATCCTTCGCCATAAGCCCCTCATGACCGGCCTGAATGGCAGCCTGCATCAACCTCTCCGCCTCGGCAGCGTCGCGGGTTACGATTCTTGTGGCCAGCAACTCGGCGTCAGTTAGGCCACGGAGAATCTCCCACCTCTTCTCGTATGCGACATCGATTAGCAGCTTTCCATCTAGGTAGATCACATCGAACAGGAACAGCCTCAGGGGTATGCTCTTGACCATAGCGTCAATTTCGTGAACCCGACGAAACCTACGCATCAGATCCTGAAACGGAAGCGGATTGCCTTTCCGACCGATTGCTACGATCTCCCCTTCAACTAGGTATTCGGATCCGCGAATCCGTTCGCGGGCAAGACGGACAATGTCGGGGACGCTCGTCGTGACGTCTGTGAGTCTTCTGCTGAAGATTCTTACCTGGTCGTCCTTCCGGTGTATCTGAATTCTCGCCCCATCGTACTTGAACTCAAACGCCGAGACACCACCATGCTCTTTGATTGCGTCCCCGACTCCTTCAGCCATTTCGGCAAGCATGGGTTTGATTGGTACAAACAGCATCACCCCCACGCCTTCGATCGCGTCCCGTCCTTTGGTTAGGGCGCGTTCTGCAACGTTAGGCAGGCTTCCCAAGAGCATGTTTGCTCTCCTAACTTGCTCAGGGTTGATCGATGTGGCTTCTGCAATAGCGTCGAGAACTACTCCTTCGACAGCGCCGACTCTCATCTCGCCGAAGACTATTCGCATCAAATAGTCTGCGTCGCTTCGAGGGAGGCGGCTGAGGAGTGTGTTCAACAGCATTTCCTTCCGCTGCCTTGAGCCTGCCCCTGATGTGTTCGAGATCTTATCGAAGGTTCGGTAAACCTCAAGGATCGTCACGGGCGACTGGACAAGAGCGGATTGGCCGGTGTTTAGGTGAACCTTCCACACAGTTTGCCCGCCGACCTCGAGAACTCTCTCATCAGATTCGGGGAAAGGCCGTCCTGTAACGAACGACACCGCCGGTGCGATTTCATCTGGGTCGAGCAGTTTCAGGAAATCTACTAAGTATGCGACTTTCTCGGTGCGTTTGGTAGTGGATTCGAGTTTGCGGCAGAGGTCGGCGAACTTGGAGAATGGGGTCTGCAACTAGGGAACTCCTGAATGGTCCAGCCAGCTTGTCAGGCTCGATTTCTCTTGAGAATAGAACTCTCGCATTCTCTTAACCGCGAGATCAACGCGGTCTGATGAGAAACCACGTTCCGCGCACAGGAACTGCCTGAGGTTGTCTTCTTTGAGTCCTTTGAATTTGAGGTCATAGTCATTGGTTACGGTTGGGTTTAGGAAGAGGTTGCGGATCTCTCGAGTTTCGGGTGGGAGCTGCTCTTGATAGTCAGATGGCAGGTTTTCGAGAGTTCCATGTTTCTTGATGAGTTTGAGCGCTGTCTTCGGTCCGACTCCCTTTATGCCTTGGTTGAAATCGGTTCCAACTAGGATTGCTAGATCGATCAACTGTTCCCTCGAAACTTGAAGGGCCTTCAAGAGTTCCTCAAGCTCGATGAGTTCAGGGATAAGAGGCCTCGAGGTGCCCTTGCTGGGTAGGAATTCCTGCCCTGAGATCGTAACATAGCGAACTAGTCGCGGTGCCCCGAAGAGGACTGAATCATAGTCTCGACTATTGGCGGCCCAAACATCCCCTTTCCTCGCCATATGTGCCGCCTGGGCTTCCCCCTCCTCCGGGGCTTGAACGTAGGGGATTCCCAAGAGGGTTAGTACATCTTTCGCGTCGTCCTGCATCGCTTTGTTAAGTGAATCCATCCTTACAGCTTTCTTCCACGCCGCCGAGTAGTCCTGCCGCTTTACGGCGTCTTCCCATTCCCTGCGAGCCTTATCCCTGTACTCACGTCTCGCCTTCAACGTCTTCATCTTGAGCTCGGGGGGTTTGCCGTCGAAAACGAACACGGGCCGGACGTGATAATCTCCCATGAGGCGGGTTGTGCGCATGAGGAGGCCGAGCAGGTGGGAGGTCACGTTACCATGTGCATCGGTAAATGGCCTTCCATCCCGCATCCGAATGAGAGCCAGAAACTGGTATAGAAAGTTGTTCGCATCAACGGCAAGGCTACGACCCCTCAAATCATCGAGCTCAATCTGCCGCCGAACCACCAACGGTGAGAGATCGAACCCCAAACCAACACCCACTCCAACCGAAACAATCGGCTCAATAATAATTACTCTAAACCAACAGGCCCCATTTCAACAGTAGGGGCTTGTGCGCTCAAATACACAAAATATTACGCCGGGCGACTCATCGCCCGGTAGATTCGATCTTACGCGACTTGTTCCTCTTGCTGTATGTTCTTGTCACGTTCCGGATTAAGCCTCATCTTGGCCTGTCGTTTCTTTGCCAACTCAATTCACCTCCAAACCTAATGAGAATCCCTAACTGTAAGGTTCAATGGGTTCACAGTATTTAATTTCGTTTGGAGAAACGATAAGAAATGTAGCATGTTCCACGATTCCACCCTGAGTAGCTGCAGTACTCAGAGGAATATTTCGACTTCGAGTCCATCTCGGACAGATTCCTGTACTGACCAATCGGTGGAATCTCTAGCTTCAACCTCTACCACCTTAGACGAAGTCGGCAACCTCTTCCGGCGTTGTTACCGGGAGACGATTGCCATGGAAGCGGAGGCTTCCAAAGATAGCGTGTGCCCCAAGAGCTACAATGTTAAGCCAGAATGCAGAAGTGTTATTCTGCTTACGGAAAGCATTGGGTTTAAACAGGCTAGCTCGTGAGGGCGCGGCATGAAGATTAAGAAAATATCAGCTTGGAAAGTGGACCTCCCCCTGAAAGAGGGCAGCTACAAGTGGTCTGGAGGCAAAGCCGTCTCGGTATTCGATAGTACGATTGTCGGGGTTGAGACCGATACTGGTGTAATCGGGTATGGTGAGACGTGCCCGCTTGGGCCGTACTACCTGCCTGCGTACGCCAGCGGAGTACGCGCCGGCGTCGCCGAATTGGGGCCGCGCCTACTGGGCGAAAACCCTCTCGAACTCACCCGCCTAAATCGCCGAATGGACGCTGCACTCAAAGGGCATCCCTACGTGAAGTCTGCCATAGATATCGCCTGCTGGGATATCCTCGGCCAAGTCACGGGCCAACCAGTGTGCACTTTACTGGGGGGGCGCTACGGAGAGGATTTGCAACTCTACCGTGCCATCTCCCAAGAATCACCCGAGACGATGGCCAGTCGGGTGGCGCAATATCGCAAGGAAGGTTATCGTCGCTTCCAACTTAAGGTCGGTGCCGACCCAGACGTGGACATCAAGCGTATCCGAGCCGCATCTGCGCAACTTCAGCCGGGCGACCGGCTTGTGGCGGACGCGAATACGGGATGGTTAATGCACGACGCCATGCGAGTCATTGGCGCAATTCAAGACGCGGATGTATACATCGAGCAACCATGCTTGACGTATGAAGAATGCCTTTCCATTCGCCGCCACACGAACCATCCGTTTGTACTGGACGAAGTGATTGATGACGTCGACGTGTTATTGCGCGGCAAGGCTGACTTGGCGATGGACGTGGTGAATATCAAGATTAGCAAATTCGGCGGCCTTACGAAAACGCGTCAAGTGCGTGATCTATGTGTCTCGCTGGGCATAGCTATGACGGTTGAAGATAGTTGGGGGAGCGACATTACGACCGCGGCAATCGCGCATCTAGCTCACAGTACGCCTCCGGAGTTTCTTTTCTCTACAACCGACTTTAACAGCTACGTCACCGTGAGGACGGCTGACGGTGCACCCCAACGCGTGAACGGCCGCATGGCCGCGAGCAACCTACCGGGGCTCGGAATTAAGATCAAGGCAGACGTGTTAGGCAAGCCGTTGCTCATAATCCAATGATGAGTTGTGCCGGAATCGAGTTGAGGCTGTAATCTCCGAAGGCATTTGGAATCAGCATCTCCACTCCGGCTACTCTATAAGAGAATACTTCCAAGATCTACTAGCTATCAAAACTATGAGCATATACTTCACGAATACTACGTACAGATATGTTAAACGTCGAATCACCGCCGAATTTTCTTTTTGAGGAGGATGTGAAAATTAGCTAGTGCATTTCTAAAGCCACCTGTAATTGCTTTGATGCTAGTAATGCTTGTGATTGGCGGCGGACTTGGCTACGCGTTACACCCAACCCCACCACCGCTGACATCCACATTGCCATCTGTGATTCCAATCGGCGTTCTAGTAAGCCTGACTGGGGACTTTTCGAGCTACGGTATAAGGGCCCAGGCCACGGTTAAGATTGCCGAGACTGAGATCAACAACTACACTGCCTCTTTGGGCATTCCGACAACCTTCAAGTTCTACTACGAAGACTTCCAGACCCAGCCCGATGTCGCCCTACAACGAATACAAGACTTGTATGCTCAAGGTTGCAAAGTCGTCATTGGAGGATTGACGAGCGGGGCTATGAAATCGATCGACTCATTCGCCGACACCAATCAAATTATCGTGATCGACGGAACCTCAACTGCCGCCAGAGCATCCGTAGCTCCAGCTGGAGATTACGAATATCGTGTCGTACCCGCGGCTGAAGCTGAAGGCGCAGCGCTCGCGGCTGCTATGCAAAGTAAAGGGTTCATGAACGTCGCCATGGTTTCGGCCGAGGACACTTACAGTCTCTCCATTCGCGACGCGTTCAAGGCCGCATGGAACGCAACTGGAGGAAACTTGGTCGCGGACATAACCTACGCCTATCCGACTACAACAGATTTCACGGTCGTAATCAACACACTTGAACAACAAGTGGCCCCACTCCTAGCTGCCAAGAAACCTGTCGCGATCTTCGCCAACATGTGGGAAGACGTTGCCACCATGCTAAGCCAAGCCAACACCAGAACCAGTCCGCTGCTCTCGCTAACCTGGTTTGGCCCTGATACGTTGGCGCAGGACACGGTCATAATCCAAAACGCCGGCGCCATAGCGACAAAGGTGAACCTAATATCAGTAATCCTCGCGGCCCCACTGACTTCTGCGCATCAGGCCCTGAACACTGAAGTTCAAGCTGCGATCGGGCAGCAACCAGACATATACGCGCTGGCCACCTACGACGCGGCTTGGATAGCTGCACTCGCAATTCTCAACGCTGGCAAATACGACAGTGGCGCAATCAGAGCCGCAATTCCGACGATAGCAGCAAAATACTGGGGTGCCACAGGCAACACTGAACTCAACTCGAATGGCGACAGAGTGACCATGGACATGGAGTTCTGGGCCGTGGTCCAAAGCAATTGGGAAAAGGTTGCTACATATTCATCAGTAAATCAACAGGTTACGTGGCTTATACAACTTTAACCTCCCAACCCCTTTTTTTCTTTTTTTCTTCCCGATGTGATTCTGCTCGGAGTGATCATGCGTTGTGTCGGCGCGAACTTCCGAAGCAACTGAAAATTGCACATGAACTCTGGGTCATCTTGATAGCGACAACAGGAGTTAATGCGTGACCCCTAAGAGGTAGCCTTAGGAAGAGGCATGAAGCTCGGGTTAGGGATGAGGTGACTGGGCAACTGGAACTGTTTCCGACAATTGTGAGCTGGCTCACCTACTCAGCGCTTTTGTCGCTTCTGGCCCTGGGAGTTACTCTGCTATACAGGACGACGAAGGTTGCAAACTTCGCACACGCATCTTTCGTGACGGTCGGTGCCTACGTCACATACACGCTAATCATCATAGTGAAGCTGAACCCGTACGATGGCGTTCCAGTTGCATTCGTTGTGGTAGGCCTCCTGGGATTGTTACTGTTCTATGCGGTTCTGGAACCGATGAGAAAAAGGAACTCATCAACCGTCATGTTGATGATTGCAACGCTAGCATTTGACATCACGATGCTCGGCGTCACTAACATACACGCCGACTACCTGAACACGGTTTTCAAGGTTCCGTCCCGAAATGTTCTGTTAACCCCATTAGACTTCAAGTTCTTGGGCGAACCGGGAGTACTCTTTGTCGCCCTTGGAATGATAGCCATCTGCTTGGCAGCTATGTACCTACTTCTGAACTTTACCACATTGGGCATAGCACTGAGAGCGTCGATGGAGAACCCGTCTCTAGCAGAATCAATTGGCATCAACGTTAGTATGATGTTAGCCGTGTCCTGGTTCATCGCTGGAGGACTCGCAGGAATTGCAGGAGGCCTAATCCCGCTATGGACCGAGTTCAACCCAGACCTCGGAACAATCCTACTGCCCAGCATTTTCTGCGCTAGCATAGTTGGAGGCCTCGAGCAGATATACGGCGCTGTACTGGGAGGCTTCCTGCTGGGGTTGGTCGATGTTGTCGGGACCTCGGTGCTAGCGTCAATTATTGGCCCTTGGGTTGCATTCTACGAACCCATTATCCCGCTCATAGTGCTCGCGATCACTTTGATAGTTGCGCCTCGAGGGCTCGCAGGTCTTCGAATACGGAGGGGTAAGTAGTGGCAGCGCTAGACCAACTAATCCTATTCACAACAGATCTTTTGGCATTGATGGCGGTCTACCTAATCATCAACATAGGGCTCAACTTGCAAGAGGGCATAACCGGGATACCTAATTTCGGCATTCTCCTCGCAGTCGCAGGCGGCGCCTACTTCACAGGTGGCCTCTCGGTACGACTCGCCTTGAGTCTGCTCGGCATACGAACAGGTTTGAGTCCCATTCTCAACAACGTTTCAGTGTTAGCGCTGATCAATCCCATTCTGATATCGCAACCTCTCCTAGCCATCGCCTTCATGGTTTTGTTCATTATAGTCGGAGGCGCAGCGGGTGCGGCAATGGGTCTGATTTCCTCAGCCCCCGCAGTTAGACTCAGGGAAGATTACTTGGCAATCACGCTTCTGGCTTTCGGAGAGATACTCAACGTTATAGGGGTAGGGTACACGCCTCTCATAGGCGGACCGCCTGGAGTTAGCGTACCAGACGTCCTAGGTTGGGCGGGGCGGTACAGATTCTACGCGGGAACCTTCGTGCTCCTTCTTGTAGCAATCGCAATCTTTGCCTACTCAGGTTATCTCATCAAAACACCTCTTGGAAGGACTCTGAGGGCCATTCGGGACAATGAGATTGTCGCGAGGTCACTTGGTAAAGACATCACTCGATACAGGACAGTCGCGATATTGATCGGCTCGACGTTGTGCGGCATTGCTGGAAGCCTATGGGTTATGTACAGCGGCGCCGTAACGCCCACTTATGCGAGATTTGACTGGACGTTTCTGCCTTGGCTCATGATCCTGCTCGGTGGAATGGGAAGCAACAGAGGGACCCTCGTGGGGACCTTCATATTTGTCACTCTTGACAAGCTAATCCTCTACTTCAAGTACGACTTTTCTGGAATTCTGCCCTTCAACATAATCTGGCTGAATTATCTCCTCCTTGGCTGCATAACGATCCTCATTCTCATCTATAGGCCAGAAGGCCTCGTACGAACCTGGCAGAGAGAATCCCAAGCCGTCCAGGCAAAGAAGTGATTCGAATGGGCAGCCTGCTGCAAGTTAAGAATGTAACGAGGGCATTCGGTAATCTTCACGCCTTAGACGGAGTGACGCTCAACGTAGACGAGAAGACAGTGACCATCCTCATAGGGCCAAATGGTTCTGGAAAAACTACGTTGATCAACGTTATCACGGGTTTCCAGAAACCAGACGAAGGACAGATTTACTATGGCTCAACCGAGATAACTGGATGGTCCCCCCAGCAGATTTACGGAACGGGCATCGCGAGGACCTTCCAGATACCCTCAATGTTCGGCAAGCTAACAGTGCTTGAGAACTTACTTGTCGCTGAGAAGAATCACCCCGGAGAATCATTGGCAAAGTCGATGTTCAAACGGCTTTGGGCAAAACGCGAGACAGACGCAATTGAGAAGGCAACGAAAATAATGGAATTACTTGGGATGTCCGAACAATTGAGCACGCCGGCTTCGCTCCTGAGCGGTGGACAAATGAAACTAGTGGAAATTGGGAGAGCTCTGATGAGTGATGCCAACCTGTACCTGCTCGACGAGCCGGTATCAGGAGTAAACCCAACTTTAGCCCACGAAATATTCGCAAGAATCATTCGGCTGAGGGAACAATTTGGAATAACATTCTTCATTATCGAGCACAGGCTCGACATCGCTCTCAAATACGTCGATTACGTAAACGCGATGGCTTCCGGTAAGCTTCTTGCAGCCGGCCCGCCCGAACAAGTCATCAACGATCCAAGAGTAATCGAAGCATACTTGGGCGCGTGAAGATTTGCTGAATGTCAAGAATATCTTCGCGGGCTACGGTAAACTGCAAATTCTGAACGGCGTCACACTCACGGCCAAACCCGGAGAGGTCACCGTTATCGTCGGCCCGAACGGCTCAGGGAAGAGTACACTCCTCAAATCAATCGCGGGTCATACGACGGTATATGAGGGAACGATAGACCATAACGGGCAGGAAATCACCGGCCTAGCTTCCCATAAAATAGCCAGGAGTGGCATCGCCTTCCTCCCCCAGACTGACAACGTGTTCACGAACCTCACCATAACGGAGAACCTGAGACTAGCGGGGTACAAGATTGACCAAAACGACTACCGGACGAGGCTGAAGAGGATGTTCCAACTCTTTCCCCAACTTTCAGCTTACACGGGCACTAAAGCGACTAGCCTTAGTGGCGGAGAGCGACAAATGCTTGCAATGGCCCTAGCACTCATTAGAGAACCGAACGTGATGATGTTCGATGAACCGACCGCAAATTTAGCGCCTAAGATCGCAACGCAGGTTCTAAACATCATTTCGTCGCTTGCCAAAGAAATCGGCTTAACCATACTCCTTGCAGAACAAAACGCAAGGCGCGCCTTGGAGATAGGTGACGTCGCTTACCTGCTCGTTGGGGGCAAAAATGCTTTCGAAGGAACTGCTCGTGAACTACTCGAGCACAAGGAACTTGGACGGCTTTACCTAGGCGTGCTCGCTTCATGATCGACAATGCCTAGAACAGGCAATAGTTACACCCGGCGTGAAGACACATATCCAAGAGTCTCACAAGAGATTTGATTAGTGAAACATGGAAATCGTTCATAGGAGATATAGCTCGGGCCAAATGATGTGGAAGGCGACAGAACCAGTAGCTGTAATAGTTGTTAGAGGAATACAGCGCTCTAATCGAGCACGGACAGGGTGAGAACACTATCGAACAGACTACTGGAACAATTTTTGACGTAGTAAGATTTTCCACTCACGACGGCCCAGGTATCCGGACGGCCGTGTTCTTCAAGGGATGTCCTCTTCATTGCTGGTGGTGCCACAACCCTGAGGGACAGTTTCTAGTAGCGCAACTCGCTTACCGGGAAGAGAGATGCATCCGATGCTTCAGCTGCGTAGACGCGTGCCCGAATCACGCCATCAAAATCCTAGAGGGTATTCCAACTCTTCTGAGAGATACCTGCAGGCTCTCTGGCCTGTGCGTTAGGGTATGCCAGACGAAAGCCAGGGAAATAGCAGGCAAGGGAGTCAAAGTCTCCGACGTTATGGAAGAGGTGGAGAAGGACGTTATTTTCTATGACGAATCTGGCGGCGGGGCCACTTTCTCCGGCGGCGAACCCTTCATGCAACCCATCTTTCTTCAAAACCTACTAGAAGCCTGTAAGGAGGGAGGGATCCATACCGCCGTCGAGACCTGCGGTTTCGTAAGCGCCGAGACTCTCATGGCTAGCCACCCGTACGTGGATTTGTATTTGTACGATTTGAAGGTCATAGATAACGAAACGCATCGGAGGTTCACCGGCGTCTCGAATGAAATAATCCTAGAGAACTTGCGGCAACTATCCCACTTCCACGACCAAGTGATTGTTCGCTTTCCCGTTATCCCAGGCGTGAATGATGATGACGCAAACGTGCTTCGACTGGGCAACTTTGTGTCATCGTTGGGAAGCGTGAAAGAAATTGATGTTCTTCCCTACCACGAACTTGGCGTTGAAAAGTATAAGCGACTTGGAATGATGAACAGGATGCCGAAAGTCGAGCTACCTTCCCCTGTGAGGATGAGTGGCATAGTGGAGAAATTGGAAGGTTTTGGTTTATTGGTTAAAGTGGGAGGTTGACGAGATGAATGAAAGAGTGAGAAAGCTTAGACAGCAAAGCTTGGACACGAAACCGCAGATCTCAAGTGAAAGAGCTGAATTAATGACCGAATTTTACGAGCGCTCCTCAGAATCTAGCGCCCCTATCAGAAGAGCTCTCGCATTCAAGCACTTAATGGAAAACAAGGCGATCTACATAGGCAACGAAGAGTTAATCGTCGGTGAAAGGGGTCCCGCTCCGAAGGCTACTTCCACATACCCTGAGCTATGCTGCCACAGCCTCCAGGACCTTCAAATTCTCAATGACCGAAAGAAGATTCCCTTTACTGTTAGCGATGAGACGCGAAAGATCTACCAAGAGAAGATTATTCCGTTTTGGCGAGGCCGAAGTATCCGTGACATCATCTTTTCAGAGATGTCGGAGGACTGGAAAGCAGCTTACGAGGCTGGCATCTACACTGAATTTATGGAGCAACGCGCGCCCGGCCACACCGTTTTGGACGATAAGATCTACCGCAAGGGATTCCTAGACTTCGAGGCGGACATCGAGACTGCGAAGCAAAAGCTCGATTACCACAACGACCCAGACGCCTACAAGAAACAGAAGCAACTCGAAGCTATGTCCATTTGCAGCGATGCCATCATCAGATTTGCTGAACGCCACGCTGAGAAAGCGCGCGAGATGGCTCAGCATGAAACCAACCCTCAACGAAGAGAAGAATTGGAGAGAATTGCCGAGGTTTGCTCGTATGTTCCCGCGCATGCGCCACGTGACTTCTGGGAGGCGTTGCAGGCTTACTGGTTCGTTCACCTAGGCGTAATTACGGAACTTAATACGTGGGATTCTTTCTGCCCCGGGCACCTCGATCAACACCTGTTCCCGTTCTACAAGAGAGGACTCGAGGATAGAACGCTAACGAAGGACAAGGCGAAGGAACTCTTGGAATGTTTCTGGGTTAAGTTCAACAATCAACCCGCGCCGCCGAAAGTCGGTATAACGGCGGAGGAGAGTGCCACCTACACGGACTTCTCAAACATCAACCTTGGCGGCCTGAGGCCAGACGGTTCCGATGGAGTCAACGAACTCAGCTATCTGATTTTAGATGTAATTGATGAGATGAGGCTCGTACAACCCTCTTCGAACATCCAACTCAGCAAGAAAAGTCCCGATCGTTTTCTCAAGAGGGGATGCGAGATTATTAGGAAAGGGTGGGGGCAGCCCTCGATTTTCAACGCCGACCTAATTGTCGACGAACTAGTTCGTCAAGGCAAAGCCGTGGAGGATGCGCGGTCAGGAGGCATAAGCGGTTGCGTTGAGACGGGCTGCTTTGGGAAGGAAGCCTACATACTAACCGGGTACCTGAACCTACCGAAGATATTGGAAATTGCGTTACACAACGGAGTAGACCCGCGCACAGGCAACAAGATAGGTGCCACGACACGTGACCCTATTGAATTCAACTCTTTCGACGAAGTCTTCGATGCCTTCAAGAAACAATTGAAACATTTCGTAGATATCAAGGTTAGAGGTAGCAATGTTATCGAAAGACTATTTGCCATGCAAATGCCCGCCCCATTTCTATCGACCCTAATCGATGATTGCATCAAAAACGGCAGAGACTACAACGACGGCGGCCCACGTTACAACACAACTTACATTATGCCGGTTGGAATTGGCACATTAACCGATAGCCTAGCAGCGATTAGGTATCATGTTTTCGATGAGAAGCACTTGAGCATGGTTCAGATGCTCAAGACGCTCGAGAGTAATTTTGAAGGGCATGAAGTAATCCGGCAAATGCTCTGGAATAAGACACCGAAGTACGGCAACGACGACGACTACGCGGACGCCTTATTGAGGGCCTCATTCGATTCGTTGTATCGCGAAATTAGTGGCCGAAAGAATACGAAGGGAGGAGTCTATGGAGTAAACTACCTTTCCACAACCTGCCACATCTACTTCGGCTCAGTTGTGGGGGCAACTCCCGACGGAAGACGCGCGCAAGAGCCATTATCCGAAGGCGTTTCGCCTGTGCAAGGAGCCGATACACATGGACCTACAGCCGTGATCAAGTCCGTAGCCAAAATGGATCAGGTCCTCGCAGGTGGAACACTACTAAACCAGAAATTCTCCCCATCCCTCCTAGAGGGCGAATTGGGCATTGACAATTTGGCACACCTAGTGCGAGCCTATTTCAAGTTAGATGGCCATCATGTCCAAATGAACGTAGTGACAGCAGAAACTCTGCGTGCAGCACAAGCAAACCCTGAGAAATATCGGGACTTGATCGTTCGAGTGGCAGGTTACAGCGATTACTTCTGCGATCTAGGCAAGACTCTGCAAGACGAGATTATTGCTCGGACAGAACATAGGTCCTTCTAGCCGGATTCACCTGTGAAAGGCTTGATTCATCGGTGGCTGCTCAATCAAAATGATTAAATGAGTTCGTGTGCTGTTGCCATCCCGAATTTCGGAGCAGAGTTGAGATATAGTGCCTCGGTACAAGTCCACGACTGAGATACAGAAGATCATAGCGAACAAGGAACAGATCCGAAAGACGTAGACTAGTCCGCGTCCGGAACATATGGGAATCATCGCCCACGTCGACCACGGTAAGACGACGATGAGCGATTCCCTCCTTGCCGCTGCCGGTCTTCTGTCGCCAGGTATGGCTGGAACAGCGTTAGCCCTCGATTACATGGAGGAGGAGCAGAAGCGGCAGATGACCATTAAAGCCGCCAACGTAAGCCTACTTCACGAGCGGAATGGAACTCCTTACGTCATTAACTTGATCGATACGCCCGGCCACGTGGACTTCTCAGGCCGAGTAACACGCTCCCTCAGAGCCACAGATGGAGCGGTGGTTGTGGTTGACTCCGTTGAGGAGATTATGGTTCAGACCGAGACGGTTACCAGGCAAGCACTTGAAGAACGGGTTCGGCCTGTGCTCTACATAAACAAGATCGACCGACTCATCAAAGAGCTGAGGTTAACCCCCGACCAGATACAGGAGAGGATCGGGAGGATTATCACAGAATTCAACCGACTCATCGAACTCTACGCGGAACCCGAGTACCGAGAGAAGTGGAAAGTTAGTTTCGCAAGCAATACAGTTGCTATCGGTTCCGCTAAGGACAGGTGGGGGTTCAACGCGGAGATCGCCAAAGAGCAGAACGTAAGATTCTCCGACGTTGTAGACGCCTACCTGAACGACAAGATAGCTGAACTGACCGTTAAAGCGCCTTTGCATGATGCCGTTCTGAACATGGCGGTTGAAGCGATGCCCCCTCCACACGTTGCGCAAAGATACCGCGTTCCCAAAGTCTGGAAGGGGAACATTGAGAGTGAGGTCGGCAAGGCGATGCTCAACTGCGATGACAACGGGCCCGTGGTTATGGCCATAACGAACATCGTCGTCGACCCCCAAGCCGGGATTGTGGCGAGCGGTAGATTGTTTTCGGGCACGATTACGGAAGGGTCGACCTTCCACCTTCTCGGTGCCCGCGTAGACCAGAGAGTTCAGCAGGTGTGTATTTTCATGGGCCCCTACCGAGAAATCGTGGGGACAATAAGCGCCGGCAACATTCCAGCCCTGCTCGGGCTTGAATCGGCTAAGGCCGGTGAGACGCTTTCAACCATCAAAGACATTGCACCCTTCGAAGCGGTTCACTACGTCACCGAACCAGTCGTCACGATGGCGGTTGAGCCGAAATTTAGCCGAGATCTGCCGAAGCTCGTTGAACTTCTGAGGAGACTGAGCCTCGAGGACCCGAACCTAGTAACCAAGATCAACGAGGAGACCGGGGAATACCTCATTGCAGGAATGGGAACGCTGCACTTGGAGATTGCAAACACCCTGATCACCAAGACGGGACTGGAGATTGTGACCTCCAAACCCATCGTAATCTACCGCGAGAGCATAAGAGGCCCCGCTGGGCCAGTTGAAGGCAAGTCACCGAACAAACATAACAAGATCTACCTTAGCGTTGAACCCCTACCCGACAAGATTGTTGATATGATAAAGGGGGGGAAGATTGGGGAATACCAAGACAAGGCCGAGATGGCCAAGATTCTGCGCGCGGAAGGATGGCCTCCCGACGAGGCACGTGGGGTTTGGAGTGTGGATGAGGGAAGCAACATGCTGGTAGAGGTAACGAAGGGAGCGCAGTATGTTCAGGAAGTGAAGGACATGGTCATAGCAGGGTACCGATGGGGCTTGAAAGAAGGACCCCTCGCCTATGAACAGATTCGGGGAATCAAAGTGAAGATCACGGACGTATCCCTGCACGAAGACCCAGTCCACAGAGGCCCCGCCCAAATTATGCCCATGAGCAGACGAGCATTCTTCGTAGCATTCCTCAACGACAACCCCGTCCTCCTAGAACCAATTCAGAGGATCACCGTCAAGGTTCCACCCGAACTCTTAGGAGCCGCAACAAGCGTGATCTCGCAGAAACGCGGCAAGATCGTATCCGTAGACCAGCGAGGGCATTTGGTTTACGTGGTCGGCGAGCTGCCCACAGCGGAAAGCTTCGACCTATCCGAGGTCATGCGCGGCGCCTCCCAAGGAAGAGCATTCTGGGGCCTTGAGTTCGCACACTGGGCCCCCGTACCACAATCCCTGGTCGGCACAGTCATCTCTGAAATACGAAAACGCAAAGGACTACCACCCGAACCCCAGAAAGCAGAAGACTTCATGGAATAGGCTAGTACCTAGAAAACTCTCGTTCGGTACGCTCCGCAAAGTCCCAGACGATAGATTACACCGAGGATTTCCTCGTCCCGCGCCGGTTAGTTGGGTGTATGACACCTTCGTCCCTGTGGCATCCGCATGGCTGTTGTGACCCCTTAACGTGCCGCGTCCGTGGCCGTTTGAGGGGGCCTCGATTGAGCGGCCTCAAGCTGTGTTCGTGAGGCTTTTATTTGGTTGGGTGGATTCGGAGGTTGCGGCTGTTGGGCTGGCCTCCGAGTGCGAGAGCCACCTCGACGCTCCGCTTAGCCGTGGTCCAGATCCCCACACTTCCAGGGGAGGATTGCCTGGTCTATGACGGGGGCTTCCCAAGCCTCAAAGCTGCCCCGCAGCAGCGAGGAAACCCGGGTCCGAATCCCGGCGGCCGCACCAAAAATCTCAAAAAAAAAACTACGGTAGGTGCTAACGCTGGGTGAGTGGGGTGGGTGGGGTCAGCTTAGAAAAGGGTGGTGTAGATGTGTCGCGCGGATATGCGTGGTTCAAACCGATCTCTACCAGATATAGCGTGGAGAGGGAGTAGATCATTTTGAACCAAAGTGGAAATAATTGGTCGGTACCAGCTTCTCTCTCTATATCCCTCTGAGATCATTTTGAACTTTTAGTACTAATTCAATTTTTTATCTTATTATTATCTCTCTCTCTTCTTCTCTCTTCATTTCTTCTTCTTTCTATTCCAGTGAGTCCTCACCTTTGAAGTCTGGAATGGGTTTGTTTAGTTTCTTAATTCGTCTGCCTGTTTTGGGTCTAAATCTTGCTAGCTCCGTAACCGGATCAACTTCTTTCATCTTCAGTTGATTTGAGTAGCTCCAAGCTAGTTTGGTTAGATTTTGAAGTCCCTCTTGCATTTCAACATGAGTGAAAAAGTCGAGTACTTCATGTGGGAAAGCCTCATTCTCGCCTTTCCCGTATTGCATGTACTTCAGCATTTGAACGTAAGCGATGTAGACTTGATCGAAAACGAAATCGACGTATTCGAAGAAATCTTTCCTATCTCTGATTCGTTCTGGAAGAGAGCTACCGATAGCGATTGATACACTGTCCGAGTTCACCGGTAGAAGCCAGAGGTTCTTTCCTTGTGAGGGTCGAATGGGAATTACTTCTCGTGGAAAATCTTTCTGGTTCCAATAATACAAGCCTGTCCTTTCATTGTGCCTCACGAAACCTGAGAGTTTGTTCTTGAGGTAGTTGCTCACCGTGTCCGTAGCTAAGGTGCGGTCCGTAGCTACACCAGTCTCTTTCCTGATCTGTGTGAAAGTCACGCCGTCAGAACCAGCCTGAATGAGAATACGCTTCATGGACGACATTATTTCGCTCTGATATCCCTCAAGCGGTTTAGCTGCTGCTCTAGTCAAGATCATTCCTAGTATCGCTTGGAATCGGTGGACTATAAATCCACCGATACCCTCTCTGGGGATAACACAAGTGATCGGAGAGGGAGACGTGAACTTAGAAAAACTTGGAATCAAGCCCCACAGCGGCTTCGCCGCACTCCAAGGAATTCTCAAGCGGGTTAGCCTCGCCAACGCAAGTGCGAAAATCCACCGGCTGACCGTCATGGAAAATGATGGGGAGCACGATCTGAGGGCACAGCTTCACGTAATGATGTTCGGCGACACAGGTAATTTCAAGTCAACTATCCTGAAAATTGTCAGGGACCTAGCGCAGAAAGAACGGGATAAGATTCCCGCCTACAAAAATGAGCACCCGCTACCGATCTTAACCGATTTGACGAAAGCGGGGCTCTTGGGCTCAATAGGGAAAGGCGGGGAAGTCATTGTGGGGAGTGCGTGGTCATGTCGAAATTCCCTACTGTGCCTCGATGAATTTTTGTTTCACAGTCAAGATGACGGAGCCGAAAATCTGACCGTATTCTTAGGACTGCTTGAGGATCAGCGGTATGCAAGGAGTATGGGGCTGTACTCAAAGGACGTTGAGTATCGGGACGGCGACCTTTTCTACACTGTCCATCATGGAAAATTGAATGTTCGGAGCAGCTTTTCGATGGTCGCGGCGACAATGAAAAAGTTGGACCACATGCGGAGTCCACAGGTACATGCTTTTGTGAACAGATGCTTGCCATTTCAGTTCAAGTTTGAGGAACCTGAGCAAACGAAAATTCTGCGGGGCGAATGGCGTTTCCAGTTGGACGAGTACAATCCGCCTGTTGAAGTCAAAATTCCCAAGCGAACTTACTTCAACATTGTAAGATTTGCTAAGAAAAATCTTCCGTGGGGTAGCGACCATTTCGCTGCTTCCGAAAACTTTCCTCGTGCCGTCGGTGATTTGGTTCGGATTTACGCAGTCACGGGCAAAGTGGATAAACAGTTTTGGCGGGAGATTTTGCTCGATAAGGTTTCTGCGACAAGTCTGATCGGTTCACAATATCGAAGCCCTGAGCAAAAGTTGGCTGAAGCCATTCGGGAGATGAAACATTGAGTAGTCCTGAAACTCCGGCTCCCGTTGCGGCTCCGACGACTCAAAATTTCAAACGACGGGTAGGCCGGAAAACGTATTTTGACTGTAATCCCGACCGCCTACGGGCAGTGCTGGACCGAAAACTCCCATTTTGTCAAGTGAGCAAACGCAACGAGCAAAGCGGGCAATATGAAAGCTTCGGGTACTTAGCATGGAGCCGGACCGGCAAGACTCTCCGAATAATGATCGTCCAGCCAGAGGCGGAGGGGAAATCTGAATGATGGGAACCTTAGCGTTTCTACTCAAAATTCTAATTTCGCTTCCGATGCCCGTGGCTTTGAGCATGGCGCATGTTCCGCCCAGAGTCCGGCGGGCGCTAGCTCGAAAACGAGGCCCCGAACCAAGAAGAGACTTCGAAAGATATCCTCGCCGACGCATTCGCAGACGCTTCACGTCCAAAGAGATGCAAGAAAAAGTACTCAAAATTGTGAAATCCAAACCTCAAACTGCCCCACAGATTGGCCGAAGAATACACCGAAGCCCACGGAGAGCCAAATTCTACCTAACTAAACTTCAGCGTTCCACAAAACTGCGAAAGCAAGGCAGAATCCAACGGATCAACAAGACCTACCACTTCGTAGAAAAGCCGAGACCACAACGACCGTCTGAAGTTCCGCCCGAAAGAGGAACCCGACTTTTCGTGATGAGAGCGGCTTTCAATTCAGGCACTGGCAGAGTGAACCTTGAAATCGACATAGCCGTACCATTCCGCCGCAACCTTTCGGTTCCCGAATCTCAAGACCCTGAACTCCTCGGAGTAAGAAACGAGATCGAAGAAGTCGTTCGCCGAAAATTCGGGAAACAGATTGTGTATTCGTCGAATTTCAGAATCGCACCTGTGCCGTTGAGGGCGGGAGAGAGCACCACAAGCCGATGGCGGTATAGACACCAAGGTGGGAGCTGGAATGAGTTCTAAATTAGTACTTCTTCAGAAACCGAAGAAGCGTACCGAGATCAAAGTAGACTTCGATGGCTTGACAAAAGAAGAACTACTCAGAATCGTACGTGGATGGAAATTTCTATTCCTGTTTTATTGGCCTATCTTTGGGCAACTGAAGTTTCAGAGGGCTGAGGTCCGCAAATCTCGACATGGCCACCATCTCATAATCTGGGTTCGCAATAACATTCCCGACTACTTGATTCCCTTTTTGCAACTGTGTCTGCGATCTCATCGGGCTAGGGAAGTCCTCAACCTAACTAGAGTTCTCACGCCTGAACTCAACGACGGCCACGAATGGAATCTACTCTACGACACCAAGTATCGAATCGTTGAGGACGGCTTAGAACTCGTCGGAAAAGAGGTACCTCAAGTTAGGCTAACCCAACAGGTAACGAAAATCATCAAAAGTTTTTCGAAGCGAAGAAAACGAAAGGTGAAGAAGACTTGAGTATCGATCTTCTTGCAGAATTGGCGAGAGAGGCACGAAAGCGTAAAGACGAAGCTCCGGCTCCGATCTCCGTTCCAACTGAAGAAGCGGCCAAACATATCCTCATTCCTACGCTCTTCAAGGAAACGGCGGAGCGTGGAATCAAGCGACTGGAATCAATGGAGAATGTGATTTTCCCCGTTTCGGTTAGTTCTACTGAGGATTATGACTACTCAAATCGCAAATCAGCCCGAAAGTTCACGTTGAAAACGGAGAAATTCCTTCAGGTTGCTTTCTATGATTCGGGCGCTCAGAAATTCGAGACTTGCATGATATGCAAGGTCACCAAATCGTTCAACGATTTCCCAGACCTGACCACGAAAACGGAAGAAAGCCTTGGAGTAGTGGCCTTGGATCACGCTGAATTACTTGAGGTGTTTCTTGCCATGTATCCAATGCGCCCTGAAGCTCGAACCCTACTGGATAAACTCGGCAAACCAGAACCTGAACCCGTCCCTCAAAAACAAGGCGAGGAATCCCACGATCAAGAGGACGAAGAAGATGAGGACGACGAGGACGATCAGGAAGAAGAACTCGTTACCAAGGACGAGCTGGATTCCATCTTAGACGACCGTTTTGAGAAGTTCCTTGCTGAGGAATTCGAGGACGCAGACGACGAGGAAGAAATCGACGTGGATGAGATCAAAGCCGATGTTCGAAAGGATTTGGAGAAGAAGATCGAGCAGAAATTTGATTCCCTAGTGGAAGCAGCTTCAGCTAAGGCCGTTGAGAAAATTCAGGCAAAGGGTGTTTGTCCTCAATGTGGGAAGCCGTGCGGGAATCAGTACAACCTCGAAATGCATGTTGCGACGGCTCACAGTGAAACTCCAACTCAACGAAACAAGGGGAAACGGAAAGTGAAAAAATGAGTAGCGAGAAACCACGCCGTAGGTTGACGCTCGATGAAGAGCGTCTTTTAGAGGCCGAGGGAGAGGGTAGGCTTCCAAATGGAACATTTGTTTCGATTGCAAAATCGCTACTCAGAATCGACGATTCATTGCGGCAACTGATCGAGCAATTCCGACTTTTCAACAATCAGCTTTTCGATAAAGAGCATTCAGGAGAAACGGCGTAAGTGGGCGGTAGACAGAAGCCACATGGCGAAGAAAAGCAAACGCAACTGGAAGAGCATGAACGACGAGAAGTACTACAAGGAATTAGTGAGGGAATCAAAGAACTCGAAGTAGACTCAAAACCAATCGAACAGAAAATGCAGAACGTCGGAATCATTCGGCTTTCCATGAATGGATCGGGGATGAATTTGATCTTCGATGATGGAGGAAGATTCACTCTTTCCGTTGTGATGGTCAAGAAATTGCTTGCAGGGCAAATCGAATCGGCTGGAATTTCTTTCTGTGACAAGTGGAACCCGAAAACTGCAATTCCGAAATCTACGGAGACTACTAATTGACGAAATCCATGAAGCTTCTCGGCTTGGTTCTTCTGATAGTTGGAGCTTCCGGCGTTTACCATGACTTCAACCGCCTCAGACATTTGAGTTTCACCATTCCCTATCTCTGCTTGCTCTTTGTGTTCCTCTTGCTTGGCAACCTCGTCGTGTGCTTCGTTGGACTCAAGGCGATTGGATCATCGGATTGACTACTCAAAACGCTCATACTCTGACTTCAGCTTTCTTGATGAGTATGTTGCCTTTCTCATCTTCAACGTAGGCCACCGTGTCTCCTACTTCAACTCTGAGTTTCTTTCGAACGTAGGTTGTGATGGTTATCCGGTAACTGTCTTGAACTATGCAGGTATCCACGATTTTTGTCATAGCAGGGTTGAGGCGGGTTTTCGCCAGATATTCCTATGCGGGGAAACGGGGAAACGACGTAAATACTTCCTTACAATATACAACGAACAGGTATCAGCATGGGAAAAATGGCCGTTATCGTACTTCGCTACATTCAGGGTGAATGCAACCTTGCTGAGTTGCTTGAACAGGAGCTTCAACAAATCCTACTCCACAACGGCAGCATCACTGCGAAATGGTCAGTTGAGAAAGTAACCATCCTCAACGACCAATAGCCTGAAGAACTACTCAAAACGCTCAGGTATTCCCCATTGAATCCGCTGGTTCTCGACGGTTATGGAGTTAGAATTCGAGTCCAAGGCTCAGAACTTGAACTCACCAACGGTAAACTCGATGATCGATTGCAGAGTTCATTGCGGTTTAGACCCCGAACGTGTCCGTTTGATTCTGTGGTGATCGACGCTTTCAGCGGCTACGTTTCCATGCGGGCAATGATGTGGCTTGCCAAAAATCAAATCCCGCTCTTCATGGTTGACTACGATGGAACTCTACTGTCGTCAACTTTGCCAAGAGAACCTATCAAGAGTGAGGTTCGACTAGCGCAATACCAAGCCGTGAACGATCCGAAGAAGAAGTACGCTATAGCCAAAGCCCTCATTGAAGCGAAAATTGCGAGAACTCTAGACGTTCTGACTTGGCTTTCAGAAAGGTACGATATTGAAAGGGAGCTTCGAGCCACGAAACACGAAGCTGCTATTTTGAGTAGTGTGTCCAGTGTGAATCAAATTCGAACGGTTGAGGGCCGAGTTGCGCTTCGCTATTGGGATGCAATTCGCAAGATTCTGCCTGAACGTTTAGATTTCAAGACTCGAAGCACCACGACTCACCAAAACAATGCAAGTGATTGCGTAAATATTTCCCTCAACTATGCGTATTCAATTCTGGAAAGTGAGGTTCGTAGAGCGGTTAGCATTGTAGGCCTCGAACCGTCTTTAGGCTTCCTACATGAGAACGCTGACTATCAAACAAAAGAGTCACTTGTCTACGATTTACAAGAACCGTTCAGATGGTTAGCCGACCTCTGCGTCATTGAGGCATTCGAACGGAAAATTCTCGACAAAGAACACTTCTACTTCACTTTCGCTGACTTACGATACCGATTCGCCGAGGAACCGAAACTGCGCTTCGTAAACCTGATTCGTGAACGATTCAATTCAACGGTGAGGTACAAAGGTCGAATGCTCAGATGGGACACCGTGATCTTCGAAAAGGCGAATGGGTTGGGCAGATACTTGAGGGGCAAATCAAAGACGCTCGACTTCATTAAGCCTCTTCCAACTCTTCAACGATCAGACAACAAGCAAATTCGAGATAAGATTCTTTCATTGAGTAGCTCAAAGGCGAAGAAGTTAGGAATTCCCAAGCAGAGCCTACACGATTTGAGAATGAAAGCTCGCAGCGAGAAACCATTCAAATTATACAGTGAAACTAGGCAGAGACTTCTGTCTGTTTTGCCGTAAAATCACCTTAATTCGAAAACAAAATTATTGCGAAAAATAGATTAGGTGTCTCTGTGCGAGTATGTGAGTAGGAACGGATGAATTTCATGTCTAATACGCCGACAGAAAACAATACTAAATTGGACCTTTTGGTTAAGCTTGTTGACGAAGATTTTGACCGGTTCTGGCATCTAGCCGGAAGGATGAACCTTCCTATCTATACGGTTATTCTATTTCTGTTGCTTATGGGGGGGCTCCTACTTTGGGCAGCATTTTTAGTCGGTCAGCCCATGAGTACAAGTCTCTTCGTCGGCAGCATCTCCAGTTTTGGAATCGGTGTAACTCTTTTCTTTAATTCCTTTGACCTTCTCGAAAGCAACGCCAGAATTGAAAGATTTTCCAGAATTCGGAAACGGCCCAGCTTCAAGTCAATCAATAATGAGAGATACGAGATAATTCTCTGCTCTCTCATAGAGATTAGGAATACTTTGCCGATTTCGCTTCAAAAGACCATGAAAGAGATGCCTGAGTTTTTCACAGAGAAAAGACTACTACGGTATCTACTGGAATCCAGATAACTGAAACGGTTTGTTCCTCGGCATTTCATCATTTTTTCTCGGGGTGTGCGCACCATTGAACCCGAACGCCAGAAAGAGCTAATACAGAATGTTATGAGATTTGGAAAAGGTCAGACATGAACGTCTCTGATGTTGAGTGGGTCTTCGGTTCTCTCAATGCTCTCAGTGCTATAGCGGCACTACTCGCAGTGATTGTGGCTTTCAAAGCGATAAGACTACAGCAGAGAGCTATTGATGCCCAGGTCAAGCCTTTGTTGAATATTGAAGAAGATACATCGCACCCAGAGAGACCGGTCATCTACTTGGTCAATGACGGTACTGGAACCGCCGTCATAACCGATGTCTGTTTTGAGAGATTGGGTCATCAGAGTTCTAAGGATTCGAATTCTTTGATTTCCGTTCTTGATCACGATGTTGTTCGTGACGCCAAAGATGAGGGGCTTGTGGATGTGGTACAGAGATTCGGAGAAGAGCTGACCTATTTACGCCCTGAGCGCCCAATGGAGCTTATTGCTTTATTGCTGAAGCGCCCCAACTCAGACATTGAAGACGTATTTCATAAGTTAGGGAAGCAGATCGCACAGACCAAGATGAACATTAAATTCGAAGATATCTTCCATCGCCAAAAAGATCAAAGGAAATTTGACCTTGGCGACGTCACGGAACCACCTGAGGATACGGATGGATGGCGGCGAGGATGAGGCTCACTTTCAGCTAGAAAACACCTATTCATCGTTCACCGGCAAACTACCGACTGAAGCACCGTTAGCCTACACATACCGTCGTTCCTACCGCTATTCCTGTCCCAGCGTTAGCATCTACCGTAGTTTTTTTTTTGCGCACCAAAAATCTCACGCACACTAAAACATCCGTTAACTCTCTGCTCAGACTATCGACCAGATAACTAGTAGATGTTGGCAATCAACATCGATTATATGGGTAGTTTTATCTGACGTGACACGGTCTTTTGACACGGTTGCACCATAGGAATCCGCCATCATATCACGGTTCAGAGGATCGAAAATGTCGCTATCCAAGAGATGCACCGAGTGCGAGTGTATGGGCATTAATTTCGAAACCGTGGAAAAATCCAGTTTGTGTGAGATTACTGTATGACGGAAAACAAATGGGCAATCTTGGTTGGGGCAAATGAATACGACGATTCGACATTCAATAGTCTGCGATTCTCGGTTGACGATGTGAAAGATCTTCGTGGGATATTGATCGAGCCGAAAAGGGGAGGCTATGATGATGACAAAACCGTGCTACTCACAGATGGGAGCCAGAAGAACTCTCTACCTACTAGAAGTAACATAATGTCTCGTTTATCATCGGTTGCAAAAACTGCTGAGACCGAGGACACAATACTGTTTGCTTTTTCTGGACATGGGATGGAGGAAAACGGATCAAGTTATCTCCTTCCAGCGGATGCGCAAGCTGGGATCTTGATGGATACTGCAATTGAGGTGAAGTGGATAAAGAAAACGCTCAGCGAATCTCCTGCTCGCGCGAAGATAATGATACTTGATGCTTGTCATGCTGGAGCTATGAAAGGAAAAGCAGAATCAGGCGAAATGACAGAGGGCTTCTCCAAGGAAACTCTTGACTTACCTGAGGGCTTCGCCCTGCTCTCGTCATGCAAACTTCATGAGTCTTCATATGAATGGGATGAAAAAAAGCACGGAGTTTTCTCATTTTTCTTGTGTGAAGGACTAAACGGGGATGCTGACAAGGATCGCGACGGAGTAATTGCGGTACCCGAAGCAAGCAGCTATGTTACCCAGAAGGTTAAGGAATGGGCGTTCAAGAAGCGAGTGCAACAGAGCCCTAATCTCGAGTACAGAGTCTCTGGAGACTTAATTCTCACTCACGTCCCAGGATCATTCAGACCAACTCTGAATCCATTGACAACCACTACAGAAGAGTGTGTGACATCAATAATCCTTCTTCATATCAAGAAGTTCGCAGTTACCGCGCAATACTTCGAATTTGGTGATAATCCTGAATGGGATGAGAAAGCTGGCAAAGCGAAATCCGGCGCAACCGAGATGGCGAAAGAGTTGTGCGCGAAACTGATAGACTTCTACGACGTCGATCAAATTACCGCAAAGAGCAACGAATACTACACGTTCCCGGATGGCTCGATCTCAATATCGACGGTTATTCATCCCGATGATGACGAAGTCGAGTCACACTTGGAAGTTACGACCATGTATGATCCTGCGCGCAAGAACGATATCGACAAGGTAGTCAGATGTATCACCTCTTGGTCAGAGTGGCATTCCCTAGAGTATCGATTGAACAAGAAATTTGATCTTGTCAAACTGGTCGAATTATTCAAGAAATCCGGGATCAGCATTGTAAAATATGACCCAACTCGAAACTCGCCGATTGTCGTGTCCGCACCGGGTTGGGGTGCTACAGGAAATCCGGCGAGAGTATACTTCGCAAATTCAAAGGACGGATCGTCAATTTCAATATTCCAAAAATATTACAAGCGGGATCAACTGGAAGACGATTTCTATGACAGATTGAACCCTAAGGCAATCGTCGAGTTTGTCAATCCAGCACTCGCATGACGCTGCAAACTCCCCTCGTCGTCCATTCCACCGTATGTTAGAATCTCAGTCGGAGACCCACGATTGTTGCATCTCTGCGAATCTATCACGGCGTGCGGTTTCAACAGTTACCAAGCAGGATACACAATATGATTTCTCATTACCGTAACTTCTATGCGTCCCCTTCATGAGGATACGGATTCGTTTTGCAGAGTTTTTGAACCACGCAATATTCGTATATAATCGAAGGAAGAAACCAGCCCATAAATTGAGTCGGTGCTGGGTTGATGGTTAAGCAGTTTCCCTTGGAATCTCTTCTCTCTGCGAGGCGTGTTCTTTCTCCGCAGCTCGTCGACGATTACCTGTACTTCTTGAGCGATGCTAGCGGCGTGATCAGTCTGTACAGGATGAGTAGGGACGGGAGCATGCCCGAGCCATTGCTCCCTTCGACCATTGCTCTTCAGAATCCGCATCTGATGATTGGAGAATCCTTCGTGGTCTTTCCGGACCTAAGCAAGGTGTTGGTTATGATTGACAGTAATGGTGACGAGAATTATCAGCCATATTTCATACCCTTGGAGGGCGGGATTCCGGAATCCATCTTCGGCGACAAATACCAGAAGCAGCAGTTGGCTTGCATCCATTACGACCGAGCCAAGAGCATAGTCTACTTCTACAGAGATGACAGGAAGACTCCCAACATCGAATGCCTCAGAACAAGCCTCGAAGATCTTGAGGAGCTTTCGCTTGGGACGAGTATCTACGGGAATTACTGTGCCGGATCCAGCAAGGATCACTTGAAAGTAATTCTGATAGACGGCTATACCGCCGCCGACAACGTTCTGTATCTCTGGACCGATACGGCGAAGAAACGTGAATTACTCTTCGGCGTCCCCCTAGACAAGCGAGAGCAGAACAAGCAATATCCTCCCTCAGGCATTTTCCGATGCAATTTCACTGAAGACGAACGCGGCATCCTTGTGAGAACAACCCTAGTTAGCGACGAGGGGTCGCTGGCTTACATAAGCTTCGACAACCCTTCCAAACTGACACCAGTCCAAGTGAAGGGTATCAAACACCGAGGTTCCGGGGAGCTTGAGGATGTGCGTAGGCATGAGGACAAGTATCTCCTGCAGTACAATATTGATGGTTGCGCTTGGATCTATGAGGGAAAGTTCAACAACGCCAGGAAACCCCGTTTTACGATCGACCGAACACTAGTTGGAAAACCTCCGGTGTCGGACGGCGTCGTCATGGGGATTGAGCCGTGGGTTTACACGTCACGAAGGAAACGTGAGGCTGGCTATGCTTTCTCCTTCACGACGGCAACTAGGCCTTCACAGCTGTATCTCTACAAGTCGCGAGCACCGAAAGCGAAACAGTATGCCGTGCTGTCTGCTGAGCGTGTGCTAGGAATTCCGGATAAATACCTCAGCCAGGGTGAGGACGCGAGCTACAAGAGTTTTGATGGACTTCGAATCAGTGCCCGCCTGTACTTACCATCGAAAGCGCTAGGCTTACCGGAACCTTACCCGCTTGTGCTCTACGTGCACGGTGGGCCGCAAAGTCAGGAGAAGCCTGACTTTACGTGGTTTTCGATGCCCCTCATTCAACACTTGACGTTGAATGGTTTCGCGGTCTTCGTTCCAAACGTAAGGGGTAGCTCGGGTTACGGTTTGAAGTTCATGAAGATGGTGGACCATGACTGGGGCGGTAAGGATGCGTTGGATCAAGTCGAGGGGGTGAAGATGCTCGAAAAGGATCCACGCATTGACTCGTCCAAGCGCGCCCTGATTGGGAGATCGTATGGTGGCTACATGACGTTGACCTTGGTATCTAGATTTCCTGATCTCTGGAAGGCGGGCGTGGACATGTTCGGCCCGTATAATTTGATCACTTTCATAGAACGCCTGCCCGAGACCTGGCAAACCGCCTTCCACCTCTCCGTCGGCCACCCCGTGAAGGATAAGGACTTCCTCCTGGAACGATCGCCCTACACTTACATTGACCAGGTGAAATGCCCAATGCTAATGATTCAGGGTCGAAACGACCCGAGAGTCGTAGAACGAGAAACCGCCGACGTAGTTGAAAGGTTGCGATCACGCCGCGTGCCCGTGGATTACCTAGTGTTTGAGGATGAGGGACACGACGTGATTAAACTCAAGAACAGGATAACGTGCTACAGCAAAATAACCAGCTTCTTCATCCAGCACCTCAAAGACCAAGCGTAGAGACTTCACTAACTAGGGACGATTCTGTTGCTGTTGTACAATTCAATGCGTTGAGCGGTGCCCCGGTGCCCTACTCTGTTTCTGGCACGACGCCATCGGTAGTGCTCACTTCATCCATGGATGTTTTGCTCTACAATCCTTACTCTCGGTTTGTACCTCGAGTTTCCTCTGAGGACTGAAGGTAAAATTGCAGTAACGTTGACTATTGCGAGCCAGAAATACGCGCTGCTGAGTCCTTTCATGAAGAGGAGTTTGTCCGAGGCCGTTATCGAAAGCGGATTTATCGCTGATACTATCTGCGTTATCAATTGATAGGGAACAACCGAGGTCATTATGAGCACAGCAGCATTGAGGCTAATCACATAACCAACTTGAAAGAAGGTTGCCCTAAATGCGGATGCGATTCCTCTCCGTTTCTCAGGTACGGAGCTCATTATCGAACTCATGTTTGGCGAAACGAACAGCCCCATGCCTGCTCCAACAAGTATCATGTAAACAATCACGGTCGATATTGGGGTGGCAATCGTGACGGTGGAGAAAAGGTACAGAGCCACGCTCGAAAGGGTAAGTCCGGAAGTCGTGAACGGAAGATGTCCGAACTTATCAGATAATCTTCCACTCAACGGCCCGCAGATAAGAAACGCTATGTCAAAAGGGATTATTCCCACTCCAGCCGCCAGAGGACTCATGTCAAGAATCAGCTGGAGGTAAAGGCTAAGCAGTAGGAGAAATGCTCCCCACGCTATTGCGTTCAGTAATTGAGCGGTCACCCCTCCAGTGAATTCCCGTATCCTCAACAAACCCAAGTCGAGCAACGGATGCTTCGCCCTCATCTCATGCACAACGAAGATTACAAGCGTCACTATGCTAGCGACCAAGAGGCCGTAGACCACAGCCGCTTCAGACAACCCATACGCATCATAAGTCAGCGCCAGCACAAAAGTCGTAATCGAAATTGAAAAAGATGCGAACCCGAACCAATCCACCGGGGTCTTCTTCTCCACTTTGGCTATTTCCTTCAACCTACGATGTGCCCAGAACGTTCCGAAGATTCCGATGGGGATGTTCACGTAGAAGAGCGCTCTCCAATCGAAGAAGGAGAGAATCAATCCGCTCAACGTCAGCCCAGCCATCGCGCCGAACCGAAAAGCAATCTGATTAATTCCAAGAGAGAACCCGAGCTCTTTTCTTGGAGTCGCGTCAACAATCATTGCCACGCTGTTAATGAACAGCATCGCAACCCCAAGCCCTTGCAATCCTCTCCAGAGAATGAACTGATTCGGGTCTTGAGCAAGACTCGTTAGGGCCGAACCGATCGTGAAGATCGCGAACCCGGTTGTGTAGATTCTTACCCTTCCCACCATGTCCGTCATTCTTCCGATGAGAAGCAGCACGATGGTGCCGACGAGTACGTATGATTGCGTGAACCAGATGGCTTGCTCGATATCTGCGTGCAGTGCAGCAGCAACTTGCGGAATGCCGATGATAACTATTCGTGAGTCGATGCCGTCCATCAATACTCCGACGGTAGTTACCGTGAGTACGACCCACTTGTATTTCATCAGTCTCCCACCGTTTTCCGTAAACTAAACTATGAAACCGCTTTTTCCCGAAGCGCCTCAGAATGCTCGGCTCCGCCTACGGCTAGGTTTTCTTATTTAACGTACCTTGAAATTCTCAAACAAATTGCAGCACTATGTTGAAGAGAGAGATAGATGGTTGTGCTTATCACCTACGCGTCGCGTTGCGCTTCTCTCTCAGAGGAAGAAGGGCTGGCATCCTGATGTACGAACTTTTTCTGAAGTGTTTCAGTCTGGTTCGAAATTGATAGGCAATGAAGGTAGTCTTACTCTGGTTGGTTTGAAAACTTGTAGGGCAGATAAAAAAAATGGGGGTTTTCGGTTACGTAGCTTTCTAAGCCTAACGAGGTGCTGGAGGAGGTGGTGGAGGGAATGGAACCCACGTTACTGAGGGGGGTTGCTGTCTACGTCGTCCGTACACGACTAGACCTGCTGTTGCAATGACAACGGCTACCAGTATTGCTACGATTGCAACGTAACTGATTAGGGATGGGTTGTTCCGGTTTGGAGTTTGGTATTGCGATTGATACGGGTGCTGTTGTGACGGTTGCTGGGTTGATGGAGCTTGGTTTGGGTAC
>Ga0074046_10000084_pt1 | contig 74951 bp, 60 predicted proteins | sample BogForMeECP23OM3_FD_94441 | JGI IMG/M metagenome (GOLD analysis project Ga0074046, IMG submission 94441) | Bog forest soil microbial communities from Calvert Island, British Columbia, Canada - Bog Forest MetaG ECP23OM3 | ecosystem: Environmental > Terrestrial > Soil > Wetlands ... | reverse complement strand
TTACCGTCCATGTGGGTACTAGTGTAGTGTCCCGTAAATTTCTGCCCCATTTTCGGAACCGCAACCTACGTTTCATCAATGGTTTCGAAGCATGGACATATCCCAGTTATCTGCGGGACAGCACACTAGGAGCCACTTCTCCGGTAAGCCGACAAATCAAGACTTGGCGAAAGTTGCTCTAGTTTATTGACCTAGATGGGCGAGCGCGGCACGCAGCGGGACATTGGAAATTTGAATCAATCCTGAATAAGGCCTGTACATTTCGACAATCAGAAAAATCGCTGCGGAAGCTGACATGGCGCAAACGAAGAAGCTGGAGACAACGGTCAGGTTTAGGGGAGCGAAAAGTCCGAAACTGATAAAAAGTATGACCAGCCAGAAGACTACGATAACGAGGAACGGTTTGGATATAGTGGCCCCCGCCTGTTCGTACATCAGCCAACGTGTTTCCCCCACATTCATCGCAAGATTCAATGCAAGGGCTTGCAGGGCGCGTTGGGCGTCATCCTTAGGGGAGAGCAGTTGAATCTTATCGAAGACAACCTCGGCGCCCGTGGACTTCGGTTCTAGCTGTGAACTGCCGTCATTTGCGCTAGACCAAATCTGGTTGAGGTTATCAGCGACGTTAGCTCGCAAACTTTCGCGGATGTCCTTTGTTTCTGGGCCATAATGAGCCAACACGCGGTCCAGCAAAACAATCTTTGCCGACATTTGGGTTAGTTCCGTACTCTGCGCATCGTAAGAACTCTTCGCGGAAGCAATCAACAATCCAAGAACCAGTGCTGTCATGGTGGCAATCAGTGCCATTGCAATTTTCGCAGCGTCCTTAGATTCGGAATTCAGATGATGCTCAGGCAGGGCTTTACGAAGAATCAAACCTAGAGCCGCACCTCCCAATAAACTTATAAAGACAAATGAACTGATGGCGATAGCGTTCATCGTTGTTCCGTCCGTTCGACAATTCTGAGAGACTCCTATTCTCCCATGAGTCTCGCGCTTGAAGTAAATTTAAAGCTGAATTCGGATGCAGCCCGATTCTTGGCGAGTAGGATGGTGTGAAAGCTTTCAACCATTCGCCTGTTACTGACTTTCAAAAGTGCCACACACGAGAAATCTGTGCTAAGTCCCGGTAAACGCGGTTACCGTCCATGTGGGTACTGGAACGAACTTGTCCGGTTTCCCGACTAATCGGGACTTAGGACAGTGCTAGGATGTAGCGATATGAGAGCCTGCGGCACAGTTCGAGTGCTCACCTTGGCCCTGATAGGCGCACTGGTGACTATCACAACCGAGCCGCAACAAACGAAGAAGTCTACTGCTTACGAACAAACGCGTTTCGATTTAGAAGTAGTAGTTCGCCATCCTGTCCCTTTACCTCAAGCAGTTCTGAAAATACTTAGACACGACGGCGAAGTTCGCAGCAGTCGTTGCGTTTCCGAGGATGACCAAGCGCAAGCCATTTCGGCTTCATGGTTTGAGGCATCGCAAATCCATTTGGATGGACCTGACGAGGTCGATTTGCTTGCGAAGGGAAAAGACGGTTGTCTTTTTGGCGCGAATATGGGGCCGTTCTGGATTTTTAGGAACACACCACAAGAGTACAAGTTAGTTTTAACTGTGAGCGCGTTAGGTGTCGATATACTTCGGAACAAAACCAATGGACTGAGAGACGTTTCAGCGGTGGCGGTCGCAGGAGGAAAGTGGGTAAGTGTGAGCTTTAAGTTTGACGGTCAAAAGTACCAGCAATCAGAGACAAAAACGGAAGAATGGCCTGATTAACGCATCAACCGGCTGCAAACAAGTGATGTTGTCGGGGAGTTGAACCCCAAAACTTGACAAGCGAACTGTGCCAAATTTGTGCTCGCTTCTGGATAGAGCACTGATTTTGTGAATTCTGTTGAATCCCGGTTTCGTCATAAACTCAATAAAACAGCCAAAAAGCCAGTATTTCCAGTACCCGCTTCGGTTTCGATTCCCACCCGCGCCTCCAAAATTTTCGCTGTGGAATGAAGCAGTTACAGCTAGTAAATTTCTGGTGTCCCTCCCACGTACCTCGCCAGAGCTTGAGATCAAGGGGTCGTTCCTCCATGCATTGGTCAAGTCGGCTTCGAGTTGCTCCTGGCGGGATCGTACCCAAGGTGCGTAGTGCTTCTCAGTGATTCGTACGCTTTGGTGTATTTGTGGGTTTTCCTTGTCGTGGAGTTTTGTAAAATCAGTAACTTACATCCGATCAGGTTCTCCGAGGGATCCGACTCCAATCCGGAAACTTCCTAGAGCCGGACTTCTGGCCCGTAACAACCTCCAATTAGTCCATAATTCGCCCGCTAGCAACGGCGAGTTATTTTGGAGATTCGACACCCATCCCGTCGCAATCGGTTGCATGAAGAGGGTCTCGCAGCCTTGAATCACTGATTTGTATAGGCTCGCACTTTAGTCCGGAGTTGGCGCAATTCTTGCCATCTTTTTCTGTTCCCGGAAGACTGGAAACCGGGCCTCCATTCCGCCCCAGGGCTACGCACTCCTTGGAGTTTCGAGGAGAACCCGTCCCCCTGAGAGAATCGCCATCCAGTTCCGAAGTAACGCCCCTTAGCCTCGTTAACGGCTCCCGCGGTATGCGTGCTCCTTTACGGGTTATCATACGGTTGGCTCTGTCGACCCTAGCCTCGGTCTGCGCCGCAAGGCAACTCGCGGGCAACGCAGTTTTGATGGTTGGGGCTAATTATGATGAACAGAAATCAAATTGCTCCGGGTCCCCGCGGTGATTTGCTGACAGGGAATCTCCGGGCTTTTCGGCGCGACGTTCTTGGCTTGATGCTGGAAAGCGCGCGCAAATACGGGGACGTGGTCCGCTTTCGCATCGGCCCGATTGTGGTGCACTTGCTCAACCATCCGGACCACGTCGAACACGTGCTGCAGTCCCACGCCCGCAACTACGACAAAGCCACGCGCAGCTCCTCGAAAATTCGCTTGATCTCGGGCGAGAGTCTGCTGACGAGCAACGGTGAATTCTGGCAACGCCGACGCCGTTTACTTCAGCCGTCGTTTCATCGCCAGGGCATTGCCAAACTGGCCAGCCAGATGAAGGACCTGACAGCCGAAATGCTAGAGCGCTGGCAAACACATCTTGCGAGTGGGCAACCACTGGACGTGGCGTCGGAGGTGATGCACCTCACCTGCACAATTGTGGGCAAAACTCTTTTGGGAGCCGATGTCGGCGGAGACCTAAGCGCCGTCGAGGACGCGATGGGAACAATACTGGCGCACACGTTTCAGAGTTGGGGAAATATCATCAATCTGCCGCCGTTCATCCCCACGCCCGGGAATCTACGCTTTCGCGGCGCGATGCAGATATTGGACAACATTGTATACCGCATCATCGCTGAACACCGCTCAGGTAAAATCGCTGACCGCGATCTGTTGTCAATGCTGCTCGACGTGTGCGACGAACACACGCATGAGGGCCTCAGCGATTCCGAGCTGCGCAATGAGGCGATTACGTTTCTGCTCGCCGGCCATGAAACGACAGCCAACGCGCTCTCCTGGACTTTTTATTTGCTGTCGCAAAATCCCGGCGTGGAACGCCAATTGCGCGCCGAGCTATCCGGGGTGCCCGAGGGCGCTCCGTCCACGGTCGAGCACTTTCTGCACCTTAAGTCGCCCACCATGGTCATTCAGGAAGCGATGCGTCTGTATCCCCCCATCTGGGCGATGGAACGCCGCGCCATCGCCGCCGACGAGATTGGGGGCTTCCACATTCCGGCTGGTTCGAGTGTTGTGATCAGCCCGTACGTGCTCCATCGCAATGAAAAGTTTTGGCCCAACGCAGAGCGTTTTGATCCAACGCGGTTTACCGCCAAGCCGCAAGGCTATATTCCCTTCGGCAGCGGCCTGCGCTTCTGCATCGGAGCTGAGTTTGCAATGATGGAAGCGCGACTGATTGTGCCAATGGTGCTGCAGGCCTGCCATCTCGAACTCGTGCCGAGCCATTCGGTAGAGCCACTGCCTGGCATCACGCTTCGCCCGAAGAATGGCCTGCAAATGACCGTGCATCCGCCGGTGCCGTAAAGGAAATCGGTCTGAAGCAAGGCTATGGCCTCCTGGCGGCAGTTTTAAGCAGGCGAGCCAGTTCGACGTAATCGATCTTCGCGTTGTGGCGTCTATCGACGGGCACGCGATCCAGAAAGACCACCTGGTCCAACTGTGCCCAGGAAAGCGAACTCAAAATCGTATCCGGTGATACTGTTCGTAGGCCCTCGATAGCAAGCACGCGACGCCCATCAACAGCGGCCAGCGCAACCCGCCGGACAGCTGCAATCTGCATCGTCGCGCACTCCACGGCGAAGGGGTACAGTACGCCGCGTGCATCTTGAATTTTCCCACTGCACCGCCCCAGCAGCCAGAGGCGGCCCGCTGAGTCCAGGCATCCGAGATCACCGGTCCGATGCCAACGCACGCCGTCCACTTCGAACTTGGTTTCCGCGTCGCCTTCCCCGTTGAGGTAGCCGGGCAGAACGTGGCGCCCTGACACGACGATCTCGCCAACCTCTCCGTCCGCCACGCGAAGCCGCTCGAACGCCGCAGCGTCAAGTGGCGAAATTGGCAGGCCCTCGTTTTCGCGAATGATGCGCAGGGAAATCGACGGCACCGGCCGGCCCGCCAGAAGCCCTTTGCCTTGTTCCATGGCGCCGAAGTCTTCTTTGGAAATTTCCGCGAGAGAAATCTCGGCCATGGGTTCCGCCTCCGTCGAGCCGTACACCGCAGTGACATTGGCTTGCCAAGCAAACCGTTTCGTCTTGCGGAGAAGACCGGGAAAAACAGGCGCTCCACCCATGTGAATAGCCGACAGGGACGCCATTGCAGTGCCATTCGTTTCGCATTCGTCCAAAAGGCGCGAAATGAAGGCTGGTGAGGCCGCGGTGGTCTGAATTTTGTGCCGCTCAATCTGTTCCAGCACGGGCTGTGGAGCGATCATGCCGGGCGTTCGCATGTCCGCGTCGGGAAGGACGCTCGTCACGCCCGAAGCCAAATTCCCGAGCACAAATATCGGTAAAGTAGTCAGATCACGCGTACCCGGCAGGAGCGCCAGGCTCGCTTCCAGTGCACGATGTTGCGCGAGCAAGAATCCATGTGTACGCAACGCCGCCTTGGGTTGCCCGGTGCTGCCACTCGTGAAAGTGACGAGCGCAGGCGCATCGGAGTTGCGGGGAACGATTTCACGCAGGGTCTCCGGCTCCAGGCTCGAATCCAGGCGCGGTGCACCGGGAAACCAGCCGGAACAAAACGCTCTGGGAACTCGGCGAAGCGCCGGCACTGTCCACCGCAGCAGCTGTGCTCGCGGGCTCCCGAAAAGGGCTTGAGGTGGGAAAATTTCGCAGCAACGCTCGACGTGCCTTCGTCCCGCGGAGGGATCGAGAAAAATCCCCACGCATCCCAATCGAAACACCGCAATCAGCGCCACGTAAAGCTCCGCCGTCACCGGGTGCAGCATCAAAACGCCGTCGCCCTGCTTCAGGCCAGAGCTCTTCAATTGCCTCGCAACCCGCGCGGTCGCGTCGTCCAATTCGCGAAAACTATACGAACGGTCGCGATTTCGATGAACATCGATGATGGCCGCGTTGTCGCCCATCTCAGCAACACGCTGCAATAAGATCTCGGCGATATTCATTTCGCCAAATCCTTCGAATACAGCGTGTATTTACGCATCACTGCGGCGTAATGCCGGCTGATCTTCAGCGAAGCATTGTTCTCGAACATCAGCGCGTGAATGCAGTTCCGGAAGCCCAATTTGTGGCCAAGTTGCTGCGCGCGTGCCACCAGCAACGTTCCCAGGCCCCGCAGCTCCGGCTCGGGGAGAATAGAAACCGTCTTGATGATGAACGTGTCTATGAATGCCCTCCGCGCCTTCTGCGCAAGATCGGGAATTGCGAACAAATAACCAACACATTGCCTGGCTTTCTCCGCAATCAGCACGAGTTCTGGACGCGTCACCGGCAGTACTGGTTCGTACATGGAAATAAATTCCGTTTCCGGAATCTCCGTGTACAAAAAGTTTTGCCGGAAGGAAACATGGCTCACGGCATAGATCTTTTTCAATTCCGTGCGCAGATCGGAATTCGCAGAGCGAATCGCGACTCCCGCATCGGCCATCTTCTTCTCGATCGCATCAATGCGCGGATCGGGCGGCGACAACTCGATATTGAGCGCCGAGAAATAAACGGCCAAAGGCAAAAAACCCGCTCTCCCAAATTGCAACGGCCACTCGGGAGGATTCGCCGGCTCCAAGAAAAATGACGGCTGCTCTCCGCGCTCTGTCACAAAGCGGTAACTCCGCCAGGTGTTTCCGTTCATCGGACCGATCGCCAGCGTGCGCGAACCCGCCCGCAGCCGGTCCTGCGCTGCCGCCAAAACCGCTGCCGCAGCGTCATCGTGGACCGCCGCATAATGTCCCACGATCCCGAGCCGATGTTGTTCATAGGCCGGGACTTCGTTCCACCACAGAGAGCAGCGCGCCTGCACCTCGCCGTTCTCTGACAATGCGCAAAGGTGAAGGTCCGCGTGATGGCGCTCGAAATCCGCTGCATCGAAGGGCGGCAGGGTCGCCGCCACCGCCAAGCTGCCAATTTCCGAACTATCCGCCGCTTGAATGACTCGCATCTTCACAACACCCTGGCTGCCAGCGTCGCCAACAGCACAATCCCCGCCTGCCGAAGCCACCGTGCAGGAGTCGCTGGATAAATGCCTTCCCGCCGCGGTTCAAACAAATAAAACACTCCAAACGCGATCGCGCAGATCACCAAAGCGGCTCCGGCTTGCATTAGCGACCTCTGCGACGCGCCTCCAATCAGCACATAGGGCCCAAACATGAGCGCCCACGAAACCAGCACGCATGCAACCATCACGAGCCGCGCCGAGTAATACCGCGGATAAAGCAAGTTCCACGCCACAAGAGCAAGATGGACGGCATAGGCCAGCGTGTACGGAAAGAGCAATTCCGGCTGCTGCCAAACGCGGAACAGGAAAAGCCATACCAATCCCGCCGACGCGACGCCTAGCACCGCGTAAACGTTGTGCGTGCGATCCGTAGTGGTAATTCTCCCAGGAAAAAAGTACGTGTACGCGAGCAACAAGATGGCCGGCGGAATCAGCCACTGCCATCCTCCCAACGCCCAGGAAACGTAGAGCACCAGGGCCGCCGCCAGCAACGCGCTACCTTGCAGCGTGGTTTTCCGGCCATAGGCGGTCATCAGAATGAGGAGCGCAACTGCGACTCGAAATCGGTTCCAAAGCTGCCCTAAAGGCATGGCCATGTAGAGCTGCAGTAGGATAAACACGCCCATGGGAATGAAGATATTGTCCAGCCCACGCCAGGCAATCGCCTCAAGCAACATTACGATCAGAGCGATATCAAGCGAAATGAGCAGAGTCTCGATGCGTCCCACTTCCGAAAAAACCACCAGGGCAACATTTATGCTGAAGAAAGCAGTGCAGAAGAATGCGATCGAACCCTCTATGCTCTTCCTAGCTCCTGTTGCTCTGTATTCGTGTTTGCCGTATTCGGCCCCGGTGAGGGCGGCGACGGTGTCCGCCAGCGTGAGCACCACCAAAGGAACTGCGTACAAAAGCTTGCTTCCATGGGCCAATTGATAGAGCAGGGCAATCGAAACCGGGAAATAGATTTCTCCCCAGGATTCACGGCCTACTTCATCCAACACGCCTGACAATTGGCCGCGGATTGAGGGTACATACCGCATCGCAAGCAGCAGTGTGATCGAGGCTCCGCAGACGATGAAAATGGGAATGCGGTTTGAAAATATCCACGGAAGGCAGATCGCGATCAGCCCTGTCCCGATGTGCGCCAGCTTGCGCACCCACTCGGCTTCCGCGTCGCGCCACTTGCGGTAAAGGCGCAGCAGGAAAAGCATCGCTACCGCGCAAGCCAGCACCACCGCCATAGCCACTGCGTCGCGCGGTGTCATACGACTTCCTCCACCACCAGCGCGCTATAGAAGAAAGCTTGATCGCGTGCGAAGAGCTGCGAACTCAAATCTCGGAGAGGTCGCAGCGCCATAGCCAGCGATTCCGGACGGCGGCGAGGCGCCAGCATGTTCCAGTAAGCCAGGCGTGCGCCGGAAGGTGCGCTCGACACGATCAGCTTCAACAATTCCTCGTAGGACGCCGGCGACATGTACTCAAAGATGTCGCTGAGATTGAAACAATTGAATTCTTTTTCTTGGCCGAGGGATTCTTCCAGCGAGCCGCAGCGCCATGCTAGACGGTCCAGATTGCGGCGAATTCGCTCGAAGTTCTCTTCTCTCAGGGCGGCGGGAAGCGCCCCGTTATGACGTCCAGTCAGGATCCACTGAATGTACGGATTTGCCGAGGGATCCAGGTCCGTCAACGCATACTCGGTCCGTTTGAGAATTTTTTCGGAGACGCTGCCTTCCACGTAACGGAAAAACTCGGGATCGCGGCCGAGCATGCCCATTAGTTTCCTCGAAAAAAACATGCGGAACATCATCCGCCAGCGCAGATTGCTCCACTGATGGTCATAAAACGAGCGCCGATCTTCGCGGGATTTTGGACGCAGAAGTTCTCGGACTCGTTCGCGCGAATGCACCAAAGGCAGCACCCGCTCGCGAAACACCTTGAAGTAGCGTTCGAATTTGCCGATCGAACCGATCCCGGCTGCAATCAAGTCTGGCCGCCCATCCCAAAACGCAAGCGCGCCAGCCGACAGGTGTTTGCGGCAAGACTGATAGAGTCGCGGACGCGCGGTACTTTCAATACTTCCAATCAGCGCAAGCAGTTCGGTGTGTTGCAACTCGCGGTATGCGGCCACGCGCAGCTCCAGGCAAGCAAGCTGCGCCGGACTCAGGTCCAGCGCGAGGACTTTGTCCGGATTTCGCGATAAGAGGGCCAGCGTGTTGTCTCCCGCCGAAGCTATCGAGAGGCAACGCTTTCCCGGACCGGGCTCAAGTGCGGAGAGCAGAACGTCGGCGTCCTCCCAGCATTGTGCGTAACGAATGCCGGAAAAATCGGCATGCTCAGCAGCTTCGCTACGCATGGTCTTCTCCTGCTGGCAGTCTCCGAACGATTCCGGCGGCGCCATCTAGCTCAACTTCATCGCCGTCCCGCAGCCACTCGAGTAGGCCAGGAATCGAAATCACCGCGGGAATTCCCAGTTCACGCGCGACGATAGCCGAGTGCGAAAGCAGGCTCCCGCGCTCAACCAACAGTCCCCGCGCAGAGGGAAATAGCATGATCCAACCCGGATCGGTGTGGTCGGCCACGAGGATGCAACCCGCGCTCAATTGCGCATGTTTCGGGTCGCGCACCACGCGAGCGGTCCCGCGTACGATGCCCGGACAGCATCCTAATCCATGCCGTTCTTCGCCGGCATTCTTGATTTCTTCGCGTGGTTTGCTCGAACGATATGCTTGGGCATGATAAACCGGTCCGCGAGTCTCGAAGCGCTCGGCCGGAGCCGTCCCTTCCCGATAGGCCGCGAATTCTCGTTTCCTCACGGCCGCGAGAGATCGCAGGTCGATGGTGGTTGCGGTGCCATCGTTGAAAGCGAGTATCTCTCCAAGTTCGAGATAAAAGATGTCGCGTGCGTCGTCGAGACGTCCAATCGCTTGCAAACGCCGGCCAGCCTCCAAAAACAGCCGGCGGATACTTCCAAACAGCCTCGTGCGCTCGAAGCGCAGATTCTCTCGATTTCGCACCCGCTTGCGAGCCTGCCGCAGCACCCAAAACAATGTCCAGCGGCGAAGCGGCGAGTCCGACAACGCCGCGCGCATTTTATCCTCCGCCAGCGCCCCAGAGGGAATCTCCGTTTGCGGCATCTGCGTATTGGAGGCCGCGCTCGCAACCTCCCCAATATTCCTTAGGAGGACCAGAGGATCATCGTGAAGCGATTCGCTTTCCAGCTTCAGCTCTTCGAGGCAGCGATCGCCGAACTTCGCGAGGTACGCATTGTACAACGCGGAAAATTCCGGATACTGGCGCACAATGAGGATCGCCTTCGCCACGGGCGCTTCCCGCAGAGCCGCCACGAGTTCGGGATGTGCGGCGGCGACTCCTGCCATCTCACGAACCCGGACCGCAGGTTCCAGGCTGATAATGCCGCCTTGGCCTCGAATCGCATCGTTCGCCAGCATCCCTGTGGCGTCGTCGCACCAGTTTTCCATGAGCTTCCGAAACACGCCGTGAAAAATCATGGCGAAGAAGTCATTCACGAGTGGCGCATCCCACCGCGTCAACAAACTCTGTTCGAGCTTGTAATAATGCTCCACCAGTTCGTCCAGACGCATGTCCTCAAACGGCGTCGCCGACGGAGCCAGCGCCTCATTCAGCCGAACATAGAATTTCTCGATCTGCCGCTCCAAAGTGAGGTAGTTTCCCGCCAGGCCAAACACCATGCGCACGCTGCGCAGCGCATCGAAGATGCGTTCCCGCGTCCCGGCCTGCCCCAATTCGCGGACAATCTCGTCCGGGAGACTCTCGCGCACGCCCATCATTTGTTCCATCAGGCGCCGATTTACCGTGAATCCCGGCAGCAGCGCCAGCACGCGGTACCAATTCAGAAGGTTGTAGTAAACGCGGCCGCGAATCAGCCCCAGCATCCGGCTGAACGTGCGGTCATTGCTGGCAATCTTGGCTTCGGGGACCCGGAGGATGACGCAGAATTGTCGATAAACACCCTCGTAAATGTAGCGCGCGAAAGAAAACGTCAGCGGTGTCGTTACCCCGTTGTAGCTTTCCGTGATGTTGCTGTTGTCCCATAAATTGAGCGCTCCCTCCGGGTCAGGAAGGTCGCTTAGAGTTGTGATCGGGCGTGACTGCAACAAAAACAATTTCCCGCCCTCGATCGCCCACTCGACATCCTGCGGGCGCCCAAAGGCATGAGCTGCATGCCGCGCAAGGTCCGCCACGGCGACCGCTTGCTTGTCTGCGAGCGCGGGCTTCATACCTTCGGCCTCGCTTAGGTTTACCTCGGAAACGCCCCCGTCTGCTGCAGGGTCGAATACATGCGAAATATTCTTTCGCACAATCGTTCGATCGACGACCGCGCCGCTGCGATCGATTTTGTATACGTCCGCCGCGGCGTCCCCACCGACAAGTGCGGTCCCCAATCCCGGCACCGCCGAAACGACCGCCAGGGAACGCCGGCCGCTCACCGGGTCGGCGCTGAAGGCCACTCCCGATACATCCGCGTTCACCATTTTCTGGACCAGCACGGCCGGGGCGGCCATCTGCGTTGTCGAGAGACCATGTTGACGCCGATATTCGAGAAGGTGTTCGCTGAATCCCGAGCGCCACACCGCCGAGATATTCCGGCTGATTTCCTTAGGATCGACGAACAGAAAAGTATCGAACTGCCCGGCGAATGAATGCTGTGAGCCGTCTTCATCGACCGCCGACGATCGCACTGCGAAGCGGCTTCCATCGCGGCCCAGATTCCGCAGCGCCTCCGCAACTTCTCGCAGGATTTCTTCCGATGGCTGCAGCGAGATCAATTCCGAATTCAATCGTTCGGGCCGCTCGGACGAGAGTGCTTCGATTTGTTCTCTGCTGAGAGAGGCCCTAAACGCCGAGGGCGCGATCACGAACCACGGTGGAACGGACAGATCAGCCTGCTCAAGGCGCAGCAGTGCCAGCGCCTTACCGCCAAGCTCCTGCAATCCGCCTTCGTGGAAAACAAAGCGGCTCATCCCAAACCCCACTGCCGCGCAACCATGGGCACAAAGCCCAGGCTTAGATACATCAGCAGACTCCACACCCCCGCCATCGCCTCAACATATTTTCCACGCCTGGCGACCGCGCCATGCAGAACGAACGCTCCCACAGCCATCGCCGAGAAAAACAAGGTCAGCAATAGAATCAGGATTGGACGAGCAAAGCCGATCCCTTGAGCGGCAACGTATGCAAACCCGGCGGTGCAAGCCACCATCCCCAGCCACGCGAGCACGGCATTCCTCCGCCCCCACAGAAAACTATAAGTCTCCACACCTGGTTCTTCGTCTTGCGGGGAGCGGATCTTTCTCCCGATTTCGACCACCATGCCATTGAAGTAACTCACGAGGAGAAACCACAGCAAACCACGCGGCGGATGGGAGAGCCCCGCCGGAACCCAGTCGCAGGAAGTCGTGTACAGGTCCACCAGCGGCATGATGGCCATGTGCGTGACCATGTACGTGATTGGCCGGGCCTTAAGCCAGCGGCGGGCGAAAAACTCTTTGCTCATCAGCAAGAGATATATCCACGTCAGCGCCAACAGCACGATCAACCGCGGCGCCAGCCATAGTGCCAGCGCCAACTGCAGCACGATGCAACCCGCCCACACCCACCCGAGTTCACCGAGCTTAATCAGGCCGCGCGGCACGGGCCGATAAGGCCGATAGCGCGAATCCTCTTCGAAGTCCTTGAACTCGTCGGCAAGCCGAAGCTGCAAAAAGAAAAGGAATGAGCTCGCAAACGCGACGACACAGGATTTCCAGCCCGGCAGGTGGTGCGCCCCCCGAATGAGGGCCGAGTAGCTGATCGCGGAGAGACTAAATGCTGCAATGATCGGAGTGTGCGCCAATAAAGGAAAGCGCTCGCGCTGGTAAATCCACCAGCGATTAGCCATTGTCTGCCTTCTGTCCGGCATCGCGGCCGCGGGCTAGTTTTCGGGGGGCGCGTGCGAATTCGACGGCGCAGATTGCCGAGGTAAGTGAAACTTCTCCCGCAGGTGCAAGCGCTCGGCAGACTTCAGCCAATGCTCGCGTTTGTCCGGAGCCGGCCAAACCCAGGATCGCAAGGCAAGCGCGCTGAGTGGGCAGCGAGGTGCCTCCTCCGTCTGTTCCGGCCATGATGCTGGGCAGCGGGATCTTCACCGCTCCTATGCAGTTCTCGATGTGCTTCTGATACGACGCTGGCTCGGTTTCTGCCGCATCCGGCAGCAATGCGCGGCGCATCTCTTCAGAATCCGGGACCAACTCCCAGCGTTTGTTTACCGTGGAAAGAGAGACCGAACTTCCGCCTGGAATGCGCGGGGACTCCTCCGACGCCGGGCTGGAAAGCGATTGTGCCATCCCCAGTGCGGACTTGCGCTCCAGGAGGCGTTCTAGGAATTTGCCAACTCGCTCTTCGCTGCTCGCCACTAGTTTCTCCTGCAGCAACGAATTAAGAATACAACGCGCCTCGCTTACGATAACGGCTTTGCGCAGTATGGTTGCACATCCTGCTATCAAGAAACCAACACCACTGGCCGACCTGGACAGAGATAACGAGCGAATCGGACAAGTGCCGATCTCTGGCGAGAAACGGGGTTCTGAGAAACATTGCACTAGAAGCCCGTCCCGGCGAAGCGTTCGTGTACCCGGCGTGTACCTAGCTCTGGCGAATTTGCGGGTTTACTCACTTTTGCCCATTCGAGGAATCAATAACTTATGAAGGTTCAACGTCGCTTTTAGTTCGATTCCCACCCGCGCCTCCAGTTTTCCACTTTGCATTAATTCCCTTATCCGCTTCACTGATTCCTGTGTTCTCCTGCTGAATTCCGCGGCGAATCGCCATGAGCGATGGCCGTCTCGCCCGGTCACATTTTCCCTACAAAACTAAGTGGAGCCACCTGATTGATCGGGTTGCTGGAGCAAGCAATATTGCGACCGAGTAGAGCTGGACTAATTGGCCTCTGCCTGCCGCGAGGGAGTGGAATCGTTGGGGAGCATCCTGCGGTAAAAGCGCAGGTAACAGATGTCGCAAAGAAATGGCCGGAGGAATAACAGGGTCAAAAGCCCTCGCTCCATAATTCCTTTGCGCCTGGATTGATGGATTTGTTCACTGTGGCACCGCGGACAACTGGTCATCGCAAATCTCCTGGTCCTCTATTTACCCTACCATTGCCAGAGATGTTTCAATGTGAAGGAGCAGGCGCATGTCGCTTGGTGCACACCTTAATTGGCTCGCCAATGGGGCAATTCTTAACAATTGCTAATCAAGTGGGCGTATGCATTTGAATCGGATCGTCGCAGCACCAGCGGACTGGGCTTCTTGCAGGTTGCCGCTACCATAGCGCGGCCGCCCTGAAATTCTGGAAAGTCGGACCACAGTGCGGCCGAAGGATCGATCAAGGAGTTGCGTGGAACTGAATCCTTGGGTGGGGGATCGTTCCGTAGTGAAACTGCAGTGCCAGCCGAGAAAACTCTAACCTCATAAGTCATTCAATCTTCACGAAAAATCAACGCCGTTCCGGAAGAAGTTGGCGCACGCCGTGCACACATTCCTGCGGGGTACTTCTCTGCGCGTGTGCAATGCCGCCGAACTATCCCGTCAACGAGGAGGACGGTGATTCGGTGACGAAAGCAACCACGCAAGTCGGCGGCCGGGGATACGCGCGGGGCAGGCGAGCTGTGCTTGTACTTGCACTCTTGCACGGAATATTGTCCGGCGTGTTGGATTGCCAGACCAGTTCGCAAATGAGCCATGCGGAAGCGGTGTATCTGCGGAAGATTTTAGTGTTTGTGCAGTGGCCACCGCGGCCAGGGATCCCGAACGAAGTATTCCGGGTCTGCGTGGCCGGCAGGTACGGAATCGGCTTCGTGCTTGCGGAGGAATTGCGGGCCAGCACCGTGGATGGCCAAAAAATTGACGTGCGCATGCTTCCAAAAGATCAGGGCCTGATGAATTGCCAGGTGCTGTTTATTAGCGAGCCCGATGTCAAACAACGCGCGAAGTTGCTGGAATCGGTGAAAGGCACTCATGTTCTCACAGTGGCTGATGACAAAGGCTTTCTCGAAGCGGGAGGGATCCTGGAGTTCAGCTCGGTGGGAAACGTCATGCAGTTTGCGGTAAACCTTCCCGCGGCCAAAAGCGCGGGATTGAAAATTGACGCGCGGTTGCTCTCTCTGGCGCGGCGGGTGGTGACGGAAAAAGGAGCAACGGGAAGCTGAATTGCTTTGGTGGAGAAACATTTCGCTGCATTGGCGGTTGATGCTGCTGACGGTGGTCAGCAGCAGCGTCGGCATGCTCGTGCCCATGGCCCTGTTGCTAGCTTACAACGATCACCGGATCCGCGAACACAAGGTCGAGGAACTGCAATCCGCGGCTGACCTGATCGGCACAAACAGCGCGGCGGCATTGGTGTTCGAGGATGAAGCGGAGGGCTCGCGAGTCCTGCAGGCGCTGCGGACGCGTCGGCACATCAGTCGGGGCGTCCTGTATCGCGCCGATGGAAGCGTACTCGCGCACTACCAGCGATCCGGATCTCAGGGCCAATTTCCGAATTTAAAAGGACTCCAAAAAGAAGTACTTCGGTGGACCCCCACTGATCTGGAATTCGCGCGTCCCTTGGAACTCGGTGATCGCCAGATTGGCGCGTTGTATCTGGAATCAACGCTGGAGGACCTGCGTGAGGAACGCCGCGACTCCACGCTGTTGGCGATTCCCGCCTTCGTGCTGGCATTGATGGTCGTCTACCTGTTGGTCTTCTTGATGCAAGGTTCCCTGACCGGGCCGATTCAACGGTTGGCGAGCGTCGCGCGGAAGGTGGCGGACCGCAAGAATTATTCGCTGCGGGCACCCGACCTGGGAGGCGCGGAAACCGGCCAGCTTGGCGAAGACTTTAATCACATGCTGGTGGTGATCGAGGAGGGCAACCGGCAATTGCAGAAGGCCCGCGATCTTTTGGAAGAGCGCGTTGCGGAACGCACCGCAGAGTTGGAGAGCGAAGTTAGCGAGCGCCAGCGGACCGCGGCGATGCTGAAGGAAAGCGAGGAACTATTCCGGGCGCTCAGCGAGGCGTCACCCTTGGGGATTATTTCGGAATCACAAGACGGGAAGATCCGCATGAGCAACCCGGCGTTCCGGAAGATGTTCGGGTATGAGGAAGAAGATTTGAAGGGCAAGTCGATCGATGAAGTGCTGAATACTGATGAGACTTATGAGGAAGCCGCTTCTACCACCAAGCAGGTGCTGGCCGGCAAAGTGGTGAGGAAGGTGGCCAGGCGGAAGCGGAAAAACGGGGAGTTCCTCGACGTAGAGGCCTTCGGGGCGCCACTTCTGAGGGAAGGCAAAACGGTCGGGCAGTTAGGCATCTATCTGGATATTTCACGGCGCGTGCGAGCGGAGAAGTCGATCCGCGAAAGCGAAGAGTTGTTCCGGCTCTTGAGCGCCGCGGCGCCCATCGGCATTGTGCGCTGCGACCGGGAAGGGCGGATTGTCTATGCCAATCAGCGATGGGGCGAAATGACCGGCCGGGCCCCCGAAAGCGCGCTGGGATTCGGTTGGCTGGAGGCGGTCCACCCGGAGGAGCGTGAAAACGTGGCGCGGGCGTGGAAGTCCGCCGTGCAGATGGGGGTGGAGGTTCAGGATGAAATGAGGTTGCTGACTCCCGATGGAAATATGGTTTGGATCCAGTGGCAATCGCGCGTGCTGCGCGGACCGGATGGCGCGGCAATCGGTTTTGTTGGCGTGCTGGAAAACGTCACCAAACGCCGGGCTGCCGAGCAGAGGCTACTGGAAGCCAAGCAAGCTGCGGAAGCCGCCAGCGAGGCCAAAAGCCAGTTCCTGGCGAACATGAGTCATGAAATCCGCACGCCGATGAACGGGATTCTGGGAATGACCGAATTGACGCTGCAGACGCTGCTAAACACGGAGCAGCGGGAATACCTGGGAATGGTGCAAAGTTGCGCGGTATCGCTGCTGGAGATCATCGACGACATTCTGGATTTTTCCAAGATCGAGCAGGGGAAGGTCGAACTCGAGAATCTCTCATTTTCGATTCTGGATTGCGCGGAGGATGCCATCCAACCCGTGGCGATCCGCGCCCAACAGAAGGGCTTGGAGCTGGAGTGGTCAATCCGCGGAGAATTGCCCGAGTGGGTGGAGGGCGACCCCACCCGCCTGCGTCAGGTGTTGATCAATTTGCTGGGGAATGCCATCAAGTTTACCGAAGAGGGCGAAGTCACGCTGGGGATCGAGCACCTGGGAGGCGATGAGGAGTCCGTCGAAGTAAAGATCAGCGTCACCGACACCGGAATCGGCATTCCGCCGGAGAATTGCCAGAAAATTTTTGAAGCATTTCAACAAGCGGACAACAGTGTGACCCGGGAATATGGCGGAACTGGCCTCGGGCTGTCTATCTCCGCGAGGCTTATCGCGATGATGGGCGGAAAACTACAGGTGCTGAGCGAGGTCGGGAAGGGCAGTTCGTTCTTCTTTACACTCCGCTCTAAACGCGCGAAAGAAGCGGAGGCGAAGTGCCGGAAGGAACAGGAATTTCGCAAGCTTCCGGCCTCCCGGATATTGGTGACCGACGACCGGGAACCGGGACGCCGGCTGGTGAGTTGGCTCACCAGTCGCTGGGGTCTCGAATGTGTCACCGCGGCGTCGGCCGAAGAGGCTGCCGGGCTCTATGCCAAATCGGTTGAAGCGGGGCGGCCGTACGCAGTGGCGCTGATTGATCTAAACCTGGCGGGGAAAGACGGGCATGAGCTGGCCAAGGAGATCCGGCGCTGCGCTCCCGCCCAAGCCACCGAGATTCTAATGATGTCGTCGGCGCCAACCTTCGTGGAGGATCCGCGCACGAACGATTACAGAATTTTTCAGCGAGTGACCAAGCCGATTCGCCGGCGTGTCCTGCAACGAAGCTTACGGGCTGCTCTGCAGGGTGACCCGCGTGGCGTCACGCCAGAAATTGCAACGCCAGAGGAATCGCCAGGCCCTGGCCGCCGCATCTTGCTGGTGGAAGACAACGAAGTAAATCAGAGACTGGCGAGAAAATTCCTGGAGAACATGGGCCACGAAGTCCACGTGGTCGCAAACGGCGCGGAGGCCTGCGGGAAGCTCCAGCAGCAGGAGTTCGACTTGGTGCTGATGGATTTGCAGATGCCGGTTATGGGCGGGTTGGATGCCGCCCGGAGGATTCGCGAGGGCGAGCAAGGCACCAAGCGGCATGTCCCGATCGTGGCCATGACTGCGCACGCGGCCGCACAAGATCAAAAACGCTGTGAGGAGGCAGGCATGGATGGATATCTGAGCAAGCCCGTCCGTCAGGAACTTCTGAGGAATGAAATCAAGCGGGTCACAGGAAATGGCCAGCAAAAGCTCGTTCCACCAGCGCCGGAGGCGTCCGCCGAAAAACCGCGGCACTCCGATTGGGACTTGAAAGACCTGATGGAGCGGCTGGACGGCGACCAGGATTTCCTGCGCGAACTCCTGGTGATCTTCCAGCAGGATGTGCGCGTGAATCTGCAGAAATCCCGTGCGGCTATCGAGAATCGCGATTTGGAAGGGCTTTCGCGGGCGGCGCACACGATCAAGGGCATGCTGAAGAATCTTTCCATGGGCGCGGCAGCGGAATCGGCAGCTGCCTTGGAGAAGGCCGCCCGCGAAAATTCGATGGAGCAATCGGAACATCTCCTGCAGCGCTTGTCGAGCGAGATGGAAGAAATTCTGCCTGAGGTGGAATTGCAACTGGCGGAGGTGAAGCCGTGAGGATACTTATTGCAGAAGACGACGCGATCTCGCGGACCCTGCTGGAGCGCACCCTGCAGCGCGCTGGATACGATGTCATCGCGGTGGAAAACGGCGATCAGGCGCTGGTGGAACTTGTTAAACAGGATGCGCCGCGGTTGGCGCTGCTCGACTGGATCATGCCGGAGAAGGATGGCGTCGAAGTCTGCCGCGAGGTGCGAAAGCGCAAAGAGCAGGCCTATACCTACCTGATCCTGCTGTCGTCGCGGGAATCGAAACAGGACATCGTAGCGAGCCTGGAATCCGGCGCGGACGATTATCTGACCAAGCCGTTTGACGTGGACGAACTGAAAGCCAGGCTGCGGACCGGGGAACGCATCCTGGAACTAGAAGACCGCCTGGTGGAAGCCCGCGAGAGCATGAGGTTTCAGGCTACCCATGATTTGCTGACGTCCTTGTGGAACCGCGGGGTGATTGTTGAGCTGGTGTCGCGGGAGATCATGCGCTCCCGAAGGGAGCGCAGTTGCACGGCAGTAATGATGTGCGACCTTGATCATTTCAAGAGTATCAACGACCAATATGGGCATGCGGTTGGAGATGAGGTCCTGCGCGAGGTTGCCCGCCGGCTGCACCTTTCGGTGCGCTCTTACGACATGGTCGGCCGCTATGGCGGAGAGGAATTTCTGGTGGCGTTAAACAAGTGCGATGCGGGCAGCGCGGTGTCGCGGGCGGAAAATCTGCGGGCGTTAATCGGGGGCCGGCCGATCCAGACGGCCGTTAAGCCGGTTACGGTGACGATCAGCATAGGGCTGGCGTTGTCACATGAGTTTACGGATTGTCCGATTGACGAAATCATGCGCCAAGCCGATGTGGCGCTGTATGCAGCCAAAGCGGCAGGACGTAACTGCGTACGAGTTGCCCAGCCAGGCATTGAATTCAAGGGAAACGCCGGACAGCCGAAGGAATCGCCGGTCCTAACGCCGTAAGCAGACCGCAGCTCACCCTTTCAGGGGTAAGGTTTTCCCTTGCACCGGCAAAATTGTGCCAGGGGAGTGAAAATCCTCAGGCCTCCAAGGCCTGAGCTACAAGACGGCGAGCCATCAACTATTTCATCTTGCCGCGGGAAAGGTCCATCATCTGACGCATGGCCACGGAAGACCCGGGCGCACGGCGTTCGCGCCACGATTCCAGGCGCTTGCAGGTTTCTTCAATCCCGGAAAACAGCGAAGGATTCTTGAACGCGGCGCGCCAGGTGGGCACGATCGAACGCATGCGGTCCCATACCACCCAGATTTCCCCGTTGCTCTCAAAAAAAAGTTCGTCATTGATCAGCCCGCGGTTCACGATGCTGGCCACCATATCCCAATAACTGATAACCATGCGGATGTACGTATTTTCCTGGCTGCCCTGCGGATATTTCTGCATCACTTCCTCGGGCGAAGCAGCTTGGAAATGGTCCACAAACCAGGCGCGCGCTTCCCGCAGCCGGGGTTCGCGTCGCAGGTCGTATAGCCGCAGCATGAGGTTCACTTCTTCGTAGGTGACTTGAGACATGCGTGACTCTCCTTTAAGTGTTCATGCGGAAATTTATGCCAAGGGAGGCGGGACACCGTCACCCGGCAAAACCGGAGCGGGTTGAATTTCCACGCGTTGCACGCCGCTTAGCGGGATGTCCCGGCGCTGGAACTCTAATTGGATGCGGCGGCGCAGCTCGCGCGCTACATCGTCCTGGCGGGACGGAGCGGTACGCACCTGCAGGCGGACGGTGGAAGAGTTTTGGTCGAAACTTTGCAGGCCCAGTATGCGCGGGCCGTCCACAATGGCTTGCGACCAGGCGGCATCGCTGCGCAGCTCCGCGGCGGCCGCGTCGAGCGCTTGCAAGGCTTTTTCCTGCGGGAGTTGCGGAGAAAGAGCAACATCCACGAAAGCTTGCGACCAGTCGCGGCTGAGATTGGCGATGGTGCGGATGTCGCCATTGGAGAGAGTTACCAGCGCGCCGCGCGCATCGCGCACCACGGTGCGGCGCAAGGTGATGTGGTCGACGCGGCCGATCGTGTCGGCGACCTGGATGGTGTCGCCGACTGCGAACTGATCTTCCAGAATTATGTAAAAGCCGGTGATGACGTCGCGGACCAGATTTTGCGCGCCGAAGCCGAGTGCCAGGCTTGCGAGGCCGGCCAGCGCCGCGACCGGTGTCACATTGATGCCGACTGCCTGGGCGGCGGTCAACAGGGCGACGGCCCAGACAATTTTGCTGCCGGCGCTATACAGAACGCTGGCGATGGTGCGCGTCTGCTGCTCGCGGGCCTTCGCGGCGCGCGCCTCCGAACCGGCGGGTTTGATCAGCAGGTTGGTGACCAGGCGCAGCAGGTGATTCAGCAGCAGCGCGAAAATAAAGATGGCTGCCAGGCGCAGCAGGGTGGCGACGCTGAATTCCGGAAATTGAGAGAGGAAACTAGACATGGGATTGGTTGACGGGCGAGTATAACATTGGTGGCGTCGCGGTGCAGCGTCACGAAGGGCGGGTCGCGGATCGAGGGGGTGTGGCCATGAAGACCAGGCGAACATTTTTGGGCGTGCTGCTGATCGCTGGGGTCGTCACCGGATTCCCCGGAATACCGTCAACGGCGCAGAATCCGAGCATTCCGCCGGACAAGCGGCCTGGGCCGCCGGATACGTCTCTCGAGACTCCGCCACTGCCTTCCGCGGAAAAGCGGCTGCTGGAAGAGAATGAGAAAGACATCAAGAAAAAGGTGGAGAGGCTTTTCGATCTGGCCACGGAACTGAAGGCCGAAGTGGAAAAGACCGATTCGAGCAAGGTGCTGAACCTGAACATGGTGCGCAAGGCGGAAGAGATCGAAAAGCTGGCCCGCGAAATCAAGACCCGCTCGAAGGGCTAAGCGGTGTAGCTCACCGCTTCGGGGGGTGAGGGTTGCCCCTGCGTTGGCAAAATCGCGCCAGAACTGCGAAAACCCTCAGGCCTGAATACCTGAGCCACAACTTCATCGGCAGGGCAAACAACTGCGCTGGCGGCTAAGCGAAGGACAGGATAAACTATTGGGGTTGTTCGCGCCCTTTTGTGCGCCCGTAGCTCAGCTGGATAGAGCGCTTGCCTCCGAAGCAAGAGGTCGCGTGTTCGAATCACGCCGGGCGCACCACTTAATCTTGAAATATCAATTAGTTGGCAAATCGCCCCGTTCCTTCTTGTCGGAAGCTTCTGTGTTATTGGGAACAATTGGGAACACTTGCTTGTCGAGTAAGTTCACGGCCTCTCTCTGGGCAGTCACACTTGCGTGCGTATAGACCTCGAGAGTTGTTGTAAGGTGCGAGTGCCCAAGCTGAGCTTGGGCGACCTTTAGCGGCGTTCCCTGACTGTGCAGGAGCGTGCCGTGCGTGTGGCGCAGAGCATGCCAGTTCAGTCTAGGCAGTCCGGCGTGCCCACATGCAGATCGCAACCCCCTCCTTAGGTTGTTCGACATTAAAGGCCCGCCGTTCCGAGTCGCAAACACCAGGGCGTCGGGCTCACGTTGGGTAGAGCGAGAATAGTGAGCCTTGAATGCTCCCAGAGCAGAATGCGACAGTGGAACCTCTCTCCTGCTAGCACGACTCTTCGGCGAGCCGAAATGTCCCAGAAAACAGGTCTCCGTGACCGCCAAAGTTTCCCGGATGAAATCGATGCGTTTCCAACGTAACGCAAGGATTTCTCCAATCCGCAGTCCCGTCATGGCCGACACGATGACGATCGTTCGAATTGGTTCTCTACACGCTGTGATGAGTCGTTGTACATCATTTACGCTCAGGAACTGATGCGGTCGCTTAAGAAACCGTTCAGGCATCTTTACACCACGAACGACATTCTCCGCCAGATAGTTCCAACTGACCGCGGTTCCTAGGACCTTACTCATTAGATTCCTTAGGTGATTGGCCGTCTCCCACGCGAACCCCCGCTTGAGTTTTTCCAGGACAAACTGCTGAATCTGGACTCTCGAGATATCGCACAGGCGTTGATGGCCAAATTGTGGCGTCAAGTGCTTCCGCAGGAGGGCTGAGTAAATCTCCTGGGTGGCGAACTTGAGTGTCGGCAGTACACCCGGCTCAAAGCATTCTGTAACGAACTTTGAGAACAGCATTGTAGATTCGGGCCGATATTGCCCTTGGTTAATGGGGCTGAGGTGAGCGTCGAGAAGTCTACGGGCTTCGCGACGGCCCGCAATTTCGTTAACGGGTCCGAGCACGACCGAGCGCATTACTCGATTGGCAGATCCGTCAGCGAGAATCACGTCTTCTCTCCATCGTGCAACCCACACCTTCCGACGCTTACCGCGAACAAACAGACAACCATTCTGATACTGGCTACGAGCCATTTTTCTCCTCTCTATTCTGAGGTTGGCTCGTCCGCCTTTTCCTATGTCGTTTACGAGTGTAGCGCGATTATCAAGGAGCACAATCGCCTCCGCGCTGACTCTCAATCCACCTGTGGATTTCTTCCTCTCGAAACCGCCAGTATTTTCCAATGCGAATGCCCGGCAATCGCTGTGCGGAACGTTTTCGTGTCCTTCCGTAGACCCAGGACACCGGCACACGCAATATTGTTGCGACTTGCTGAATGGTTAGAAGTCGGTCGCTCTCGCTCTCCACTGTGGCCGCGCGGGGTGACGCGGCATGGAGTCTGCTACTGGTGTCAGCGTGCCCATGACTATCGCCGGTTGCAAGCGACAGAGACGTGGGACTCTCCTCTTTTCTTCCATTCCCATCCGAGAGGCTGCTTTGTCCTTCGCGTGAGTCATGTCGTCGATTGGACGCTGGGTCCCCACGCATGTCGAATTGGAGGCGGCGGTGCATGGATTCTTACTTCAGCTCAAGCTGGAGCGATTCTCCTTTCACCACGGGTTCTTGCTTGGGTGGGTGTTGGCGTAGGAGCCAGGAGTGGAATTCCTTGTCCTTGCTGCAGACGAGTTTTAAGGCTTCAGTCACAACGTAGGAGGGAGAGCAATCTAGGAATTCAGCGTACTGTGTGAGCTTTTCTCGTGCATCGTCGTCGAGCCGTAACTGGACGACCGTGGTTTTGGGCTGCTTTGGTGGTGCTTTCAGGACTGCCATTGTGATCATCTCCTCCCCGTAATTGGAATTATTCCAAGTCCGCAATCGGGTTGATTACATCTCTGCATGCACGCGGGCAAAACACGGTCACCGTTCCTCGGTGACAGGCCGGGAGCGACCCCACAGACATTTGGGCGGCTGGAAGCCGTCCAAAGGGGGGTCGCTCCCGGCCTTCTGAGTGTTTTGCCGCGTGCATGCTTGCCGTCCTCCTTCTTGCATCTCTTTATTCCTCCGGCGTTTCGCGCTGCTCATGGGTGAACCCCAATCTGAAAGCTGGGCTGAAAGTCGGTTGGAGCCCCTTCTTCACCGGAGTGGGGTTCTTCTGCGGCTTAAGATTTGTCGAACTGGGCTCGAAAAGAGCCGTCTGACCGTCCACGAGTTCGGTCCGGAATAACATCTTCCGTCTCGGTGCCAACTTTCGAAACTCTTCCGTGACGGCGTTCACAGGAATCTGTCCAAGAAGCCACGGGCTATAAAGCGCTTCAATCCTTGGGTCTTGATACCGCTCTTTTGCGTCCCTCAGAAATTCAACTTGTTCGGCGTCGAGCTTTGCGTATTCCTTGTTCTCCCAATGACGCCGGTAGGAGAAGTAACGCAGACCTTCCACGCCAGGATCGGGATTTGTAATCCGGGGAGCCGTCAATTCGAACAATTCTCGTGCTGCTTCAAAGTGGGTCGGGCGCGTTGCAATGTAAACGAGCTGCACCTGCGTGAGAGCCGAAAACAGACTGCCGTAGGCAAAGAGATGGTTATCGAAACTCGCCAGGCTCAAGAGTCCGGGGTCCACAAAACTAAAGGTGACCACAGGTAGTGAAGAAGAGTCGGGCGAGAAGAACATCGGGAATTTATCCACGAAATGTCGGGCGGTTGTTCTCTCAGGGATCGCTCCGGCATAGTGTTTTGCGGGCAGCACGAATCTAGCGATACCCAGATCTTTGCAAAAGTAGGCGACCTTATCGTCCTCGGTTTCGAGATACCGGCAATCGAGATGCCCCAGGACAAAATCCAGAATCGCCAGTTTCGTGCGCATGTGCTCGACGGAATGCTCGCGGCGGTTGCGAAGATGCTCCCGGCCAATGGCTCGATACACCAGACGCGAATACAGGTGATAGACACGACCGTTTCTGAGGAGCATACGGGCCGCGGCATGACCTTTCCCTAGGAGTTTTTGAGTGAATGCCATGCTCTTCTCGCCGCTCTTGGCACCTGTAAACGTCAAGTACTGGCGGGCCGAGAAGTATCCCGAGTGCATGGCCACGAGGTAAAGGAATCTAGCTTCGTCCTGGGTGTAGCCAAGGCTGCGGAGGTTCTCGATGCTGGATTTTCGGAACTCCATAAGTTCAAAGACTCAGAATTGCGGTCATGATCTCCCGTTCGTCCCGCACTCGGCGGAGACCTGCTGCATCCTCAGACCGCGCGTATATCTGAAAACCCGCACGGGCCTTTTCTGAGAGATGTTGGGCATGGTAATGACCTGTCGCCAATTCCAGGTCCACGCGCGAGATTTCCATTTCTTGATTTCCGTATTCGATCCGCACGTCCGGGAAGGCGACCTTGCCATTCACGACGGGCAGGCGCAGTTGATCCGCGAGAGCAAGCTTAGAGCGGTGGTTCCGACCCTCACCTTGCGTCTGGGCCTTGCCAAGCTTCCGATACAGTTTTTCCTTCAACTCGTAGTCGAGCTGAACGCGGATGACCTTTCCACCGTTGCGCTCGATTTCCTCTGCGGCCTTTTGATAGAGACGATAGAGCGATGCGTCGTGGTTGGCCTCCTTGGGCTTTACGAGACCGGAGTAGATCGTCTGGTCCTCTGGCACCAGACTCTGCCGTCGCAGGAAACCTTGTCCTTGTTTGGTGAGTGTCAAGACGTGCTGAGATTCTTTCTTGAGAGCGCTCGTGCCACGTCTCTGCAGGAGGCCTTGCTGCACGAGGTTGCGGAGATCGTTGTCCATTCTGGAGTAGTCACCTGCGTAGCCAAGGTGCGCGAGGTCGTCGATGGCCACCACGCGAAACCTGCCTACATCAGTTAGCGTTTGGATCTCGGATGACCTTAGCGAATACATTCTGTTGCGGTCGCTATACCGGGTCCGTTCGCGGTCCGATCGAGGCGGCAAATCGCGATAGTCTGGAGAAGTAGCGCGACTGATCTCCGCCTGCGAGGCGCGACGGTCTGAGATCGTTTCTTTCTCCCGCAGCTTTTGCAGTTGCAGTCTGACGCTTGTGTTGGATAGAGCGCCGCCGCCCCTGCCAGCAGTAGTTTCCCTGCCGCGATCATAGGAGTCGGACTCCCGGAAGTCGTCCATCCCGAAAGTATCGAAATCAAATCCTCGCGACATGGGCGTTTCCTCCCGACGGAAATGGACCAAGCAAGAAAGCGGCGCGACCACTTCCACCCAATACAAATCGCCGTGCAGGGGACCACGGCGACGGGCACAAGAGGCCGACCGAACGAAGTCGGAGGTACAACGCGATACTCATTGGGTTGGACGGTGCTAGCTAGACGGGGGGATTCGTCGTTGCTGGTTGTTCGTTCTCCTGATAAAGAAAGACTTCTTCCACGCTTTTGCCAAAGACGCGAGCAATCTTGAAAGCAAGCGGCAAACTCGGGTCGTACTTCCCGGTTTCAATCGCATTGATGGTTCCGCGAGCCACTCCGACGTGGGCCGCAAGTTCGGCTTGCGACCATTCTTTTTCCGCACGCAATACGCGTAGCCGGGTCTTCATCGGTACCGCCACGAGTAAAGAATTAATCCAATGCTCCACAGAATGATCATGAGCGCTGGAATGCCGAGCCATGGCACGGGATGAAAACCGAAGCTCTGGAGGAAGCCGACCGCAGCAGAAAAAATGAGCGTTCCTGTAAAAGCAAATGTCAGAGCACGGTAGTTGATCTGCCGTTCGTGCTCGTCGTTTGACCGAAGAAAACGCAGCAGGAAAAGAATCGCCACCATTGCTCCCACGACAGCCATAACCAGTAGGGGCGTGTGGAAAGACACAACTCTTGCGGCGAGGCTGACGGCGACGACGGAGAGAATCGCCGCGAGATAGAAGCGCGAGAGCGTGGTTCTACGGCGGTAGGCTAGCTCATCTCGAAAGGGCTGAAGGGACACAGTGATCTCCCCGAATACGCCACGCAGAGTACTCAATGGGAGACCAACTGTCAAGTATTACTTACTTTATGTAATCAATAGCTATCTTTTCTAAAACCAGCACAGCGTGCTCAGCAGTCATTTGAACGTCTCGCATCTGCGCGGAGGTGTCTGCGGATTTTCCACGTGCCCCGAAATTCAAACATCAATTTCTTCACAGCTTCCTGTCCCTGGTATACCTCGCGCTCCAATCCCACCAGGGGGATACGATGTGAGCAGGCTCTTCCAATTTGATCGCGATATTGACAATCCGCCTATCTTAGTCTAAGTTTACTCCGTAAGTTCAGCCCTACGTACCCCATATTAAACTATCTTGGGAGGTCCCCGTGCCCACCCTGTCTTCCTCTGCCCGATTTCTCTGCGTACTGGCGGTTTTTCAACTATGTGCCTCCTTGTTTGCTGCCGGTTCTCGCGCGCAGCTTTCGCAAAACTCCGGCATAAATAGCAGCGATACATGGGTCACGATGGACTTGACCGTCACAACAAGCGGAACGACCACACTCCCGCAGGCGGTCTACAATCCGGCAACAGGCACGTCATCGAGCACCTTGAATATCGCACCCCCAACGCAGAACTTCCATGTTGAGAGCGGATACGACGCGACTGGGGCGCTGGTGATGAATTTGACCCCCACGGGCGCGCCCGTCAACCCCAGTTCCACCGATGCGCCTGCGATTGGGTTTATCCGCTTCGGTGGCGGCCAGGTTACGGTGTTCGGTCAGGATGGAACTCCGTTGTATATCGTTCCACCATCCGGCGTTTCCAACGTCACTTGGCCTTCGGCGTTGTTTGGGAGCAATCCTGGTCCTTCCGTGGTCCAGCACCTAGTCGTTGCCAACGTGCCGAACTATGCGAATGGAATCCATGCCGAATACACTTCGGACTCGCAGCACTACTATGTAACACCGACTATGCCGAGCGGGGGCACGGCCACTTGGACGTACGTCTTATCCGGGTCCTCTTGGCTGGCGCAAAGCTTTGTCATGACCGCTCCCACCTCGGGCGGCTCTACAACTCGCTCGGTTCAATTCGCAAATATACGTTGGTACGACAACACGGCTAACGATGCGGCACGAACTTCCAAAGGCTATACAGCGACCCCGCCAGCCGCGGCGACAACAAGCGCACCGGCCACTCTGTCGTCGTCCAGCACGCCCAACGCCTCGACAGGCGTCTACAACCTGGGAGGATCCCAAAATATTGTTTTCCAGCATGGAATATTGTCGGATGCCAACACCTGGAACCGCATGAGACCTTGGCTAAATCAGGACTTCCGATTTGGGACGGAAATCGTCATGAATTTCGGCAAGTTGGGATCGCTGCAGACCCTCTCCAGCCAGGGTACGGGCCTGTTCAACGAAATTAACTCGGTTGGCGGGAGCAATTACATCTTGGTTGGTCATAGCCAGGGCGGACTGATCTCTCGGTACGCCGCGCAGTCCTATCAACAAGCGAACCCCAAGCAAATTACAGTGGCAGGCGTGGTCACGCTGGACACACCTCATCAAGGGGCCCCACTCGCGCTTACACCGGCGGTCGCGGCATCGGACGGGCTCCAAGCGCTGGCGACAAACCTATACAACTCGACAGGATGCCTGACTGCATACGACAATCTCGTGTGCTTTTTTGCATCGCTTGCCTACACAGGAGCCCCTGATCTTGCCGAGTACGGCCTACAGCAGGGCGCCCCTGCCATCGTGGACTTGACGCCTGGCAGCGCGTTTCTCACCCAGCTAAATGCCTTCTCAGAATCCTTCAGGCAGGCCGCTGTCGTGTCAAACACACCCATGCGCTTCAACGAGGCGCGGCTGCTCGACAATGCCATCTTCCTGCCTGCGGGATGCTACCCCGAGACCGGCTGTGGCGAAAGGGCTTTTGCTACGGCTGTGAACATCACTTATGACGTTGTAGAGGCATATTTCATCTTCTCGCTTTTTGAAGAAATATTCGATCCCGACAACTCGGATTACTGGGCGGCGGTGGCCGATTACTTTTTCCAAATACTCGTTTACATGGATGCTGTAGACATCTTCTGGAACGGAATCGCCTCGGGGTTCTCCTCATCCGACGCCATCGTGCCCAGTTCCAGCCAAAACTATCCTTATTCCAGCGCTCTGCAATACCCAATCAATGGCGCGGACTCCCATACGGGAGCCACGACCAGTACGTACGCGCACACCGCGCTCTACAACGTATTGGCGAATTTTCCCTTTAGTGTTCCCACCCAGGCTAGCTGCTCGTATGCGGCGTCGCCAGCGTCGTACTCGATTTCCGGAAATGGCGGCGCCGGCAACTTCAGTCTAGCCACTGGCGCGGGATGCCAATGGTCCGCCGTGAGCCAGTCTCCCTGGATCACGATTAGTTCGGGTTCGAGCGGGACCTCTGGCGGGTCGATCAGCTTTACCGTTGCCGTGAATCCGCAATCCATACCGCGGACAGGAACCATCACCATAGGGAGCGGAGCAGCTAGCACCACGTTCTCGGTCCAGCAAGCTGGGTTTTGCGGCTACACCTTGTCCGCAAACGCCATCAGCATCCCCTCGGGCGGTGGGAGCGCAACCATAAGCGTCTCGACGGGAACTGGGTGTGTGTGGTCCGCCGCGTCGAACGGAACTTGGTTGACGATCTCTAATGGCAGCGGTACTGGCCCAGGCTCCTTCACGGTGTCTGCACCAGCGAACGCTGGCAGCACGGACCTTCTAGCTATCGTTACGGTGATGAGCCAAACACTCACAGTGATTGAGGGCAACCCAGTCGGCACACCCGGCACGGGGACCGTCACCATTACGGGAGCGCCCAACTTCGCCGTTATCTGCACTCCAGGTTGTAGTCCTTCCTGCAGCGACGTATGCACACAATACATCACTGAAAGTGGCACCATTTGGGTGAACATCGGGGGCGACATTTTCTCCGTGGCTTACTCGGGCAGTATTAAGCAGCAGGGATTGTCCATACTTGCTACAAACCTGGCGAACGCAATAAATGCCGGGCCGTCGTTGGTAACCGCCTCGGTTTCAGGTCCGACCATAACAGTAACGTCCAAGGTAAAGGGCGCCTTGACGAACTATGGCCTGTCGACCTGGTACGCTTATGATACGAGGTATTTTTCGACTCCCGCTTTCACCGCAACTCTATCGGCGCCGACGATGACAGGTGGCACCGACTAAGCAACGGGTGTCAGAATCAAGGGGAACTCATAGGTGACGGACAAGTTTGTCTTTGCCGTGTTTGCTGTGGGGATTCTTGGGGCGCTAGGGCTGTGTGGATGCGCCGGGGGCTCGGGCGGCGGTGGGAATCCGCCACCACCGCCGAATATAACGATCAAGAGCATTTCGACCTACTACCCCAACAACACCGCGCTGAGCTTGGCCTGGGCCATCGCGGGCCAGGGTGGATTTACGTTGCTGGTGAGCGGCACTGGCTTTACAAATTCCGCAGCGGTGCAGTGGAATGGCAATGTGCTCCCTACGATGTTTGGAGACAGCACTGACCTGGCGGCAATCGTTACCGATGCGCTGATTGCCGCGCCAGGAAAAGCCACCATCACCGTCAGCGATTCAGGCGCTACCTCCAACACCGTCATTTTGCCAATTGCCTCCCCGGCGGCGGCAACTGCTGGAGTGGCCGCGCTGGTCACGGTTGCGTCGGATGGATCGTCGGCAAACGGCGATAGCCTCGTTGCTCCATCCATCAGCGCGACCGGCCGCTATGTCGCATTTCAATCCAACGCTACGAATCTGGCGCCCGGCATAGCAAGCGGATTTCAGGAAATCTACGAACGCGACACTTGCATCGGTGCGCCCCCGGGGTGCTCTCCAAGCACGACCCGCATCACGGTCACAGCCGACGGCTCACCGGTAAACGCACACAGCCGAAGTTCTGCGATAAGCGCGGACGGGCGCTACGTGGCGTTCGACTCCCAAGCAACGAATATACTCCCCGGAACTAGTGTCTGTGCCAATAACTGTGTTTTCTTGCGTGATACCTGCGTTGGAGCGTCTGGGATTTGCGCCCCGACGACAGAACTCATTTCTCTTGCGTCCGATGGTACCCCGGCAGGGGGTGCGGATCCATCGATAAGCCCAGACGGCAGGTTCGTAGCCTTTGACTCTCTTTCTCCGAACATTGTGAGCGGCGATAGTGGTGGAGCAGACGAGGCGTTTGTGCGGGATACGTGCACGGGGAGCACGAACTGCCCGTCCCACAATATCCTCATATCAGCACCCGTGACCGGAACTCAGGACAACTCATCGACGGGTCTTCCGGCGGGCAGTGGAAACAGTCGATATTTTGCGTTCCAGTCTTGGGCGACAAACATCCTCTCAAGCGAGACAAACTTACCCGGCAATTTCTGGCGCGATACCTGCATCGGCGGACCGCCATCCTGCGTGTCGTCTACGGTTCGCGTGGACCTTGCCAGCGGCGGATCGCAGCCAAACAATACTGTCTTCACTCCCATGGCGCCCGCGATCACCGCCGATGGGCGTCTCGTTGCTTTTGGTTCCGGTGCAACTAATTTAGTGTCTACAATGGTGACGGGCAAAGGAGACGTCTACGCGCGCGACACATGCACCGGCGTGGCTTCCGGTTGCACTCCCAGCACGAGTCTCGTCTCCTTTGCCAATGACGGTTCGGTGGGAAATTGCGGAAGTCCGGGCAATGCAGGGGGGCTTTCCATCAGCGCGGATGGCCGGTTTGTTTCCTTTGGCTCGATCGCCACGAATCTTACTCCCGACGACGGATTCCCGGCGTGCGGCTGGGAGGACATCTTCGTGCGAGACACCTGCTTCGGCGTCTCCAGCGGCTGCGTTGCCAGCACCGTCAGAGTCTCTGTAGCCAACACGCCGAATCCCGGCATTTCCGGAAATGCGATCAATTCGAGTTCGGCCATGAGCAGCGATGGCCACTACGTGGTCTTCATTTCCTCGGCCACAAATTTTCTCAGCCCGCCGTCAAACGGCCACGCCATGGTCTATTTGGCCAAAACAGGCTTCTAACCAAGTCTCTTGGCGTATTTGATTATCTCGAAGCGAAGTGCTCGCGGAGATCAATCAGTTTTGTTCGGTTTGTTAAAATCGCAATTATCGCCGCGCCGAATGTACTTTGAGAACAAAGAGAACGACAAAAAGATTTCGAAAGGACTTCTGGGGAAAGGGACTCAAATGCCGTCCCCTTCCCCAGACCCCTTCTCCTGCTAGGAGATGCAAAATCGGTCTTAGGAAAGCGGAAGCTGTGAACAAATAATTTGTGCCAACAGAAGGGTTCACCCCAACAATGGGAACAACTTGGGAACAAACATTGACGAATACCGTGCAAAGCCGTGATGCATGACATAGGAAAATGCTAGACGAACCAACTACTTAGCGTTTCTGCTCTTGCCTCCGAAGCAAGAGGTCGCGTGTTCGAATCACGCCGGGCGCACCACTTCTCCATAAGACAAGTCTTGTGCAACCTCAATTAGGACTTGTTCTCTTCAAACAACAGGTTGTACACCAGACCGGCGATGGCCCCGCCGATGATGGGCGCCAGCCAGAAAAGCCACAATTGGTGGACAGCCCAGCCGCCGACAAAAAGAGCGGGGGCCGTGCTGCGTGCCGGATTGACGGATGTATTCGTGACCGGGATTGCTATCAGGTGAATCAGCGTCAGCGTCAGACCAATCGCAATCCCCGCAAAACCCGCCGGGGCGCGCCGGTCGGTTGCCCCATGAATCACAAACACAAAGATGAAAGTGAGCACGACTTCGGCAACAAAGCAGGCCAGCAGCGAGTAGCCGCCCGGCGAATGCGGGCCATATCCGTTGGACGCGAATCCCGCGCTCAATTGGAAGCCATCCTTCCCACTGGCGATGGTGTACAAGACCGTGCTGGCCAGCAGCGCACCCAAGACCTGGGCAAAGATGTAAGGAATGACTTCCGAAAAGGGGAAGCGCTTGCCAATTGCTAGACCCACGGAAATCGCGGGATTCAAGTGACAGCCGGAAATGTGGCCGATCGCATAGACCATGGTCAACACGGTGAGTCCGAAGGCGACCGCGACCCCAAGGAAACCAATCCCAAGTTGCGGAAACGCCGCGTCCAGAACTGCCGCGCCGCATCCTCCGAATACCAGCCAAAATGTCCCGATGAATTCCGCCGCAAGTTTTTTCGATAGAGGCATGATCAGATTCCTTTCGAGACGTACATCAAGCCTGTGGGCGGGGGAAACGTGAAGTGCAATTGCTCGGTTGGCGGGGGAATTCTACCGAATGCAAAGAGTCAACACAAGAGGGCAGGAGGGAAAATATCCGCTTCGCCGCAGCTGAAATTTCCAGCAATGTTCCTCGGTGCGGTTGGTTACTCCAAGTAGCCGTCTCCGCAATCACCTTTTAACAGGTGAGTTAAGCGGCTAATGCGTGCCGGAGCTGCGGAAACGCGTAGGCACCGGCGGGGTGTCGGAGGATTCGAAGCTGGTCGGTCCGGGATGCTGCGCATGGAATTCGGGATGGCTTTCGAGGAGCCGGACGCAGCGGTTCCACCGCAGGATGCTGTCGTCGTTGCCGGTAGGCCGGATTTTTTCAGCTTCGGCGAAGCAGTTCAGGGCTTCTTCCACCAGCGGCAGCAAAATGTGGGCGGCGCAGCCGACACGAAGCTGGGCTTTGGCGCGGCGTTCGAGCAGCAAGCCGGTGTAGTAGAAACGCTCGTAGGGATCCCGCAAACCCTGGAAAATGGACCGGACCTCTTCGTAGCGATCTAACGAGACTCCCAGGAACTGGTCGGTGATCGCCAAGCCGAGCAAACGCCGAGCGAGTTGTTGCTCGGGATCGATGGCCAGGATGTCGCGGCAGATCGATTCCGCTTCCTCCGGCTCATTCAGGTAGCGGTACAGCTCCACCTTGGCGATCGCTTCAGGGATACCCGCTTTTGAAATGGACTTCAGTTGGTGTGGCATGCGTCCTCGCTTGGAGAGCCGGGCCAGCCCTCAGTAATTCGGAAAGCCTTGCCGGTCAATGAATATTCCACAATAGGAAGCCGGCGACCAGAGTACCGGCAACCGCGCCCCCGTAGCAGCCGACGGCGATGACTTCATTCAAGTGCTTGATTTGCAGGCCGTCGTACAAGGTGTAGCGAATGCGATGCGCGGCGTGGAACAGGGGTACGGCGCAAAGAACGAAAAGGTACAAGCGGACCAGCGGGTGCGCCAGAAAGGCCGCGACGCTTGCGTAGTCCGGAGCTTTGGCCCAGCCGAGCGGAAAGACGATCCCTTGCAGCAGCAGGTGCACCGGAATCAGGAACGCCGCGACAACGCCGCCAGCGCTGAACAGGATCCATAACATCGGCTCGATACGAAGTTGCGTAGGTTTGCCTTCCATTTATCCTCGCAAGAGAAACCACGCGATGACCGCCGAAATCACCAGCCAGGCCGCAAAATTCGGCCCCGAAATCATAAATCCGGGAATCCTTTTTCCCCCGACACGCACGACCATGGCGCGCGCGGAAAGGTTGAACCAGGTGATGGAATGAAAGACCACGAAGAAAAAGCTGACGACGTTCAGTGCGATCACCAACGGATTCTTCAGCACGTCTTGAAAATCGGCATAGGCCCGCGGGCCACGCGAAACTGCGTAAATCTGCGCCAGCATCAACACCACGAAATAAGCCACAAACACGCTGCTGATTTCCCGCAGCACAAAGCGGAGATACTCCCAGCGTTGCAGCCACCAATAGGTGGAGACACGTTTGCGATACCACCGCGGGTGATTGAGCGTATACGCCGGAGCAGCGGCAACGGGCTTCATTTTCCACCCCAGGGCATGACCACGGATTTCACCCAATCCAACGCGGCGGTCAATTTATATTGTTGAATGGCGCCCGCGGGATCGACGTGCTTGGGGCAGACGCGGGTGCATTCGCCAACAAACGTGCAGCCCCAGATAGCGTCATGCTGCGAGAGCACCGGGAAGCGGTCCTTGGAGCCCTGGTCGCGGGAATCGAGATTGTAGCGCTGCGCCAACGCGATGGCGGCGGGACCAGAGAACAATGGATCCAGCCCATACACCGGGCAAGCCGCATAGCACAGCATGCAGTTGATGCACATGCTGTATTGCTTGTAGATCTCGAGCTGCTCCGGGGTTTGCAGGTACTCGCCCTCGGACACTGGTTTTTCTTCCTTGCGGATCAGCCACGGCTTCATGCGCTGCAACTTGCGCATGAAGTCGGTCATGGCGATGACCAGATCGCGGACCACCGGAAAATTGCGCAGCGGCTCGACGCGGACGGGCGATGGTGCGTAATCAGCAAGAAAAGTGGAGCATGTGAGCTTAGGCTCCCCATTCACAAGCATGCCGCAGCTTCCGCAAATGCCCATGCGGCAGGACCAGCGATAAGTGAGCGAGCCGTCCTGCTTGTCCTTGATGTAATTCAGCGCATCCAGAACCACCCAATCCTTTCGATATGGCACCTCAAAGGTCTGGAAATGCGGAGCGGCGTCCGTCTCCGGCGAATAGCGCGCGATGTTTAGCTTGATGGTGTCGGCCATGGTGTCCTAACTCGTGCCGGCTTTCTGCGCGGGCTGCCCATAAACTCTTTCGCCGGGAGGCCAGCGCGTGATTTTGACCGGGAGATATTCGACGCGGGGCCGTCCGTCGGTGGCGCGGGAGACCAGCGAATGCGCCAGGAATTTTTCGTCGTTGCGCTTGGGGAAGTCGCTGCGCTGGTGCGCGCCGCGGGATTCCGTGCGCTGCAACGCGCAATGAACCATCGACTCGGCGACATCCAGCATGAACGAAAGCTCGAGCGCCGCGATGAGATCGGTGTTGAAGGTGAGCGAGCGGTCGTCGAGCGCGAGATTCTCGGAGCGCTCCTGAAGTTGCCGCAACATTTTGGCTCCGGATGCCAGTGAGGATTCGGTGCGGTAAATTCCCGCGCTGGCTTCCATGGTCTTCTGCATCTCTTCTCGAATGGTGGAGACGCGCTCGCTGCCGCCGGAGCTGCGGAGGAGTTGTTGCTCGATGCGGCGCTGCTCGTCAATGGCCTGAGCAAGAATGGCGCCGGAGGCAGCTTTCGCCGAGGAAGCAAATTCCGCGGCCGCTTTTCCCGCGCGCGCGCCGAAGACGAGGAGTTCGGGCAGCGAGTTGGAGCCCAGCCGGTTCGCCCCGTTGATGCTGACGCAAGCCACCTCACCCGCGGCATAAAGACCCGCAAGGGGCGTGGCCCCGTTGATGTCCGTGCTGACCCCGCCCATCATGTAATGGATGACCGGCCGCACGGGAATCATTTCGTCGACCGGATCGACGTTCTGGTATTTGGTGCACAATTCGCGCACAAACGGCAACTTTGCGTTGATCAGTTTTTCTCCGAGATGCCGGAGGTCCAGGTGAACGACGGGTCCATACGGCCCATCAATGGTGCGGCCCTTTTCCTGTTCCTTCACGAAGGCCTGCGAGAGGCGATCGCGCGGACCCAACTCCATCGAGCGCAAAACAGGTTTGGCCGTTGGGGTTCCCAGGTTGTAGTCCTGCAGATAACGATACCCGTCTTTGTTGACGAGGTAGCCGCCTTCAGCGCGTGCAGCTTCGGTGATCAAAATTCCCGTGAAGGGCAGGCCCGTGGGGTGATACTGAATAAATTCCATGTCCTTCAGAGGAGCGCCGGCTCGATACGCGAGTCCCATCCCGTCGCCGGTCTTAATGCTGGCATTGGTGGTGAACGGAAAAACTCGGCCGCAACCCCCCGCGCAAAGAATCACGGACTTGGCGGTGATCGCCTGAATCTTTCCCGACATCATCTCGATGGCCACCACACCTTGCACGCGACCATCGTCAACCAGCAATTTGGTCACGAACCATTCGTCGTAGCGCGCGATCGCCGTGTATTTCATCGTGGTCTGAAAAAGCGTGTGCAGCATGTGAAAGCCGGTTTTGTCCGCGGCAAACCACGTGCGCATCTTTTTCATTCCGCCGAACGGGCGAACGGCGATGTGCCCGTCATCCTGGCGGCTCCAGGGGCAGCCCCAATGCTCAAGTTGCAGAAGTTCCTGGGGAGCTTCCTTGACAAATGCTTCGACGGCATCCTGATCGCACAACCAGTCGCCGCCGGAAATTGTGTCGTAGGCGTGCTCGTCCAGCGAATCGTCCGCCTTAACCACGCCTGCGGCCCCGCCCTCCGCGGAAACCGTATGGCTCCGCATGGGATACACTTTGGAGACGACAGCGACGTTGAGTTTGGGATTGAATTCGGATACAGCTATGGCCGCCCGGAGGCCTGCACCACCACCTCCGACCAAGAGAACGTCGTGGTTCGTTACGTCCATAAGGACAAACGCCAAACTCTCTGGTGCGGCTGGCAATCGGGACCCCGCCGCAGTCAAACAGGCGCCAATGTACTTTCCGCGGCGCCAGATTGTCAAGCAGATGGTAGCGTGAAGCGGCGTTTTGGATTTTAGCCCGCTCTGCCTGAAGTGGGTGCACAGTCTTTCGCGGTCGGCGATCAGTGGAGAACCCGCAGCGAATGGGCGTCACGGTCGGTTCTGCCCGGAGAGAGAACTATGTACTTTGGAAAAGTAATGTTGGCGGCGGCACTCGTCTTTGCGTCGGCGGGCAAAGCCGCGGAGGTGAAGAGCGGAGAAGCGCTGGTGATAGCCATGCACGATCGTTACGCCAATTCGTGGTATTCGACGGTGACCTTCACGCAGAAGAGCACCACGTATAATCCCGGCGGCACGACCAAAGCCGAAACCTGGTATGAAGCTCTTTCGACGCCCGGGAAATTACGGATTGATATTGGACCGCCCAGCGCGGGCAACGGATACCTGCTGGTGGATGGAAACGTGACCATTTTTAAGGACGGACAGATCAAGGCGACTCGGCCACAAATGAATATGCTGCTGGTTTTGGGATTTGACGTCTACAAGCAGTCGCCGGAGAAGACCCTCGAGATCGCAAAGAAAGAAGGTTTTGACGCCGGCAAATTTCATGAAGATATCTGGGAAGGCAAGCCGGTCTATGTCTTCGGCGCGGAGAAGGGCGATCTGAAATCAAAACAGTTCTGGGTGGAGAAGGAACGCCTGCTATTCGTGCGCTTGCTGGAGCCCGACGCGAGCGATCCCAACAAAACACAGGACATTCGTTTCACCGATTACCGGCGCCTCCCCGGCGGATGGATCGCCGCGCTAGTGGAAGTTCACCAGGACGGAAAGAAAGTCTTCAGCGAGGAGTATTCCGAAATCAAGAGCGACGTCCATCTGGACCCCGCGGTTTTTGATCCCAAGCAATTCACCACCGCCCACTGGGAAAAACCCCAACACCTATAGCTCATCCCTTCCAGGAGTGAGGCTTTCGACAGCCCCGGCAAAATCGCGCCGGCGTCACTTGCCAACAGTACTGGACTTTTGCATTTCCCGTGCCTGGGCGAGGAGTTTTTTCAGCTTGCCTTCGATCGAAGCGTCGCCGATGTGCTCCTCCTGAAGGACGCTGTCCGAATCAATCGTAAACGTATGGGGAATAGCGGTGACTCCGAACATCGTCGCGATTGTGCCCTTGAAACCTCCGTCGCGGCATTGCGGCCAGGTCATTTCGTTCTTGGCGACGAAGTCTTTCCACTTCTGCTCGTCGTCATCCAGGCTGACGCTCAGAATTACTAGCGGTTCTCCCTGAAACTTTTTGGCGATGTTGCGGATATGCGGAAGCGCTTCACGGCACGGTTCGCACCAGGTGGCCCAAAAATCAAGCAGCACCACCTTGCCCTGCAGTTCGTCCATCGAAATTCGCTTGCCGTCGATGGTGGTCACCGCGAAGGGCGGGGCCATGCGTGCGCGGGCCAGTTCCGGGCGGTTGACGTAGCGAACGGCGCGCTGGCGATTGGGATCGTCCTCGGGCTGCATTTTCAGATACTGCTCGAAACGCTCCTTGGCCGCAGCGTCCTGATGCAGTTGAGCAAGGGCTTTGCCGTCGAGCAGGACGGCGTCCGGGAATTTCAGCTTTGGAGCAATCGCCTTCAGGCACTCTTCGTGGGCTCGGGCGAAATATTCGTCCTTGTGTTTTTGCGCCCCCTCGTCCCATAGCACCAACGCAAGCTGATAGTGCGCAATGGCGGTGTCGCGGTCACCCTGAGCTGATGCGACAAGCTCTTCCGCGCCAAGTTCAGCAGTTTTCCAGTCAGCCAATTTGATCCCGTAGTGCATCATCTGCTTTTGGCAGTTCGCGCAATGCCCCCCATCCTGCTTGTCGGCTTTTTTGAAACTTTCTAGCGCCCATTCTTCCTTGCCCTGCTTCAGCAATTCCATCGCTTCCTTGTAAGACTTCCGGGCCTTTTCACCGGTTGGCCCGCCCGTGGTTTCCTGGGCGGGAGCGGGAATCAGAAGAAATACGACCAGCAGACAAACACACACAAATCGCATGGAAGGCCTCCCGTACCTACAGCGATCAATCGCTCGCACGTCCTCAGACTACTAGTTGCAAGCGAGGATGCACCAACTCCGTGGTACTGCGAAGCATACGTGTGGCACATCTTAATCTCGTGAGGTATTTATTGGGAATAGGAAAATACGGGCGCAGCTCAGCTTTGAGTTAGCGTGGGGCGTTGCAGCCAGCGGGTCTTTTCGCAGTAGGCGTACAGTTCGTTACGGAACTTGGGATGAGCGATTTCGATGAGCGATTCAGCGCGCTGGCGAATGGTGCGGCCATGCAGGTAGGCAACGCCGTACTCCGTCACCACGTAATGTACGGAGCCGCGCGAAGTGACCACCCCGGCTCCGGGATCCAGCATCGGCACGATGCGGGAAATTGTTCCGTTCTTCGCGGTGGCGGGAATCGCAATGATGGGCTTCCCGTTCTTGCAGCGCGAGGCGCCCCGGATGAAGTCTACCTGACCGCCTATGCCGCTATAAAAATAGGTACCGATGGAGTCGGCGCAGACTTGGCCAGTCATGTCCACCTGCAGCGCGGAATTAATCGCCACCATTTTGTGATTTTGCGAAATAACATAGGGGTCGTTGGTGTAAGCGTTGGGGTGAAACTCAAACGCCGGATTATTATTCACAAAATCGAAAAGTCTCTTGGTGCCGAGAACAAACCCGGTGACGATCTTCCCTCGATGGATGGACTTGCAGGCGCCGTTGATGACCCCGGATTCAACCAGGGGGATGACGCTGTCGCTCAACATTTCCGTGTGGATGCCGAGATCCTTGTGGCCGGCAAGTTCCAGCAGCACGGCGTCGGGGATCCCGCCGATGCCTAACTGCAAAGTGGCGCCATCTTCGATCAGCATGGCCACGTTCTTGCCGATTGCGTGATGCACGTCGGTAATAACGATCGGCTTTGCTTCGCAGAGCGGTCGCGACGCTTCCACAATCGCATTGATGTCGCTGATATGGATGAAACTGTCGCCATAAGTGCGCGGCATCTGGTCGTTCACCTGCGCGACAACGGATCTGGCCTTGCGCGTCGCTGTCAGTGTGATGTCCACGCCCACGCCGAAGCTGCAGAAGCCGTGCGCATCCGGCGGCGAAACCTGAATGAGGGCGACGTCTATCGGCATCTGGCCGGACTCAAAAAGGTCTTCGATCTGGCTGAGAAATACGGGGGTGTAATCGGCCCGCCCTTCATTCACAGCCTGGCGAACGTTGCCGCCGATGAACATGGCGTTGTGCCGGAAATGGCCCTCCATCTGCGGCGCGATGTAATCGGCGCGCCCGAGCGTCAAAAGGTGCACGATCTCCACCCCGCTGACAAGCGGGCCGCGGGCCATCAGCGCTTCCACCAGGGCTTCCGGTTCGGCACACCCAGGATGGATGTACACCCGCATATTGGATTGAATGCACTGCATGGCTACCTGCGGCGCAACGATTTTTCGGCGATATTCCGCTTGCCAGGTCATGAACGCTCCCTAAATCTCAGCCGCAATTGAAGTCGCTTCCCCGCAGAACAGGGAGCAATCGGAGTGCCAGGGGAGTTCCCACCCGTGGACCTTAAGCTATTGTAGGTATGTTGCTTAGTCTAGGTCGGTGATGCGCTCACAAGCCCCTGTGACATTTGACCCAGAATCCGCGGCAAATGTGCGTCTCCCGGCGCAACTGTCTTCTCCGGCCACATTGAAATAAGTTGAGAATTCTTTCGATTCACGAGGGTTTAAGGTTTTCTGCGTGGAAACTCCCGATGAGCTTTCGCTGCCGATTCCCCGCGGCCCCGTGTATCGTTAAAGAGTACCTATTTCCTTTGGTGGGGCCATGGCCAAGCTACGAATTCTGATTTCTCTCACGACCAACGACAACGACTACCAGATCGAACAGGCCAGTTCCGCCGAGCAGGCGGCCCGCAAGCACGGCGTAGACCTCCAGATCACCTATGCGGACAATGACGCCATCAATCAAAGCACCCAGATTCTGAAGGTGGTCCAGGCGGCGGAAGAAGCAGACCGACCCAACGCCATTATTTTCGAGCCGGTGGGCGGAACGGCGCTGCCACAGGTGGCGCGTGCCGCGATTAACGAAGGCATCGGCTGGGTGGTGCTCAATCGTGAAGCGAATTACATAGCGGAGTTGCGGGGACTCGGAAAGGCGCCGGTATTCTTGGTGACTGTGGATCACGTGGATATCGGCCGCATCCAGGCGCGGCAGTGTGCGGCACTGCTCCCGCGAGGCGGAACGGTGCTGTACATCCAGGGGCCTTCGGAGAATTCCGCGGCCAAGGACCGACTGAAGGGCATGCTGGAAATGAAGCCCGCCAACATGCATTTGATCACTTTGAAAGGCCAGTGGACGGAAGACAGCGCGCAGCGCGCGGTGCGCTCATGGCTGAAGCTGACCACTTCCAAGAAGACCGCGATTGACCTGGTGGCCGCGCAAGATGATTCCATGGCCATCGGCGCGCGCAAAGCGTTTCAGGAATTGCCAAGTGAAGCGGAACGCGAACGCTGGCTTGGGGTTCCGTTCGTCGGAATTGACGGTTTGCCTAAAACGGGGCAGGCTTGGGTGCGCAGCGGCCTGCTGCGCGCCACCATTTACAGTCCGCCGAACACCGGGCAAGCCATCGACATGCTGGTGGATGCACTACAAAACGGAAAAACCCAGCCGGAACGCGCGCTGACCGTGCCGGTTTCCGTGCCTCCACTCGAATCACTGCGCCCTCAAAAATAGAAAAGTCCAACGTGGGAAATCCTGGATATGGTGGGGCTGGGGAGGTTCGAACTCCCGACCTACGGTTTAGGAAACCGACGCTCTATCCATCTGAGCTACAGCCCCGCTGTCCATATTGTAATATGAGTTCCCCGCCCGCGGCGACCCACGCAACATCCTGTACCTCACCCCTTACAGGGTGAGGGTATCCATAACCAAACCTCGGTCGTCGCCGTCCAGGCGGGTTTTCTAAACGCGGGAAACATCGCGACCCAGCCGCGAAATCCTCGGGCCTCAAAGGCCTGAGCTACAAGTCGCCTGGCGTCCAACATCGCCTAGCTGTGATACTATCCACCCGTATTCGATTTCGGCGCCCGCCTACGCCTGCCCGCCTTTCCTTTGGAGGACCTTATGAACAGCAAGTTGAAATGGATCGGAATCGTCGTCGTTGCGATTATCCTGATCCTCTTTATCGCGCCATTTCTGATCCCCGTGAACAAATTCAAGCCCACCATCGAAGCCAAAGCCTCCGACGCGCTTGGCCGCAAGGTCCAGTTGGGCGATCTGAGCCTTTCGCTCCTCACCGGGTCGGTGGGGATTGACGACGTTTCTGTCAGCGACGATCCCAAATTCAATTCTGGCCCTTTTTTGACGGCAAAGACCGTGAAAGTCGGCGTGGAGCTCATCCCGCTGATTTTTTCGCAGCAACTGAATGTGACGGAAATTACGGTAGTAGACCCGCAAGTAATGATGCTGAAGGATCCCAGCGGCCGCTGGAATTTTTCCTCCATCGGCGCAACTTCCAGCAAGGGCGCCCCTAAGGCCACTCCGGCCAGCAGCACCGGCAGCAGCTCGGCGGAAGCGGTTTCCATTGGCAAATTGCGCCTGGAAAACGGGCAAATCACGTTGGGCAACACCAATTCAAGGAAGCGCAGCGTGTTTACCAAGGTCAATCTAACCGCCAGCGACGTGGCCATGAAAAATAATTTTCCGGTGGTCTTTTCCATGGACCTTCCAGGTGGCGGCAGCATGAAGATTGACGGAAAAGTCGGACCGGTGGATGAGGCGGACGCGGCGCTCACGCCACAGAACGTGAAACTCAACATCAGCGGACTTAACCTGGCCAGCATGGGGTTTCTTGATCCCTCGCTGGGACTCGGCGGAATTGCCGACATGGATGCCACCCTGGTAAGCGACAAGGGGCAGATGGCGACAAAGGGCCAACTGAAGCTCTCCAAAGCCGTGTTGGTTGCCGGCGGAAGTCCCGCGGGCGTTCCTGCGGTCATCAACTTCGATACCAAATACGACATGGTGAAAGGCACCGGCGTATTGAACCCCTCGACCATCACGATCGGGAACGCGAAGAGCAATCTGAACGGAACCTATAAGTCAGAGGGCGATGAGTTTGCTGTGGATCTGAAAATTACTGGCCAAGGGCTCCCGGCGACCGATTTGGAAGCATTCCTTCCCGCGCTAGGCGTCAACATGCCCGAAAAATCCAAATTGACCGCGGGCACCATGAACACCAACTTGCACGTCACCGGGCCCACCAACAAGCTGGTGACCGATGGAAACATCGGCTTGTTTAACGGGAAACTCGCGGGTTTCGATCTGGGGCAGAAATTGTCCAGTGTGGGTTCGCTTGCCGGAATCAAGTCGGGGAGTGATCTGGTCATCGAAAAGTTCACCACGGACTTGCATATGGCCCCGACAGGATTGCGCGCGGATAATCTGGACGCCGTCGTTCCTTCGCTCGGCTCCGTGGTGGGCGGCGGGACTTTGGATGCGAAGAACAACTTGGATTTCAAATTGGTAGCCACTGTGAACAGCGCGGTAGCGGGTTCGATGGGCGGCGGCATGGGCAAGGTGCTTGGCGGCGGCTCCAGCTGCAAGGATGGCGGCCTCAAAGTTCCGCTGCAGGTCCGCGGAACCACGGCGAATCCGCAATTTGTGCCCGATGTCGGCGGTGCGGCGGCCAGCTTGTTCAAGTCTCAGCTCACCTGCGCAGGCGGCGGAGCAGGCGGCATCACCAGCGCGGCCGGGGCACTCGCCGGCGGTTCCAAAGGAGCAGCCGCATCCGGCACAATCAATCAATTGGGCGGCCTGCTCGGCGGCAAGAAAAAGCCGTAACCCGTCCCTGTAGCTCGCCCCTTTAGGGGTGAGGCTTTCCGTAACCCTGGCAAATTTGCGTCGCCGTGAAGCCCCTCAAGCCCCGAAGGCCTGAGCTACAATCTGGATTCTCGCGATTGCCGCCGCGGGATGCTGCTCCATCTCTCCTTCCCCGCTCTTGACCTTCCCGCGCGTTGCCACTAGCCTCATTAACCTGCGGGGAAGATGGTCCCACAGAAACTTTGCCTTGCAATTGCTTAAGACCGACAAGGAGCAATACATGAGTTGGAGACGCGTTCACCTACGCCCGTGGCTGTCTGTGCTTCTTGGCGCCTGGTTTGGCTTGCTGGGAGCGGCACCCGCCCGTGGACAAGGTGGCGAACCGCGCACGTTTGCCATACGCGGCGCGAAGGTTGTGCCGGTAGCTTCGGCCGCATTGGAAAACGCGACGGTAGTGGTGACACGCGGGATCATCACCGCGGTCGGCACCAACGTAACTATTCCCCCCGATGCCTGGGTGATCGATGGCAAAGGACTGATCGTCTATCCCGGATTGATCGACAGCTTTACGGATGTTGGCGTAACGCCGCCGCCCGCCCCGTCGGGTGAAAGCAGCGTCAAGCAACAGCAAGCAATCTCCCGCGGGCCGGAAGATCGTCCTGCAACCACGCCCTGGCGCAGCGCCGCCGATGAAGTAAATCCAACCGATCCGCGAGTGGAAAGCTGGCGCGCCGCGGGATTCACCACCGTCATTGCCGCGCCGAAGGGCGGAATGTTTCCGGGCCAGGCGGCGGTTCTCGATCTGGGTGGCGAGCGCGCTGGCGATCTGGTTGTCAAGGCGCCGGTCGCGCTGCCGGTTTCCCTGCAGGCTCCCGGAGGATTCCGCAGCTATCCGGGCTCGCCGATGGGCGCGATTGCCTATGTCCGGCAGGTCTGGCTGGACACCAATTGGGACACCCAGGCCGACACCATGTATGAGAAAAACCCGCGCGCCACGGAGCGTCCGAAGTACGACCGCAGCGACGCGGCCATCGCGCCGCTGCTTCAGAAACACGCAATCGTGCTGCTCCCGGGAAATTCTTCCCTGCAAATTCGCCGCGCATTGCGGCTTGCGGAGGAATGGAAACTCAATGCCGTGATTTACGGCGGCCAGATGGGCTACGAAGTCGCTCCCGAAATTGCCGCAAAGAAAACGCCGGTGCTTCTGGACCTGAAATGGCCGGAAGCGGAAAAAGATGCCGACCCGGAAGCAACTCCTTCGCTGCGCACGTTGCGATTCCGTGACCGCGCGCCCTCTTCGCCCGCGGCGCTCGACAAAGCCGGGGTGAAATTTGCGTTTTACTCCGGCGGAATCACCACCCCGAAGGACCTCCTGCCCGCGGTGAAAAAATCTATTGATGCGGGGTTGAGTTCTGATGCGGCACTGCGCGCGCTGACGCTTTCGCCGGCGGAAATCTTTGGCGTGGCGGACATGCTCGGCTCGGTTGAAAACGGGAAAATCGCCAACCTGGTGGTCACCGACGGCGACCTCTTCGACAAGAAAACCAAAGTGAAAATTGTTTTTGTCGATGGACGCAAGTACGAAGTTCGCGAAGTTCTGCGCCCCAGCGAACCCCCGAAGGGCGATCTCACCGGCAAATGGAAATTGACCTTCACCACCCCGCAAGGCGAGGAAGAGGCCACCGCGGATCTGATCATGGAACCCGACGGCACCTTGACCGGCACGGTAACCAGCAATCGCGGCTCCGGAAGCGTGTTCAGCGGCTGGGTGAGCGCCGAAAAGTTCGGCTTCACCATCAACCTGCAGATCGAAGGTAGTGCGGCCGATGTACTCTTCACCGGCACATTCGAAGGGACCACCATGAAGGGATCGATTCAGGCGATGGGCTACACCATGGAATTCAACGGCAGCAAACCCACAAGAGCAGCAGCCGTGCAGGCCGGGGGTGCCCAATGAAAATGCGCGCAAGAATATTGTGCTTCGGGATTGCGCTCTTGTTTGTGGTGGCAGGCGTCGGCCGTGCCAATGAAAAAGCGGCCAGCGGCGGCGCAGCAAACGCCGCGGCGCCCGTCATCCTGATTCGCAATGCCACCATCCTCACCGTTTCCCACGGCACCATCGACAAGGGCGACATCCTCATCAAAGACGGCAAAATCGCCGCAATCGGGGGCTCGCTGAAGGCCCCGGCGAACGCGCAGCTAATCGACGCCACCGGCCAATTCGTGACTCCCGGCATCATCGACTGCCACTCGCACATCGCCGTCGACGGCAGCGTCAACGAAGGCTCCGTCTCCGTCTCTTCCATGGTGAATATCGCTGACGTGCTGAACTCCGACGACATTTCCATCTACCGGGATCTCGCCGGCGGCGTAACCACCGCGAATATCCTTCACGGCTCCGCCAACTCCATCGGCGGACAGACCGTGGTCATCAAACTCCGCTGGGGCCAGCCCGCGGCTAGTCTCCCGTTTGAGGGCGCCCTGCCTGGCATCAAGTTCGCTCTCGGCGAAAATCCCAAGCGTTCGAATTTTCGCGGCTTCGGGCTCCCGGATCGCTACCCTGCCACCCGCATGGGTGTCGAAGAAACGATTCGCAGCGCCTTCACCGAAGCCCGCGATTACAAGAAATCCTGGGACGATTACAACAAGCGCGTAGCCGCCGGCGAAAAGAACGTGATTCCCCCACGCCGCGATCTGAAACTCGATCCCCTGGTCGAAGTGCTGGAGGGCAAGCGCTACGTCCACGCCCACTGCTACCGCGAGGACGAAATCTTGATGCTGCTGCGCGTCGCCAAGGAATTCGGCTTCCACGTCCAAACGTTCCAGCATGTGCTGGAGGGCTACAAAGTCGCCGACGAGATTGCCGCCGCGGGCACCGGCGCATCCACCTTCTCTGACTGGTGGGCCTACAAGGTGGAAGCCTACGACGCCATCCCCTACAACGCGGCGCTGATGACCCGGCGCGGCGTGATCGTCTCCATCAACTCCGACGATGCCGCGGAAGCCACGCACCTCAATCAGGAAGCCGCGAAATCCATCCACTACGGCGGATTGAGCCGCGACGAAGCGTTGAAAATGGTCACCCTGAACCCGGCGATTCAGTTGGGCATCGACAAACGCGTCGGCACCATTGATGTCGGCAAGGACGCCGATCTGGTCGTCTACAATCACGATCCGCTAAGCGCCTACGCCGTGGTCCAGAAAACCCTGATTGACGGCCGAATCTATTTTGATCGTGAAAAGGAAGTGGCAGGCCGCCCAACGCTCGAAAAAGAAAAGAAGGATCTTTTGGAGAAGGCCGCGAAGAAACAAGAAGAAGAAAAGAAAGCCGCCGCGAAGAAGCCCGAAGACAAGAAAGACGAGGCGAAGAAGCCGGACGAAAAGAAACCCGAGGAAACGAAGCCTGAGGAAAAGAAACCAGACGACAAGAAACCCAGCGATCAACCAAAGCCGCCGCAAGCAGCGGCAGGTCAGGGAGGTGCACAGTGAACCGCTTCCGCTGCTATTCCTGCATGGCAATGTTGGCGCTGGTTCTCGTTGCTGCGGCCGCTGGCGATGCGCAATCGACGCCGCCGAGCGATTACGCCATTACCCACGCAAAGATTTTCACTCTCGCCGGAATGCCAATCGAAGACGGCACGGTTGTGATTCATGACGGGAAAATCGCTGCCGTCGGCGCGGATGTATCGATTCCTGCGGGAGCGCAAGTGATCGATGCACAGGGCCTGCAAGTCTATCCCGGGCTGTTCGACTCGGTCACCCAGATGGGTCTGAGCGAAATCGGCGCCGTCATTGCCACCGTGGACACCACCGAAACCGGCACCTTCAATCCGGATGTCGTGGCGGCCACCGCGGTTCTCCCTTCCAGTGCGCATATTCCCGTCACCCGCGCCGCAGGCATCACCGAAGTGATTGCCGCTCCCGCAAGCGGCGGTTTCGACAGCAGTGCCGCGAGCAATCTGGTGGGCGGACAGGCCTCGGCGATCTACCTTTCCGGCTGGACCATCGAAGACATGCTGATCAACAAGCGCGCGGCCATGGTCGTCGGCTGGCCGGGAGTCGAGACGCGCTCCTTCGATTTCGCCACCTTTTCGATGAAAGAGAAGCCCTTCTCCGACGCAAAGAAGGAGTACGACAAGCAGGTCAACGAACTCGCGGACTACGTCGAGCAAGCCCGCCACTATGCGCAAGCCCTGCAAAACCCTACCGCCACAAACTTTAAACGCGATGTGAAACTGGAGGCGATGGCCCCGGTGATTCGCGGCGAACTTCCCCTGTTGGTTTTTGCCGACCAAGCCCGCGAAATTCGCGACGCCGTGGAGTTCTGCGATAAACAAAAATTGAAAATGATCCTCGCGGGCGGCACCGAAGCCTGGAAAGTGAAAGACCTGCTGCGCTCCAAAGGCGTGCCCGTCATTTTGCGGCCCACGCTCGCCGAACCCCCGGAAGAAGACGATGCCTACGACCGGCTGCTGACCCAACCGGAAGAACTCCGCGCGGCTGACGTGAAATTCGCGTTCGGCAGCTTCGACAACAGCTTCTCCCGGCGTCTCGGTCAAGAAGCCGCCAATGCCGTCGCCCACGGACTGCCGTACGAGGAAGCCCTAAAGGCGGTGACGCTATATCCAGCGCAGATATTTGGCTTGGATGGGCAGTTGGGCACATTGGAGGCGGGGAAAACCGCCAACCTGATCGTGACCAACGGCGACCCGCTTGACGTGACCACCGACGTCCGCTACCTCTTCATCAAGGGGCAGTTGACGCCCACGGACAACAAACACAAGGCCTTGTACGAGAAATATATGAACCGTCCGAAAACCGCCCACTGAAATTCTGCTGATGCGGGGTGAAGCCGGTGACTGCGCGCAAATCCATCAGTAAATTTGCACCCAGCCCGCAACTTTGTTTGCCGAATTTGCGTATTCAAAAGGGAACCTTTATGCGCAAATCCTTACCTGTTGTCTTCACTCTCCTTTGTGCAACCATCCCTGCGTGCCCGGCCAGCGCTGACGAAGCACAAAAGGTCATTGACCAATACCTGAAAGCCGTCGGAGGAAATAAGGCGGTCTCCCGCCTGCAGTCCCTGGCCATTGATGGCAGCATTGCCACGCAAGGCGATGCCGTACCCGGCACCTACACCTTCAAGGTAAAGCAGCCCAACCGCATTTATGTCGAACTGCGCACCAACGGCAAGACTCTCATTGAGTCCTACAACGGCAAGTCGGCCTGGCACCAAACGGTGGATGGCGACATCAGTACCTTGCTCGGGTCCGACGCGGTGGAAATGGAAGCCGCGTCGCAGTATTACAACGCACGCCTGGAATCGCTCGGCAAACGCAAAGTCGGCGTTGCTTACAAAGGGGAGGCGCAGGTGCGCGGCCGCACCGCGTACGAAATCGAATTGACCTATCCCACCGGCGTCCACTGGCAGGTGTTTTTCGATCAGCAAACCCACCTGGTCGTCGAAGAAAAGGCGCAAATCGCGGGCATCCCGCGGGAAATTTATTACGACGACTACCGCCCCGTGAACGGGGTCGAGGTGCCCTACAAAATTGAACTTCGCCGAGGCGGCGACTCCTATCTGGTCAGTGTGACCCGCGTGGCTACCAATGAAACCATCGGCGAGCGGGTGTTCGATTTTCCCATTAAATCCCAGGTCAAGCTGCCCGATCTGAAGAAACTCTTCGAAACGCTCGATGCCAATCAGAAGCAGATCGACAAAATTAAGGAAAACTACGCAGGAACCCGCGTCGAGGAAGAAACGGAATACGACAAAACCGGCAAGATCACCAAAATGGAAGTAAAGGAATTCACCTTTTTCTATCTCGGCGGCGACGAAGTTTCCACTCTCGTGAAAAAAGAAGGCAAGCCGCTCAGCGACGCCGAGCAGAAAAAAGAAAACGAGCAGACCCAGAAACGCATCGAGGAAATTCAGAAACAACAGAAGAAAAAGGAAGAAAAAGAGGAGAAGGCCAAAGAAGAAGGGAAGGAAGAAAAGGACAAAGAGGATCCGGGCATCGAGGTTTTCCTACGCACCTCGCAGTTCGTGAACCCCCGCCGCGAGCGTTTTCGTGGGCAGGACGTCCTGGTCTTCGATTTCGAACCAAATCCCGAGTACAAACCCAAGACCCTGGAGGAACGAGTAGTGAAAGAACTTGCTGGCGTGGTCTGGGTGGATGAAAAGGCCAATGACGTGGCGCGGCTGGAGGCCTATTTCGTGGGCGATTTCCACTTTGGCGGAGGGTTGGTCGCGAGCGTGCAAAAGGGCACGAGTTTCGTCCTGGAGCAAGCGTTTCTGAATAATGAAGTATGGCTCCCGACGTACGAGGAAGCCCACATCGGCGCGCGCTTCTTGCTGATCAAAGGATTCAAGGTCAACTACAGCACCCGTTATTCCGACTACAAACGCTTTAACGTGGAAACCTTGAGCAGCATCGGCAAGCCCAAAGATGCCGCGCCACCAGCACCCGCAAAGCCTCAGTAAAAACCTCACCCTCGCGGGTGCTTCAAGGGATTGTCAACGCGTCGGGGTTTGATTCAGAACTTCGCGCACTTTCTCGACCAGGGCCGCCGGAGAGAATGGCTTTTGCAGAAACGCCAGGCCCCGTTCCAGCATGCCCCCGCTGGTAATCACGTTATCCGTATAGCCGGACATATACAGCACGCGAATGCCGCGGCGTTGCGCGGAAATACGCGCGGCCAATTCGCGCCCGCTGGTGCCAGGCATCACCACATCCGTCAGCAGCATGTGAATTTCTCTCGCAAGTTGCGAGGAAATCTGCTCGGCATGCTGTGGATCGAGAGGTGCAATGACCTCATACCCTTTTTCTGTCAGCACTGTCTGGATGAGATCCCGAACGGCTTCTTCGTCTTCCACGACCAGAATCGTTTCCGTCCCGCCTTGCAGGCGTAGCGCCTGCGCTGGAGACGCGATCTCTTCGGATACCTCCTCCACGCGGGGGAGATAGACCTTGAAGGTGCTCCCCTTTCCCGGCTCGCTGTAAACCCAGATGTAGCCGCCGCTCTGCTTCACAATGCCGTACACGGTCGAAAGTCCCAGGCCGGTGCCGCGGCCGCTTTCTTTGGTGGTGAAAAACGGTTCGAAGATGTGCGCCACCGTTTGCCCATCCATGCCCACGCCGCTATCGGAAACGGCGAGCATCACGTAGCGCCCGGGTTTCACCGACACATGGTCGACCGCATAGTTGGCATCCAGGTCGGCGTTGCAAGTCTCGATCACCAGCCGGCCGCCCTCGGGCATGGCGTCGCGCGCATTCACCACCAGATTCATGATCACCTGCTCAATCTGCGCCGGATCGGCCTTCACCTTGCCGATGTCCTCTTTCACCCGCGTGACCATTTCGATGCGCTCATCCATCAACCGCCGCAGCAAGGAATCCAGATTCAACACGATTTTGTTCAGGTCCAGGATTTTCGGCTGCAAAACCTGCTTGCGGCTGAACGCCAGCAATTGCCGCACCAGCGATGCCGCGCGCCCCGCCGCGTTTTCAATGCGCTCGATGTCCGCGTGAGCTTCGTGGGGAAGCTGCGGCCGGCTCAGCGCAAGTTCGGTGTAACCGGAAATGATGGTGAGCAGATTGTTGAAGTCGTGGGCAATTCCGCCGGCCAGCCGCCCCACCGCTTCCATCTTCCGCGATTGCTGCAACTGCGTTTCCAGCGCTTTTCGTTCCGTGATGTCCACCATGATGCCTTCCATCACCGGATGCGAATCGCTGCCTTGCACAATCACCGCTGTGTCGCTCAGCCAGACGTCGCGTCCATCTTTTCGGCGGATTCGAAACTCCGCCTGGAACGGCATTCCGAGCTGGCTTTGCTCTTCGGCCGCCACCACGACCGGCAGGTCGTCGGGATGAATATGCTGGTCCCAGTCGCGGCCCGCGGCCAGCCACTCCTCCGGTGTGTACCCCAGGATGTCTTCCACCTGCGGGCTGACGTAATACCATCGGCCGTGAATCCCGATTTCCGCGATGTAGGTAATGGCGTTGACATGCTCGACGAGCATGCGGAACTTGGCTTCTGCCTCCGCGCGCGCTTTTTCCGCCTGCTGGTGCTGCGAAAGGTCGCGGGTGATGCACAGCGTTCCGCCGTCCGGCATCAGTCCCACTTGCATTTCAACGGGGAGACGGGTGCCATCGGGGCGCCGCAGGAGCAAACTCCCTGACCACTTCCCGCCAGCCTGCAGCGCCTCACGCACTTGTGATTCCAGAGCGTCAACCTGTTGAAAGGCATATACAATTCTCCACGGCTGGCCCACGATGTGCTCCGGGGATTCAAAGCCCAGCATCGCAGCAAGCGCCGCATTGCCGTAAATGTGCACACCCTTTTCGTTCAGAATTCCGATTCCTTCGATGGAAGAGTCCATGGCCTGCGCTTGTCGCCGCTCGGTTTCTTCATGCTGCTGCTGGCGAAATTGCGTCAGGCCTATTCGCGCGGCATAACAAATGAACGAAATTCCCAGGATGGTGAATCGTAGGCCTCGCAGGTCAGAACCGGGTTGCGCCACCTGGATGAGAATGACCATCGGCGCGAATAGAAACATCCCATTGGTGATCAGGAGTTCGCCCAGGGTGCGATTGCGCGTCTTTGGGCGGCTTATGGACTCGGGAATCGGTTGCCAGTCGCCTGCCCAGAAGACTGCGAAGAGCAGCGGAATTGTCCACCCCAGGTCGTACCACGTACCAGTTGGCAAATTGCCGGCGTTCTGAAGGAAGGTAGTGAGGGTCGAGAACGTCCCGTAGACCGCGATATAGAGGGTGAGGCCGCCGAAGAGGCGACGCGCGTCCAAGGTACTGCTCCGTCTCCACTGCAGCGTGACCAAAAGAAAGATCCCAACCGTTGCGTAAGTTACGGCCCGGAACTGTCTCGCGAGCGCTTCCGCAGTTCCAAAACTGATCGCCGGCAGGTAGTACGATCCGAGATACGCCAGGAAGAAAAGAAGGCCGATTTGCAGGAAGTCCAGGGCTTCGGATAACTCCACACGCGAGTCTTTTTTCTCCTGGTCCAGGAAGATGGCCATCACGAAGAACATGCTCTGGGTGTTGAACAAGAAGCGGGTCATTGAGCCCGGCGGAGGTTCCACGTGGAGCACGACTTCGTAATAGGTCCAGCCCAGGTCGGCCACTCCCCACGCGCCGATGCCGCAGCCCACCAGTATCCAAAACGAACGAATGAATCCCGATCCTCGCCGAGCGGCGCCGAAACACAGGGTTGCAGCCAGGAAGCTAGAGAAAACCTGCAACCCATTTCCGGCGAGGGAACCTGCCGGGGTGGTGCCGAGAAACACCACCACCAACACGTGCAAGACGATCACGAGAGGAGCCACCAAGGCCAGGAATCGGGGAAGAGTGCGAAACCTCATTGAGAAGTCCTAGTACCTTGCCATCTCCTAGTGTAGGAGAGTTCCACTTTGGGAAATGCTCGGCACTTTAACCTGTGCCCGGTTGGTCATAACCAGAGCGTATACCTTGTAGGATGTATCAGTTAGATATACTCTCCTCTTTTAAGTGGAATCCGCCCATGATCCATCTCTCCAAACCGCAGCCTAATCGAAACTTCGGCATCGCCTGGCTGCTGTTGTGCCTGGCGTTTGGTCTGCATATCTGGGACGCAGCCGCGCATCAGTTCCTGAGCTACTACAACGCCACAGCGCTGGCCCTATACGGCCATTTTTCGGGATTCCCAAGGCTGGACATGGAATTCCGGACCTGGTTGGGCGTGCTGATTGGAGGCAATCTGGGATTCTTGGCGTTGACGCCGCGGGCGTTCCGCAATGCCCACCGGCTGCGGCCGGTGGGATATCTCTTTGCGGCGTTGGCGCTGCTGGAATGTCTTGGGCAATTCCTGCTGATCCTTCGCGGCCACACCAGCGGTTCAGTGTACTTTGAGGGAGTGTCGCCGGGAATCTACACCGCGCCCCTGCTGCTCGTTTTTTCCGTTTATTTGTTTTGGAGCCTGCGCCGGAGCGCTACGCTCCGTTAGCGGCCTTCGAAGGGATAGCGGTCTTGCGACTGCACCGCCGCGGCAACCCGCCGTCGCAAGGCAATCGTGTCCACGGCTGGACGCTTGCCGAACCGCTTCAATACCGCCATCTGGGTCGTCAGCATGTCGCCTTCGTGCACCGCGGCGATCGCGCGCTTCGCCTCGTGATCCACGCGTTCGGCTGCATCCGAAATAAAAATCCGCGCCGCGTCGATCATCACCGCTGCGGCAGCCTCACCTTTGCTCGCCGCGGCCTTCTGGGTCCGCAGCAGGCAAGACTCCATCGCATAAATCTCCATCACCACGTTGGCCAGCGCCGCGATCAGTTCCTGCTCGTCGGCCAGCTTTTCGCGGAATTTCTGCACCGCGCCGCCCGCCGCCTGCAGAAACATTTTCTTGGCGTTGGCAATCGTGCGCGCTTCCTCAGCCAGCACCCCTTCCGGTGCTTCCTCGAAGGAAGGTCCGGCGAGAATTTCATCGGCAAGCTTCATGGCCGCGGGAATCAACGCCAACTGCCCGCCCATGGCCCGCTTCAGCAGCATCTGGATAATCAGCATGCGGTTGATTTCGTTGGTGCCTTCAAAGATGCGGTTGACGCGCGAGTCGCGATACGCGCGGCACACCGGATAGTCCTCGTGGAAGCCGTAGCCGCCGAAAACTTGCACGGCTTCGTCCACCACGTAGTCCAGCATTTCGCTGCCATACACCTTGGCGATGGAACTTTCGATGGCGTATTCCTCCAGCACCTTCATGGTGTTCTGCACTTTGTCGCCGGAACCCGACGCGGCGTGCATGGCCGCCTCGATGTTGCCCGCGGTGCGATAAACCATCGATTCCACCCCGAAAATCTTAATCGCCATTTCCGCCAGCTTCTCGCGGATCAGGCCGAATTCCCCGATCTGTTTGCCGAACGCCTTGCGCTCCTTGCCGTATTTCGAAGCGCTCATCAGCACGTGCTTCGCCCCGCCGACGCCCGATGCGCCCAGCGTGAAACGCCCGGCGTTCAGAACGTTGAACGCCACGATGTGCCCGCGCCCGATTTCGTGCAGCACATTTTCCTTGGGCACTTTGCAGTTCTCCAGGAATATCGGCGTCGTCGAACTCCCGTGAATCCCCATCTTGTGCTCTTCATTCCCGGGCTTGCAGCCGGGGAATTTCCGCTCCACGATGAACGCAGTGAACTTTTCGCCGTTCACCTTCGCGAAAATCACGAAAAGATCCGCAAAGCCCCCGTTGGTGATCCACATCTTCTGCCCGTTCAGGATGTAATGCGTGCCTTCCGCGTTTAGTTCCGCGCGCGTCAGCGAATTTTGCGCGTCGCTCCCGGCTTGTGGCTCCGAAAGGCAATAGGCGCCGATCATTTCCGCGCTCGCCAGCTTGGGCAGGTATTTCTTCTTCTGCTCTTCCGTACCGAAATAAACGATCGGCAGCGTCCCGATGCCGGCGTGCGCTCCATGCGTCACCGCAAAACCCCCGTACACGGATATCTTCTCCGTCAGCAGCGTCGTCGCGATTTTGTCCAGCCCCGCCCCGCCATATTCTTCCGGCGTGCCGCCGCTCATCAGACCGAGCTCCGCGGCCTTCCGCACCAGTTCCGGCATCAGCCCCGGCTTCTTGTTTTCCAGGTCTTTCGCCAGCGGCAGCACTTCCTTCAATACAAACTCTTCCGCGGTCTGCCCGATCAGCTTCTGGTCGTCGGTCAGGTCCGCCGGGGTGAAAATATCGCTGGGTGCTGGCGCTTCCAACAGGAAGCTGCCGCCCTTCGCTGCGGGTTTGGTCAGAACGGACGTGGCCATCGGTGTTACTCCTTGCCGGTGCGCGGCTGCGGATGAAATTCAAACAACTGTTTGAATATTCCAGACCAAAGATTCTACCCATACCGTGGCCAGTTTCGCAATAGGACCGTGACCCGCTCAGACCTTCAATATTTAGCCCGGGCGAAACATCCCGCCAATCGATCGAGCAGTGCAAATAGCGCTGGAATGTGGCAGACTGCCCGCCACCGCCCCAGTCCACACGAATCGGAGGGCCTGCCATGGGACGTCCCGTTGTGCATTTCGAGATTGGTTGCCGCAATTCCCAAACCACCCAGGACTTTTACGCCCAGATGTTCGACTGGAAAATCCAGTCCATGGGCCCGGCGGCGATGATCGCCCCGGAACCCACCGGCATTGCCGGCCACATCACCGCACTCGGCCATGAACCGCACAATTACACGATTTTCTACGTGGATGTAGAAGACGTCGCTGCCGCCCTGAAAAAAGCCGAATCCTTGGGAGGCAAGACCCTTGTCCCACCCGTCGAAATACCATTCGGCACCTTCGCCTGGATGCAGGATCCCGAAGGCAACACCGTCGGCTTGTGGAAAGGCAAAGCGTAACGACTTTTGTTTTCTCAATCCAAAGCAATCCGGAGGGACGCGGTGTCTCGAAACAGAAAATTACAGGCAGTGATGCTCGCCGTTTCCGCGGTGGTGGTGCTCGCGGGTACCGCCGCCGCGTTGGCTGCGCGGCAGGAAAAAGCCTCTGAGAAACCCGCGCCCGCGCAAGCCGCAAAACCCGGCAAGGCGGAGATGGATCGTCTGAAATTCTATCTCGGCGAATGGGAGTACACGGAGAACTACCCGAAGGGGGGAACGAACACCGGAATTTATACCAGTAAACTTGGGCCGGGCGGAAATTCGCTGATCAACACGTTTCACTCCCAGGGCCCGATGGGCGACTTTGAGGGCCTGCTAATCCTCACCTGGGATCCAAAGGAAAGCGCTTACAAAGCCTACGCTTTTGGAAACGAGTTTCCCGGCGCGCTCGTGGAAACCGGCACGTTTGAGGGCGACGCGTTGGTCTACCGTTCCGAACTCAGGCTCGGCGGCCAGACCTGGAAATTAAGGAACGTCACCCACGTAATTTCGGCGGAAAAACTCGAGAGCGACGAATATTCGGCAAAGGGCGATGGACCGGAGACGCTACTGGTCCACGTCAGCGCCACCCGGAAGCATTAATCGCCCGCGGCAGCCTGCTTGCCCAATCAAACGCGTTCAAAGATGCCCGCGGCGCCCATGCCCCCGCCGATGCACATCGTTACCATGCCGTAGCGCGCGTTGCGCCGCTCCAGTTCGCGCACCAGAGACGCCGTGAGTTTTGCGCCGGTGCAACCGAGGGGATGACCAAGGGCGATCGCCCCGCCATTGGGATTCACTCGTGCGGGATCAAGATTTGCCTGCTGGATCACCGCCAGCGACTGCGCGGCGAACGCTTCGTTCAATTCAATCACCGCAACATCGCCCAGCGACAATCCCGCCAGCTTCAGCGCCTTTGGAATCGCGTAGACCGGCCCAATCCCGAACTCCTCAGGCGGGCAGCCCGCTGTGGCATACGAAATAAATCGCAACTGCGGCTTCAATCCAAGCTGTGCCGCCTTGGCGTCGCTCATCAGCACAACGGCGGCCGCACCATCGCTCATCGGCGAGCTGTTTCCCGCCGTAACTGTGCCCTTCACGTGAAATGCCGGCTTCAACCCCGCCAGTACTTCCATGGAAGTTTCCGGCCGAGGCAATTCATCTCTGTCGAACGAAAAAGTTTGCGTCGCTGGTTTCGCCGGCCCCTTACTCTTCGCGCCGTTGCCGTTCGGCAGGGAAGTGATCTTCACCTCCACCGCCACGGTTTCCTCCTTGAACTTTCCCCCCGCCAGCGCTGCCACCGCTTTCCGGTGCGAATCCACAGCGAACTGATCCGCGTGTTCACGCGTAATGCCAAATTTTCGGGCGATGTTTTCCGTCCCCAGGCCCATATTGATGTACGCATCCGGATAGTGATCCACCAGCCACGGATTCGGCGAAACCTTGTTGCCGCCCATGGGCACCAGCGACATCGACTCCGTGCCGCCGGCAATAATCACTTGCGCGGATCCCCCGCGAATGCGCTCCGCTGCCTGCGCAATCGCCTGCAACCCACTGGCGCAAAACCGGTTCACAGTCATCGCCGATGTCTCTACAGGAAGCCCCGCGCGCAGCGCCGCAATGCGTGCCACGTTCATGCCCTGTTCGCCCTCGGGCATGGCGCAACCCAGAATCACGTCGTCGATTTCTTTGGGATCGAGTCCCGGCACCCGCGCCAGCGCTTCCTTAATAACAATTGCAGCCAGATCGTCCGGCCGCGTAGTGCGCAACGAACCCTTAAACCCCCGCCCCACAGGAGTACGAACCGAAGAAACAATGACGGCTTCAGCCATGGCAAACCTCTTTCCCGCGTAATCTTTCCGATTGTCAGCCGCTGTGCTCAAAAAAGCAAATCCGCACTCTTCCGCCACCTAACCCCACAAATAAATTGTCATCCTGAGGCTATCCGATAAGGATAGCCGAAAGATCTCAACCTTAAAATCGCGCAAGTTCTTTCAGTTGAGATCCTTCGGAGCGCAAACAGCGCGCTCCTGAGGATGACCAATCCTTCTTCAATCTGAACAACGAATAAATCGCCTCTCGCGAGAGGCGCCGACCAACCGCTAGAACTGCAGCCGCAGCCCGAACTGCAGTACCCGCGGGCCGCCGCCTCCCAACCCCGGATTCCCCTGCGCCACGTCCGGCGTCTGCGTAATCTGCCCGGCGGGGCCCGAGCCCGGCGTAATCACATTGGTAGGCAACGCGAAATTCGGATGGTTGAAAATGTTGAAAAATTCCGAGCGGAACTGCAGCTGCAGATTTTCCCGCAATTGAAAAATCTTGCTGACGGAAAAATCCACGTTCCAGAATCCCGGGCCGAAAATTTCGTCGCGGCCCAGATCTCCAAAGTAACCGTTGGGATCGCTCGCCGTTACCGCCGGATAAGCAAACGCATTCGGGTTCAGATATCCCGTGGCCGGCGTCCAATGCGAAAGAATCGGGCTCACTCCCGGCACGATGTCGGGCCGCTGGACATAGTTGAAGTTGACTCCCCCTGCGTCCGTGATGATGCTGATAGGCCGCCCGGACTGCACCGTGACGATAGAATTCAGTTGCCACCCCGCACCCAGAACGTGCGGCAGAAAGTGGGCCTCGGGCACCGCGTAATTGATGGCCGTCGTCCAACGATGCCGCGTGTCAAACGTCGACGGGCCTTTCTCCGCCGCCAGATTCGTCGAGTCCTGCGGGAACGCCGCGTTGGCAAAATTGAAATTGATGCCGTCGGACGCCCCGTCCAGTGACTTCGAAAAAGTGTACGTCGAGAATCCCGAGAAACCGTGGAGCTGCTGCAGCCGCACGGTGGTCTGCAGACCGTTATAGGTGGAATTCGCTCCGCCCGAGAAGACATCCACTGCAGCATATTGCGGATAAGCGGGATCATTGATTCCGGAATCGCGCCCTTGGTTCGCGTCATAGAGGCGAGTGAGTTTCGTGCCCTTGCTGCCCACATAGCCCACTTCGAACGCCAGCGCCCGGTTGATCTCCCGCTGGATGTTCAGATTCCAGCTCTGCACATAGGGAGTCCGCAGGTTGTGATCGGTAACGAAGATGGATTGTGGAAACACCGTCGGCGTAAAAACCGGGCCGGTCGCCGTGCCGGTCCACGGCCCGGAATTGAAGTCCAGCGCGCCAACAAAATACGGGCTATTCGAAAGAGAAGCGACCGGATTCGTCGCGATGCCCGCGGAATTGGTGTAGTTCGCAATCAGGTTGTTCTGCGGCGTGTAATCGTAATAGATGCCGTAGGCCGCGCGAACCACCGTATTGCGCCGCGGGCTCCAGGAAACGCCTAGGCGCGGCGCGAAGTTGTTCAGGTCGCGATTATAAACGTTGGGAAGCGTCGGCGAACCCACCTGCACCAGATTTCCACTCGCATCGAAATTGGAAAGCAGGTCGTGCTTTTCGCCCAGCGGCCCGATGTACTCCCAGCGCAACCCCGCGGTGATGGTCAGGTTCGGCCGCACGCGAATCTCATCCTGTCCGAAGAAGCCAAAATTATTGTTGAACGTGAAACGCTGCGTGTTCCCGCTGTTGCCGACCGCAAAGATATTGCCGACATAAAAATTCGCAAGCTCATTGACGATGGGATCGTCGGACAACGTGGGGCAACTATTTTCGTCGATGAAGACGCACTTGTTGACGTCCAGCAACCCACGCTCGAGGTTGTCGTTAAAACTTTGCACGTCATAACGGTGGTATTCGCCGCCAAACTTGATGGTGTGGTGCCCGCGGATCCACGTGTAGTTGTCCAGAATCTGGAAGGTTTCACTCAGGCGCCCTCGCGGAACGCTGTAAGCCGTCGCGCCCAGGTTTTCCAGGTCGCCATTGAAATCAATTTCCGGCAAGCCGGCGTGGTCCGTGCCCATATCCAGGTTCAGTGCAGCCGGGTCGATGAAGTTGGGGTTTCCCGGAGTCGCGTCCGCCGAATTGAAGCTGGTGCGGAATCGCGAATAGCCGAAGCGTACTTCGTTGTATCTCTCGGTCGAAAAAGTGGTCAACCAGTTCAAGGAAACCACCTGCACCCGGGTGGGAGAAATCTGCTCGAAGTTGGCAAGCCGCGAGCCGCTTCCGTACCCCCCGAGCGACCCCAGCGGAAACACCTGATCGCTCCGGCCAAAGGCATAGCGGCCGCTCAAGGAGTTGTTGTCGTTGATCTTGAAATCCACTTTCCCAATCAAATTATCGTTGTCATTTTTGTCGCGCACGGAATACGCCAGCGAATTGGAGTCGCTCGTCGGAAACAAGTTGGTGATACTGATCAGCGCCGGATTGACGCTGGGCACCGTCATATACGGGTTGTTCACCGCAATTTCCTGCGCCGTCGCGATCTGCGCGGTGGAAGGGACCACGAGATTGAAATCCGATCCAACCACTTCCCGCTGGCCCTCGTAAGCGAAGAAAAAGAACACCCGATCCTTGAGCACCGGGCCGCCAAGTGAGCCGCCGAAATTGTTGTTGTTAAAATGTGACTGCGGATTCGGCGAACCATTATCCTGCAACTTGGTGTTGAAATAGTTGCGCGCGTCGAATGCCGAATTGCGATTGTATTCGTACAGCGAACCGTGCAACTGATTCGTGCCCGACCGCGTGACGATGTTCACCACCGATCCGGAATTGCGTCCATACTCGCTGCCAAACTGCGATTGGATGTTGAACTCCTGAATCGCATCCAGCGGCAGCAAAGTCGCCGGTGCCCCGGTAATTCCCACCTGGTTCAAAGCCGAATTGTTGAAGAACGGATCGTTATTGTCCGTGCCATCCAGATTGTAATTGTTCGAGCGGTCACGGTTCCCATTAATGTTGAACTGCCCAAAGCCCTTCTCGCTGCCCGCCACGCCCGATCCTTCCACAGTTACGCCGGGAGTCAGCGCCACGAGTTTCCCGAAATCCCGCCCGTTGAGCGGCAACTCCTGCACCAGTTGCCGGTCCACCACTTGCGACAACGTGGTGCTGGAGGTCTCCACCAGCGGCACCGTCTCCACCACATTCACGGTCTCCTGTCGGCCCGTCACCTGTGTCAGTGCGATGCTCACAATCGTTTCCACTCCAACTTCCACCCGCACCCGCGGCACGTGCACTTCCTGAAGTCCCGTCGCCATCGCCGAAACTTCGTATTCGCCGGCGGAGAGTTCCAGGAATCGGTACTCTCCCTCGGCATCCGCGGTTACCTCCCGCGTCTCGCTGGTGCCCAGATTCCGCGCCACCACTTTTGCCCCGGCCACGTGCAACCCGTGCGCGTCGGTAATTTCCCCGCGAATCCCTCCGCGGAACGACTGCGCCGCCAAATTCGCGGAATTCTCTTGCAAGAGGAGCACAACAAAAGACACCAATACCAACCGCAACGCCATCGAAAACGCATTCCGTAAGTTCATGACCTGTTCCTTTTTTTGGGGACCCATCCTGGATGGGATCCGTGCACTGGCGAGCGCCCCGTGCAGCCTGGGTTTACTCCTGGGAACTAACCGGCCGGCAATAAGGTTCCGCCGGCCCAACCTGTGCGGCGACACCACCGCAAACCTGTACATCGCTTGGACCAACAACCATCCCGTTCCCGCCAACACAAAACTTCTTTCCGCATTTCTCTTACTTCCCGCATCACTTTCCCCTAAGCGCCGCCCCTTTTTTGGGGATGAACACCGGCATCGGCGGCGTCACATTGTTGACCACGGAAAAATTGCGCTCGTTCAGCGCCAGCCCAACCCTCCCGCGAGAATCGATATAAAGGAGAGGATCTCCAACGGGCACCTCCATAAACGTCTTCTCATACGGCGCAGTGAACGGTTTCTTGTCCAGAAGCACTGTCACCCGTTCACCCAGGCTGTAGCCCAGCTTCTTAAATTCGTCGCCAGGGATGTCCGTGATAAGCGACCCAAACGGATCATCCAACCCGATGACTTCGCCCTCGATCCCCTTATCCGTAACATTGGCGGTCTTCGGCGTCAGCCGTACCAGTTGCTGCACCTCCGGCCCGATCAGCGTGTAATCCCAACCCGCCGCAAGGTGCGCCCCGACCGGCGAAAATATGTCCCGTCCATGGAAGGTCGAAGAGATGGCATCGCCAATCATCCAACTGGTATTGGTGATTTCCCGCGCCGAATCCAGGCCATCCCGGTCAATCACCGGAGAAACCAGGCCATTGTCAGGCAGCACAAAATACTGCCCCTTCTTCGATTTCACCACCACCGCTTTGCGGTTGGTGCCCACTCCCGGATCGACGACCGCCACAAACACCGTCCCCGCAGGATAGTAAGGACTCACCCCCGCCAGAAACCGCGATCCTTCCTCAATGGAAAACGGCGTCACCTGGTGAGTGATGTCCATGATCCGCACATCCGGCGCGATCCCCAGCATCACCGCCTTGCAAATGGCCACCGAGTCGTTGGCGGTCCCGAAATCAGTCATGAAAACCAAAACCGGGCGCGAATTGGCGGGCTGCGCGACGGAGGATTGGTTCTTCGGCGCCTGTCCCGTTTTGGCGCAACCGCCTAGCGCAAGAACCACCGTCAGGAATGCAAATGCCCGAATTACACCAGGAAGTCGAAACATCATCTTGGACTACTCCACTTGTGGAATGGCCAAAAGACCGGAAAGTTTCCGGACCCACTCATTCTGTTGGAGATGCAAAACCCGCGTCCCCCGGACGCGGCGGGCAATCACGCGCAGCCAAACTGCGCGACCCACACTCACCCCGCACGCAAAACAGTATAAGGGATACCCCAAAGCACTCGCCAGCCTTCCTTTCTGCATCCGAGTAATTGCGCCTGCTAAGCAAATTCAATAAACTATTTGCACCTGGCCATCGAACGTTGGAAAGTCGCTTTTCGCCGCCCGCGTTAAGCCCAGCGGAGTCTACCAAAAATCTGTTTCTTCAGGAGGACGCCAATGCGTCGCAGTTTGTTCCGTGTCTTCGCGTTGTTGTTGTTGGCACCCGTGGTCCGCGCGGATCAGGTTACCTTGAAAAATGGTGATCGCCTCACCGGAAAGATCATAAACGGTGATGGGAAAACGCTTTTGTTGAAGTCGGAATATACCGGCGATGTCACTATTCAGTGGGACGCCGTCACCGACATCGAATCCTCGGACAACATCAATATCACTCTAAAGAATGGCACCCGGCTCTCCGGCAAAGTAACCACCCAGAATGGCAAATTTGTGGTCGCCAGTGCCCCCGCGGCCCCAATTCCCGCGGCGGCCGCCAAAGACGCCATCGTCGCCGTCCGCAACGACGCCGAACAGCACTCCTTTGACGCCGAAGCCGAAAAAATGGCCCATCCCAAGTTCACCTACTTCTGGGCCGGCATGTTTGACACCGGACTGGCGCTCACCCGCGGCAACTCCGAAACTGCAAGTTTTACCCTCGCGGCAAAAGCCGTCCGCGAAACGCCCCGCGACAAACTCACCGTCTATGCCGACTACATCTTCGCCAACAACAACTCCATTCCCCCCTCGGTTACCACCGCCAATGCCCTCGACGCAGGTGCGCGCGGCGATCTCAACATCAGCCCCCGTGTCTTCGTCTTCGCGCTGGCCGACTTCCAGACCAACGAACTCCAGCACCTCGATCTGCGCAACGTCTTTGGCGGCGGCTTCGGTTACCACCTGCTCAAAACCTCCGCCACCACCTTCGACGTCTTCGGCGGTATCACCTACGACCGCGATTCCTTTGGCTCCTATCAGGTTGGCAACCCCACTCCTCCGCCCGCCTTCAACGTGATCCCCTCCTCCGTTCAGAACAGCGCCGAGGCCCTTATCGGCGAGGAGTTTGACAAGAAACTCTCCAAGCGTTCCACCATCATGGAGCGTTTCTCCTTCTATCCCAATCTCTCCCACACCGGTGATTACCGCTTCCAGCTGGATTCCAACATCGCCACCCAGGTGAAGAGCTGGCTGAGCTGGCAAGTAACCCTCAGTGACCACTACATCAGCTACCCGCCGGTTACCTTGAAGCCCAACGATCTGCTCCTCTCTACGGGCTTGCGCGTAACCTGGGGAAAGGCCAAACTATAGCGGTAATCCCCGCCCAACATGACGTGCATCGCTCCCTTGGGAGCCAAGGAGGTAGTTCGCATGGGCTTTCTTGCTTGGATTGTGACCGGTTTAATCGCCGGCTGGTTGGCTGGCCAGGTAATGAAAGGTGGTGGCTACGGCGTGATCGTGGACATCCTCTTGGGACTGGTTGGAGGAGTCGTCGGGGGTTGGGTTTTTGGCCTCCTCGGCATCTGGCCCGGCGGCGGGATGATCGGGGGCATCATCGTGGCTTTCGTGGGTGCCGTGATTCTCGTCTGGATTACCCGGCTGATCAAAAAGGCTTAGCCCCGAAGGTCGATCTCTATCGATGCCCCGGTAGCCCTATGCGGGTTGCCGGGGCATTCTTGCGTTTGCACCCACGAAGGCAGACAACCGATGCGCTCCCTCTACGCTCCGCAGGGCAACCTGTCCCCTGTCCTCAAGGACAGGTTTTTCCACAGGGCAGTACCCGAAACTAAGGCGAAAATTCTCCCAGTTTTGGTAAGCCTACTAACCCATTACAAATAAACTAATTAAACAGCGTTAAGCATGGGTTGATGGGTACTAGGAGTTTCGTTTATGGCCAATTTTGGTCCTCCTGTACCATTCCCATCTCCACCCCCCTCCTGTCTAATGGGACAGGTAAGCACCATGGACCCTTTGGTCAGGGGAAGTCATCTAAGGTGCAGCGGTCGTTTTCAATCCTCGGTTCAGGCTCCGAGGGCGCTTTGAAGAAGAGGGGGCGGGTCAGCATGAGTAAGAAAGACAAGAATCGTAAATGGATTTATTGGTTCCTGGGAATCATCGCCGCGATGCAGCTCTATTTTGTGCGTGAGCTGTTGGCGGCCTTCGCCATTTTCATTTTGGGATTCGCGGTCATCGGCATCGCCATCGGCACCCTGTACTTTACCCAGAAAGTCTGGGAATCAGGAGTTGCCCGTTTGGCCGCCAGCCGGCATCCCGTGCTCCTAGCGGCACGGCGTAGCGTTTCAGCAGCTGAAGACTGGGCGTTGCGGCCGGTTCGCCGTGCGGGCTCCCAGCCGGCTGCATAACGAGTCTGTTTCTTGGGGTGTTTGCCATTGCACACAGACTTGGGATCTGCGTCCGGCGTAGGGCAGTTCCCAAATCTGTCTCGAGAAACATCGGGCCAGCCGTCCTGAGAGAGCGGCTGGCCTTTCTTCTCTTTGCCTAAGCCCGCTATTCGGTCGAACAGCGCCTGCCTTTTTTCACGCCTCCAATTCTGTTATCGTTGCCCCGCCTTGGAGGCCCGAATGAATTCTCGCAGAAAGCTTCTCGCCAGCTTCGCCATCGTTGCCGCAATCCTTTGGATTCCCCTCACCTGCGCGCAAGAAAAGCCCGCACCCTCGCCCAAAAAACTTGCCATCCGCGCCGGCCGCCTGATCGACGGCAAAAGTGACACCCCCATCAGCAACGCCCTGGTTCTGATCGAAGGCGACAAAATTGTCAGCGTCACGCCCGGCGGAACTCCTCCTGCCGGCGTGGAACTCATTGATCTCTCCAAAGCCACCGTGCTGCCCGGCTTTGTGGACGCCCACACCCACGTGCTTCTGCAAGGCGACATCACCCAGGAAGACTACGACGCGCAGCTCCTCAAGCAATCCATCCCGTATCGCGCGATCCTCGCCGCTCGCAACGCGCAAATCGCTCTCGGCCACGGCTTCACCTGCCTGCGCGATGTCGAAACCGAAGGCGCCATGTTCGCCGATGTCGACGTCAAGAAAGCCATCAACAACGGCGAAATCCCCGGCCCCCACATGCAAGTTTCTACCCGCGCCATGACTCCCACCGGTGCCTACGGCCCCTATGGTTATTCCTGGGAAATCTCCATTCCCCAGGGCGTGCAATACGTCGATGGAGTCGACGAAGCCCGCAAAGCCGTCCGCGAACAGATTTCCCATGGCGCCGACTGGATCAAATACTATTCCGACCACGGCTATTTTTACGGGCCCGACGGCGTCGTATTGCACAGCCATGTGAACTTCACCGACGAAGAAGCCAAAGCCATCGTGGACGAAACCCATCGCCTCGGCCGCAAAGTGGCGGCTCACGCCATCGGCAGCGATGGCATCGCCGCCGCGCTGAGAGCAGGAGTGGATTCGATCGAACACGGCGACGGCCTCACCGAGCCCGAAATGGAAGAAATGGCGCGTCGCGGCATCTACTGGGTGCCCACAATCATGGTGGGTGCGTATGTCGCTCCCGGCCGCGCTGGCAATTGGACCAAGATGGTGGACACCGAAAAAGCCGCGTTCCAACTCGCTTTGAAAAAGGGCGTGAAGATCGTCCTCGGCACCGACGCCGGCGGCTTCGACTGGCGCGAACTCAATCAGGCCCTGGAGTTCGATTACTACGTCAAATACGGCATGACCCCCATGCAAGCCATCCGCACCGCCACCACCAGCGCCGCCGAACTCCTCGGCTGGTCCGACAAAATGGGCACCATCGAATCCGGCAAATGGGCCGACATAGTCGCCGTCTCCGGCGACCCCTTGAAGGACATCACCGAACTCCAGCGCGTAAAATTCGTGATGAAATCCGGCGCCGTCTTCAAAGATGAGTTGAAATAATCACAACGAACGGTAAATTGTCGGGTCGCGCTAATCTGTTGGGCGTTCGTACACGACGTCGTGGGCTATGCGGCGAATCTCGCCTGACCACTCTTTGTTCCCGATGCAGGCAACGATCCAACTACTGCATCCCTTTTCGAGGGCTTCGGTAGGGAAGGTGGAGTGGAGGAAATACCAGAGAGCTTCGCCCAGAGACTCGTCGACATGCGAAGTTGTCATAATCACATCGTTACCCGTCAAAGCGAGATTTGCCTCCAAGAATCCTTCATCAAAGAGATCATGAACTCGGTCACAATCCGGGCCCCAGGCACAGAAGTAAACGAGCCCCGATCCCGCCAGCATGGAAGCAATTCGGCTCAAGGTTCCAGCTTCGATCAAACGAGCATCCATCGCCAACAAAAGGCAATATCTCTCCGAACCAGGTCTAACGACTGAAGGTAAGCTCTCGATGCACTCCGTTTCGCAGAGAAAGAGATTTCTCGCCGGTTTTGGTCGCTCAAAGATCATGGAGACTTGGCTTTGAAAACCACTAACAAGCTTTTCCATGATTATCGCACCCGGACATCTTGTGATCTTTGCATTACTCCGGCGATCAAAAGAACGCCGCCCCGCCATCCACGTTGATCGATTGCCCGACCATGGCGCTCGACATGTCCGAGCACAAGAACAGCGCGGCCTGCGCAATTTCCATCGCCGTCTGCCCGCGCCCCTGCAGAATCGAACTCAGAAAGCCCTTCAACTGTTCTTCCGGGTCGACGTTCAACTTCTTCGCCAGCGTGTTCCCCAACTCCTTGCTCATGACCGTTTCCGTGACCGGCCCCGGGCAAATCGCGTTCACGCGAACCCCATTCCGCGCCGCCTCCGCCGCCATGTACCGAGTCAACCCCAGCAATCCCGCCTTGGCCGCCGCATAAGCCGATCCCCACGAAAACGCCGCCTTCGCCGACAGGCTTGAAATATTCAAAATCACCCCGGATTTTCGCGCATACATCCCCGGCAGCGCCAGCTTGCTCAAAATAAACGCCGCCCGCAGGTGCACGTTGATCACCTTCTCAAACTCCTCCAGCGGATACTCCTCCACCGGCACCACCGGCCCATAATGCCCCGCATTGTTCACCAAAATATCCACCCGCCCAAATTGCTTCTCCGCCGCCGCGAAAACCCGTTCGCACTCCGCCACCAGCGCCAAATCAGCAGTGGCATATGCAGCCTTGCCGCCGCTCGCCTTAATCTCTTTCGCCACGCTCGCAATCTCCGATTCTGTCCGAGCCGTCAGAAAAATCGCCGCGCCCTCTTTTGCAAACAGCCTCGCCATCGCCCGTCCAATGCCGCGCCCCGACCCCGTAACCAACGCAACCTTATTTTCGAGCAACATCAGTGCCCCTCGCCTGCGCAGGTTTTGGTTTTCACGGCAGGCAGAAAATCGGACGGGCCGGGCTCCTTCCCCGTGGAGTTGGGGAGAATGTCCCAGGCCGTGAAGGTCACAATCAGACCCTCCTTTGGAAACACCTGCAGGTTCTGCCCGCCGAAGCCCCGACACGTCCAGACGTACTCCGACGAATCCGGTAGTTTGGCCAACCACCACTTGAAACCATACATAAACCGCGACTCGTCGGTTTGGAAGTAGGGCGTCAGCGATTCTCTCACCCATTCACTGGAGACGATGCGCTGGCCATCCCACACGCCATCCAGCAGATACAAGTAACCGATCTTCGCCAGGTCGCTGCCGCTCAGATACAATCCGCCTTCGGTGTCCACCACTCCCAGATACGTGCGCTTCCATTCATGTCGGATTCCCAGCGGCGCGAACAGATATTTCTGACCGTAGTCGTCGATGTCCTGACCGGTTTCTTTCTGGAAGATATAGGCGAGGAGTTCCGTTGCCCCGCTGCTGTAGTTCCAGACCTTGCCAGGCTCGGCGGCCATGGGCTTGTCGATCACGTACTGCACCCAGTCGTCAGTGGCTTCCATCAAGCTGGAATCGCTGCGCGGGTCGTCGTATGGCACGTCTTCCTCATGCCATTCCAGGCCTGGAGTCATGGTTAGCACATCGCGCAAGGTAATGCGGCGCTTGCGGTCGTCCACATTCTTAACTTTAGAAATGTCGAAGTATTTCAGTATCGGCGTACCCAGACCGGCCTTAAAGTCGCCGCGTTGCATGGCCGCCCCGATGATGATCGAAGTAACCGTTTTGCTCACCGATTGCATCGTGTGCAGATCCGTGCCGTGATAATAGGGGTGCCAGTAAAGATCAAAGTAGTTGTACCGCCCTATAAGGCGAGCGTTCAGCGGCCCACGTTCCCCGGCTTCCTTCCCATAGATTTTTGCGTAGTCGTGCGGGTAAGTGCGTTCGAAAACTTTCTTGCCACAGCGGAAGACCGCAAAGCTGTCCATCATCTGCGAATATTTTCCCGAAGTCATGTCCTTGTCGAGCTTGAGAAGGACCTGCTCATTCAGCCCAACACTGGCCGGGCTGGCCGTTGCCCAACCCTTGGTGGGCCAAAGGGTTTCATCCCCTGGCCGAGTCGCTGCCTTTCCACCGAGAAGCAGCGCCGATGAGGCCAGAAGGGCGAGTCCTGCAAGGGCAAGAAGCATGCGGCGTTTTTTCATATCAGCTCCGTGGCAGCACCTTATGGCGCGCCGGAAATGGTGTCAAGCGCCTCCAATCATCCATTCTTTGATTTGGTGCGAATGCCCCGTTGTACGGTAAAATTCTAAGGATATGATCTCTGTTGAAAACGTCACTATGCGCTTCGGCGCCCGCGTCCTCTTTGAGGATGTCACCACCACTTTTATGGCTGGCCGCCGCTACGCCATCTCCGGGCCCAACGGCGCTGGCAAATCCACCTTTATGAAGATCCTGACCGGCGAGCAGGATGCAACCCACGGCACCATCACCCGGCCCAAAAAGATCGGCATCCTCCGCCAGGACCAGTTCGCCTTCGATAAGTTCCGCGTGATCGACACCGTCATCATGGGCAACGTGGCGCTCTGGAAAGCATTTCAGGAGCGCGAAGCCCTTTACGCCAAGCCCCACGACGAACTCACCGACGCAGACGGCATGCGCCTTGGCGAGCTCGAAGGCATCGTCGGCGAAGAAAATGGTTACACTGCCGAAGCCGATGCCGGCGTGCTCCTCGACGGCCTGGGCATCGAAGCGGAACTCCACGAACGCAAGATGGGCGAGATCCAAGGCGGCCAAAAAGTCCGCGTGCTCCTCGCGCAAGCGCTCTTCGGCAATCCCTCCGCGCTGCTCCTCGACGAGCCCACCAACAACCTGGACTTGGATTCCGTCCACTGGCTGAAGGAATATCTCTGCGAGTATCACGGCGTGCTGATCGTCATCTCCCACGATCGCCACTTCCTCAACAGCGTCTGCACGCATACCGCGGACATCGACTACCAGACTATCATCATGTACCCGGGTGGCTACGACGACATGGTCATGGCCAAAACGCAGATCCGTTCGCGCATGGAAGCCGAAAACGCCGTCCGCGAAAAGAAAATTTCCCAGCTCAACGACTTCATCGCCCGCTTTTCGGCCGGCACGCGTTCCGCCCAAGCCACTTCACGCAAGAAAGAAGTCGAGCGTCTGCAGGTCTCCGAACTGGCCCGTTCCAACATCCAGCGCCCGTACATCCGTTTTCAGTTCGACGTGCCGTCCGGCCGCGCGCCGCTCGAAATCAAGCATCTGACGAAGTCCTACGACGACCTGAAAGTGATTCCCAATTTCTCCGCGCACGTCACCCGCGGCGAAAAAATCGCTCTCACCGGCCGCAACGGCGCTGGCAAGACCACCATGCTGAAGTCCATCATCCGCAACGCCGGCCAATTCATTGGCGACGCCGAGCATCATTTCAAAATCGATTCCGGAAACGTCGTCTGGGGACACGAAGTCACCGTCGGCTATTTCCCCCAGGATTTTGGCTACACCATCGACAAGTCAAAAGGTACCAACGCGCTGGATTGGCTATGGCAGTTCAAGCCGCAAGCCCCGCAGGAGGAAATCCGCGCGGCCCTCGGCCAGATGCTCTTCAGCGGCGAAGACGCCCTGAAGCCCACTTCCGGCCTATCCGGCGGCGAATGCGCCCGCCTGATCTTCTGCAAGTTGATGATCCAGAAGCCCAACTTCCTCGTGCTCGACGAACCGACCAACAACCTCGACCTCGAGTCCAACAACGCGCTAAACATCGCGCTGCAAAAATACGAGGGCACAGTTTTACTGGTAACTCACGACGAAGACGTCCTCGACGAAGTAGCCACCCGCGTCTGGCATTTCCAGGGCGGCAAGATCGAAGACTTCAAGGGCACCTACGAGGATTTCCAAAGCCGCGTCCAAAAGCCCGTAGGCGAACTAGCTAAAGGCCGCAAGTGATTCGTAATTCCGACAACTCAAAAATCTTCGACTGCCTCACCGCACCAAGTCATCCTCATCAACCAAGAAAACGTTGCCATCCTGAGACTATCCGACGAGGATAGCCGAAGGATCTCAACCCTTGGATCTTGTACGTTTCATCAATTGAGATCCTTTGCGACGCAAACCTCGCGTCGTTCAGGATGACAAGTTGCGATTGGTTTTTGACTACGGGTAAGTTACGCTTCGTCAGAAATGCCGCTTTGCATCCATCAAGCCCTCATTGCGGCTTCAACCCCTTCAGCAAATGCTTCACCGCTTCGTCTGCCTGATACGGCGTAATGGTCTGCTTGTTGTTCAGCTCTTTCTGGCTGATCCCCCGGTAAGCCAGCTTCTTCGGTTGCCGCAGCGCCACATCAATCACAAAAGTGCCTTCGTGGTAGCGCACATTCTGGAACGCCACTTCCGGAGGTCCCCAGCCCCATCCGGACCAGCATCCATAAGGTCCGCATGCCACGCCCGGGTAGCCGCCCGGATAGGCGCGCTGCACTGTTGCGGTCTGAGTCTTCACGGCCACGTGATAATCCACCCAGAAATCAGCGATTGCCGGATCAGGCACCTGGGTCAGGCCTTTCGACTGCAAGCTCTTCGCAATCGCCTGCTTCAAAACGTCGCGGTTGGCCTCGGTATTCCAGTCTCGATTGCTCTCCAGCCGTTGCGAGGGCTGCGGCGTGATCACGTCCCGCGACACCACCGGCCGCCCATCGCTGGTGGGCTTCGCCACTTCCGGGGCGCTCACCGGGCGCCAGGCCCAGGTCATGCCCTTGGCGACGCGGATCTCCGGATCGCGAATGATCTCCACATTGTCATCACATCCCGAAAGAAAAAGTCCTCCAGCCAGAAGGCTGGTCATCAATACTGCGCTTCCTGCTCGTCTGCCTAAATTCACTTGACGTACCTCCACACTCCATCTAACACAGCTTCTTGCAAAAAGTTGGATGCGGCCAGGGCTGCCAGGCGTCACTTCGTTGCCGTGCGGCTCCCACCCCTTCCCGGCCCTTTAGGAAGGAACTTCCCAATCGGTGGGCGGAAACGTCACCGGCCAGAATTTCGGAGCCGGTTGGTCAAACTCAAACGCAATGTTGAAGAACTCCATGCCCTCTTCGTCGATGCGCACCACCCGGCAGCCGACTTGCGCTCCGGTGTGAGGATTCTTCAGCGTGAATGACTGGCCCACATGAAGGTGCGAATTCATTTTCATCAGCCCGCCGTGAGCGTTCACCACCATCGTTTTCGCTTCAACCTGAATTCGCCGCCGCTCTTCATTCTCCGCCAAAACCATCACGGACATGTTTAACATGACACGTTCGCTTCTGCGTCGGTTTTGTGCGGTCTGGGGCTCCATTGGAAGAAATCGCTTTATCCCACATTGTACTCTTCTAATGGAATGCCGGACTGTCCCAAATGACAGGTTTTCCGTTATTTTTTGGGCAAAACGGGACCTACCGATGCACGGGATAGGCGAGTTTGATATGATGGACTCTTGAAATTTCAGCAGTTTAGGAGCCAGATGGCCACCCACACCGAAACGAAAACCCTGCTCCGTGTGCGTCCCCGCGGGTTCTGCGCCGGGGTCGTTCGCGCAGTTGACATCGTGGAACTCGCTCTGGAAGCCTATGGCGCTCCCGTTTACGTTCACCACGAAATCGTGCACAACACTTACGTCGTCGAACAACTCCGCCGCCGCGGCGCTATCTTTGTCGAAACCATTGAAGAAGTCCCTTCAAATTCCGTTCTAGTTTTCAGCGCCCACGGCGTTCCGCCAACCGTGCGCCAGGAAGCCAAGGACCGCTCACTGCGCGTGATTGATGCCACCTGCCCGTTGGTAACCAAGGTGCATCTCGAAGCCCTGAAGTTTGCCCGTGAAAAGCGCACTATTATTCTCATCGGCCACAAGGACCACCAGGAAATCGTCGGCACCTCGGGCGAGGCGCCGGACCGCACCTTGGTCGTGGATTCCATCGCCGCCGTAGACAAGCTGGTCGTGGAGGATCCCGAAAAACTCGCGTTTCTCACCCAGACCACGCTCAGCCTCTACGACACTCAGGAAATCGTCGCCCGCCTCCGCCAACGTTTTCCAAAAATTATCGGCCCCGCCAGCGACGATATCTGCTACGCGACGCAGAACCGTCAGGAAGCCGTGGAGCAGGTCGCCAAGGATGTAGATCTGATCCTGGTTGTTGGCTCGCAAAACAGCTCGAATTCAAATCGCCTGGTGGAATTGGCCCAGCGCCTGAAGCGTAGCGCGAAGCTCATCGATTCCGCCAACGATATCGATCCCGCGTGGCTTGAGGGCATCAGCCGCATCGGCCTCACCGCCGGAGCTTCCGCTCCCGAAGTTTTGGTCGAGCAAGTCAGCGAGCGGCTGGCCCAGTTTGGTTTTACGGACCAGCGCGATCTCGACCTGATCCGCGAGGACGTGCGCTTCACGCTTCCTCCGGAGTTGCAGTCGATCGCTCCCGCGCCGCGCCGCTAACCCCGGCCGAAGCGCGTCCGTCAATTTTTTTTGGCTTTGCCGGGCAGGGAAGTATCCCGGCGCAATCCCCGGGCACCCGGAATTTCCGCTGTAGCGGCCACTTTTAAGTGACCCAGCGATTCTCCGCAGCACAAGGAGCAAACCTTGGCGGTCAAAATCGTCCGTCAGCCGAACAAGATCGCAATCATTGGAGCACCCTCCAGCGCCGCCGCATTTCTTCCCGGAAGCGAAAAAGCCCCCGCGGCCCTGCGCGCCGCCGGCATTGTCGAGCGCCTGCAATCCATCGGCTACGAAGTTACGGATCTCGGCGATTGCGCGCCCCGCCTCTTTGCCGATGACGACGAACACAAACGCGCCCGCAACATCCCCGAAATTGTCGCCTCACTCAACGACCTCAAGCCCCGCGCGGAACTGGGCCTGAAGTCCGGCGCTCTGGTTCTCGTTCTCGGCGGCGATTGCACCCAAATCATCGCGCTGATCGCCGGCGCGCGCCGCTACTACAAACACACCAACCTGTTGTGGTTCGATCGCGACGCCGACCTGAATACTCCCGCGAGCACGCCGTCCGGGCGCCTCGATGGCATGGTCCTCGCCAGCATCATCGGCAAAGGCTCACCGGAGCTTGTCCGCTTCTGGGGAGAGCCGCCGCTGGTTCGCGAGCCGGACACGCTGATCTATGGCCTGCAACGCGTGGATCAGCCCGAAGTGGATTTCATGACCCGTTCGCCGATGCGCCACGTCTATGCCGCGGACATCAGCTTGCAGGGCGCGGGAAAAGCTGCGCACGACGCCATCGCGCATCTCCATGCCGACTCGCGCGACTTCATGGTTCATTTGGACCTCGATGTCATCGCGCAAGATGACTTCGCCGCCACCAATCTCCCCGATTCCGGCGGGCTCTCCTTCGCCGAAGTGCAAACTTCGCTGGTGGAATTTGCCAAGCAGAAAAACCTGCTCGGCCTGGATGTCGCGCAATACAATCCGGACAAGGATCCCGACGGCTCCGCGGCGAAAAGAATCATAGACCTGTTAGCCGAAGCGTTGTCCGCGCGTCTGGCATCTCTCGCCGCTCCTGCGGTCGCGCCCGCCGCGTCCGAGCCAGTTCCTGCCCCGGATACTCCCG